>Ga0169931_10005240_pt1 | contig 19808 bp, 28 predicted proteins | sample Kivu_15m_20L_FD_129675 | JGI IMG/M metagenome (GOLD analysis project Ga0169931, IMG submission 129675) | Freshwater microbial communities from Lake Kivu, Western Province, Rwanda to study Microbial Dark Matter (Phase II) - Kivu_15m_20L... | ecosystem: Environmental > Aquatic > Freshwater > Lake... | reverse complement strand
CGCATCGGCATCAAGTGCTGGATCATGCGTGGTGAGGTGTACGGCAAGAAGGACCTGAGCCCCAACCAGGGCCAGCTGAAGACCGCCGGCGGCCCGGGTGGACGTCCGATGGGCGACCGTCCGGAGCGACGTGGTAACGACCGTCGCGGCCCTGGAGGTGGTGACCGTCGTGGTCCTGGAGGAGGCGATCGCCGCGGTGGTGGTCGTGGTGGTAACCGCAGTAACAACTAAGAGCCATGTTGCAACCGAAGCGTAGCAAGCGCCGCAATATGCACAAGGGCCGCATGAAAGGCGTGGCCCAGCGCGGACATCGAGTATCATTGGGTTCCTTCGGCCTGAAGGCGATGGACAGTGTATGGCTCACCGGCCGCCAGATCGAAGCCGCCCGTATCGCCCTTACCCGCTTCATGAAGCGTGAAGGACAGGTGTGGATCAAGGTGTTCCCGGACAAGCCCGTGACCAGCAAGCCCGCCGAGGTGCGTATGGGTAAGGGCAAGGGTTCTCTGGACCACTGGGTGGCCGTGTGCCATGCAGGCCGTATCATCTTCGAGGTGGACGGTGTGCCCACCGAAACCGCGAAGGAGGCACTGCGCCTGGCGGCCCAGAAGCTGCCCATCAAGACGAAGTTCGTGACCCGCGAGGACTACGACGGCCAATAAGAGGAGCCATGAAAAAGAAAGGAACCGAACTGAAGGACCTGACGGTGCCCGAGTTGCAGGATAAGCTGCAGGATGAGCGCTCTGCGCTCACCAAGTTGCGCTTCAACCACACGGTGAGCCCTGTTGAAAGTCCGATCCAACTGCGGGTGAAGCGCAAGGAGGTGGCCCGCATCCTGACCGAGCTCCGCAAGCGTGAGCTCACCAATACGAACAGCAAATGAGCACGAACGCGACCCCGGTGGAACGCAACCTGCGCAAAGAGCGAGTGGGTGTGGTGACCAGTGACAAGATGAACAAGAGCGTGGTGGTCCTGGTGGAGCGCCGCGTGATGCACCCGAAGTATGGGAAGTTCGTGAAGATGTCCAGCAAGTTCATGGCGCACGACGAGAAGGAGGAAGCCCACATCGGTGATACCGTGCGCATCATGGAGACCCGTCCGCTGAGCAAGCAGAAGCGCTGGCGGGTGGTGGAGATCGTGGAACGTGCCAAGTAAAGAACAGACACTGCGATGATCCAACAGGAATCCCGGCTCAACGTGGCCGACAACAGCGGCGCCAAGGAGGTGCTTTGCATCCGGGTGCTGGGAGGCACCGCCCGCCGCTATGCCCGCATCGGTGACACGATCGTGGTGAGCGTGAAGGATGCGATGCCCAACGGCAGCGCCAAGAAGGGTACCGTGCACAAGGCCGTGGTGGTGCGCACGAAGAAGGAAGTGCGTCGCAAGGACGGCAGCTACATCCGCTTCGACGACAACGCGGTGGTGATCCTCGACGCCGCCGGCGAGATGAAGGGCACCCGCATCTTCGGCCCCGTGGCGAAGGAGCTGCGCGAGAAGAAATTCATGAAGATCATCTCCCTGGCACCCGAGGTGCTCTAATGCGGACGACGATGAAGAAGACGCACATTAAGAAAGGCGACATGGTGAAGGTGCTCGCCGGCGAGGACCGCACCAAGCAGGGCCGTGTACTGGAGGTGGACCGCAGCCGCATGGTCGCCTTCGTGGAGGGCCTCAACATGAACAAGAAGCACAGCAAGCCCACCACCGCCAACCCGCAGGGTGGCATCGTGGACAAGGAGGGCCCCATCCACATCAGCAACCTGATGTTGATCGACGCGAAGTCCGGCGAGCCGGGTCGCGTAGGCCGGGTGGCCGGCAAGGACGGCCGTCTGGAGCGTGTTGTGAAGACCAAGAAAAAGGCTGCCAAGTAATGAGCTACGTACCAAGGCTTCGCGCCAAATACAACAACGAGGTGGTGCCGGCCCTCCAGAAGGAGTTCGGATACAAGAGTTCCATGCAGGTGCCCCGCCTGGTGAAGATCAGCCTCAACCAGGGTCTTGGAAGCGCCGTGGGCGACAAGAAGATCGTGGAGAACGCTGTAACGGAAATGTCGTCCATCGCAGGCCAGAAGGCCGTGCCCACCGTGTCCAAGAAGGACATCAGCAACTTCAAGTTGCGCAAGGGCATGCCCATCGGTGCGCGTGTCACCCTCCGCAGCGACCGCATGTTCGAGTTCCTCGACCGACTGATCGCAGTGAGCCTGCCCCGTACGCGTGACTTCCGTGGCGTGAAGCCCGGCGGGTTCGATGGCAAAGGCAACTTCACCTTCGGTGTGAAGGAGCAGATCATCTTCCCTGAGATCGACATCGACAAGGTGAGCAAGCTACAGGGCATGGACATCACCTTCGTGACCACGGCGAGGACGGATGCAGAGGCGAAAGCCCTTCTCACCGCCTTCGGCTTCCCCTTCGCAGACAAGAAATAACGACAGACCAGAATTACCATGGCCAAGGAATCCATGAAAGCGCGTGAGCGCAAACGGGCCCGGATGGTGGAGAAGTTCGCTGAAAAGCGGGCCAACCTGAAAGCCGCCGGTGAGTGGGAAAAGCTCCAGAAGCTCCCCGCCAACAGCAGCTACGTGCGCAAGCACAACCGCTGCCAGCTCACGGGCCGTCCCCGCGGTTACATGCGCGTGTTCGGCATCTCCCGCAACATGTTCCGTCAGATGGCGCTCGAGGGCAAGATCCCCGGGGTGACCAAGAGCAGCTGGTAAGACAACGACGCTACGACCATGACCACCGATCCCATCGCCGATTACCTGACCCGCCTGCGCAACGCCATCCTGGCGCGCAAGAAGGTCGTGGAGGTGCCCGCGAGCAACCTGAAGAAGGACATCACGCGCATCCTGTACGACAAGGGCTACATCCTCTCCTGGAAAACCGAGGAAGACGGCAAGCAGGGCGTCATCAAGATCGCCCTCAAATACAACCCGCGCACCCGTGAGAACGCCATCAGGGAACTGGTGCGTGTGAGCTCGCCCGGCCTGCGCAAATACGCCCACGTGGAGGACCTCCCCCGCGTGCTCAACGGCCTTGGCGTGGCCATCATCTCCACCAGCAAGGGTGTGGTCACCGACAAGGAGGCCCGCGTGCTGAACGTGGGAGGTGAGGTACTGTGCTACGTGAGCTAAGACCGAGGACCATGAGCCGTATTGGAAAAGCACCGATCAGTCTGCCCAAGGGGGTGGAGATCACCATCAGCGACAAGAACCTGGTGACCGTGAAGGGTCCCAAGGGCACCTTGGAGCAGCGTGTGGACCCGGACATGACCCTGAAGCAGGACGCAGGGGTGGTCACCGTGGAGCGCCCCAGCGACGCCAAGCCGCACCGTGCCAAGCATGGCCTTTACCGCGCTCTGCTCGCCAACATGGTGAAGGGCGTGAGCGAGGGTTTCGTGATCGAGCAGGAGCTGGTGGGTGTGGGTTACCGCGCCACCACCAAGGGCCAGCAGTTACAGCTGGCGCTGGGTTACTCACACGCCATCGTGCTCGACCTTCCCAAGGAGGTGAAGGTGAGCGCCGCACAGGAGAAGGGCAAGAACCCCATCATCCGCCTGGAGAGCGCGGACAAACAACTGATCGGCCAGGTGGCCGCCAAGCTGCGTTCGCTGCGCAAGCCTGAACCTTACAAGGGCAAGGGTGTGCGTTTCGTGGGTGAGCTGGTGCGTCGCAAAGCTGGTAAAGCCGCAGGCAAATAAGAACGACCATGGCATTCGATAGGATCGCACGCCGACAGAAGATCAAGACACGGGTCCGCCGCAAGGTGCATGGCACCCCCGCACGTCCCCGCCTGTCCATCTACCGCAGCAACGTGGGCATGTATGCCCAGATCATCGACGATGAGGCCGGCCGCACGCTGGTGAGCGCCTCCTCGCTGAAGGACAAGAAGGCCAACAGTGTTCCCAAGATGGAACAGGCCAAGCTGGTGGGGATGGCCATCGCCGAGAAAGCGAAGGCCGCCGGCATCGAGCTGGTCGTCTTCGACCGCAACGGATATCTCTACCATGGCCGGGTGAAAGCACTGGCCGAAGCCGCCCGCGAAGCAGGCCTCAACTTCTGATCACACCGACACACATGTCTGAGACGAATACCAAGAAGGTCAAGAGCAGCGACCTCGAGCTGAAGGACAAGCTCGTTGCCCTGAACCGAGTGACCAAGGTGACCAAGGGTGGTCGTACCTTCACCTTCGCTGCCATCGTGGTGGTGGGCAACGAGAATGGTGTGGTGGGCCATGGCCTGGGAAAGGCCAAGGAGGTGCAGGAGGCCATTGCCAAGGGCATCGACGACGCCAAGAAGAACCTGGTGAAGGTGCCGGTGCTGAAGGGTACCATCCCCCACAGCCAGGAAGGCAAGTTCGCCGGCGCACAGGTGTTCCTGAAGCCCGCCGCGCACGGTACGGGTGTGATCGCCGGTGGTGCCATGCGCGCCGTGCTCGAGAGCGTTGGTGTCACCGACGTGCTCGCCAAGAGCAAGGGCAGCAGCAACCCGCACAACGTGGTGAAAGCCACGATCCAGGCCCTCACCAGCATGCGTGACGCCAATGAGGTGAGCCGCCAGCGTGGTGTGGAGATGAAGAAAGTGTTCAACGGATAAGCAGTGAGCGTTCCCCCGGGAGCGAAGAGACCATGAGCAAGCTGATCATCACCCAGACCCGCAGCCAGATCAAGTGCCCCAAGCGGCAGAAGGACACCCTCAAGGCCCTTGGCCTGGGCCGCATCGGCAAACGTGCCGAAGTGGAGGGAACCCCGCAGATCCTGGGCATGGTGGAGAAGGTACATCACCTGGTGACCGTGACCAAGGCCTGAGACAGAACGAAGTAGAACGATCCAAAGACCGCGCTGCGTGAGCGGCGAACAGCCATGGACCTGAGCAAATTGAAACCGGCCGAAGGGGCCACCAAGAAGGAGAAACGTATCGGTCGCGGCCAGGGTAGTGGCCGTGGAGGTACCTCCACCAAGGGCCACAAGGGCCAGAAGGCCATCTCCGGCTACAACCGCAAGCGTGGCTTCGAGGGTGGCCAGATGCCCATGGCACGCCGCCTTCCCAAGTTCGGCTTCACCAACCCCACCCGCGTGGAGTACAAGGGCATCAACCTCGATACCCTGCAGACCCTGGCCGAAGCCAAGGGCCTCAAGGCCATCGATCCCGCTGTGCTATATGAGAACGGCCTCATCGCCCGCAACGACAAGCTCAAAGTGCTGGGCCGTGGCGAGCTGAAGGGTGCCATCACCGTCACCGCGCATGCGTTCAGCGCCACCGCCAAGGCGGCCATCGAGGCCAAGGGCGGATCGGTAACGACCATCGCCAGCGTAGCTGAAAAGGCATGAAGAACCTGATCGACACGATCAAGAACATCTGGCGCATCGAGGAGCTGCGGAACCGCATCCTCATCACGCTGGGTCTGCTGCTGGTGTATCGCATCGGTAGTTTCATCGTGCTGCCCGGTGTGGACAGCAACATGATGGCCGCCAGCAGCGCGGGCGGCGGTGGTATCGTGGAGATCCTCTCCATCTTCACCGGTGGCGCCTTCACGCGTGCCTCGATCTTCGCCTTGGGCATCATGCCCTACATCTCCGCTTCCATCATCATCCAGCTGGCGGGCATCGCCATCCCGCGGGTCCAGAAGATGCAGCAGGAGGAGAGCGGGCGCCGCAAGATCAACCAGTACACGCGCTACCTCACCATCCTGATCTGCGTGTTCCAGGCGCCCGGGTACATCTACGCCACGATCGAGCCTGAGGCGCGGCCCGACAGCCAGTTCTGGATGTTCACCAGCATCGTCATCCTCAGTGCCTCCACCCTGTTCGTGATGTGGCTGGGAGAGCGCATCACCGAGCGTGGGCTGGGCAACGGTATCTCGTTGATCATCATGATCGGCATCCTCGCCCAACTGCCCCAGAGCTTCGCTCAGGAGGTGGTGGGCCGCATGGGTCCCGGTGGTGGTGGACTGGTCCTGCTCCTGGTGGAAGTAGTGCTTTTGGTGCTCATCATCGCCGGCTGTATCCTGCTGGTGCAGGGCACGCGCCGTATTCCGGTGCAGTTCGCCAAGCGTGTGCAGGGCAACAAGCAATTCGGCGGGGTGCGCAATTACATTCCCTTGAAGGTGAACGCCGCCGGTGTCATGCCGATCATTTTCGCACAGGCCATCGTGTTGGTGCCCATGTATGTGGCACAGGCGTTCGAGGAGCCCCCCACATGGCTTGTGAGCATTGCCAACAGCCAGGGGTTCTTCTATAATCTCACGCTGTTCATGCTGGTGGTGGCCTTCACCTACTTCTACACCGCCATCACGGTGAACCCCAACCAGCTCGCGGATGACATGAAGCGCAATGGGGGGTTCATTCCGGGCGTGAAGCCGGGCAAGGCGACCGCCGGTCATATCGACGACCTGCTTTCGCGCATCACGCTACCCGGAGCCATCTTCCTGGGTGTGGTCGCCATCCTGCCCGCCTTCGCAGGCATGATGGGGATCAAGCAGGGCTTCGCCCAGTTCTTCGGAGGAACATCGTTGTTGATCATGGTGGGCGTGTTGTTGGACACGCTGCAGCAGATCGAAAGCCACCTGTTGATGCGTCATTACGACGGACTGATGAAGACCGGGCGCATCAAGGGTCGCAGTGGAGGAGCGGCGTACGGAATGGCAGGATAGGGACATGGGGAAGCCCGTGGTCCATCTGAGCGATGACGACATCGCAGTGTTGAGGGAGAGTTCTTTACTTGTTGGAAGGACCTTGGCCGAAGTGGCAAGGCACATCGCACCGGGGGTGACCACGGAAGCGCTGGACCGGATGGCGGAGACGTTCATCCGTGACAACGGCGGTGTGCCGGGCTTCAAAGGCCTGTACGGATGCCCCAGCACCCTGCTCATCAGCGTGAACGAGCAGGTGGTGCACGGATTGCCCGGAAAGCGGGTGCTGAAGGATGGCGACGTGGCCAGCGTGGACTGCGGTGTGCTGATGAACGGTTTCTACGGCGACAGCGCCTACACCTTCATGGTGGGGGAGGTGTCGTCGGAGGTGAAGCGGCTGCTGCAGGTTACGCTGGAATGTCTGGAACTGGGTGTGGCCCAGGCGGTAACGAACAACCGCACCGGCGACATCGGGTATGCGATCCAGCACCACGCCGAATCCAATGGCTACGGCGTGGTGCGCGAGCTGGTGGGGCACGGCGTGGGGCGGAAGCTGCACGAGGCCCCGGAGGTGCCCAACTACGGGCGGCGCGGGCACGGCAGCAAGTTGCAGCAGGGCATGGTGCTCGCCATTGAACCCATGATCAACATGGGCAGCAAGGAGGTGAAGCAGCTGGGCGATGGATGGACCGTGGTGACACGGGACGGCAGGCCGAGCGCCCATTTCGAGCACAACGTGGCGGTGCGCCCCGGCAAGGTGGAGGTCCTTTCAACGTTCAGTCACATCGAGGATGTGCTGAAGGAGCGTGGAATGGCATTGGAACAACGGAGCGCGGTGCGCTCCTGAAGGATACGGAAGGAAGAACGACAACCGGAAGGAACGAACAGGCAGGAATGAGCAAGACGGGAACGATAGAGCAGGATGGCGTCATCAAGGAGGCGCTCAGCAATGCCATGTTCCGCGTTGAGCTGGAGAACGGACACGTCATCATCGCGCACATCAGCGGCAAGATGCGGATGCACTACATCCGGATCCTTCCGGGCGACAAGGTGAAGGTGGAGATGAGTCCGTACGACCTGAGCAAAGGACGCATCACCTTCCGATACAAAAGCTAAGAAGAACCCAGGAAACCATGAAGGTCAGGGCCTCCCTCAAACCACGCTCCGCGGACTGCAAGATCGTCCGCCGCAAAGGGCGTCTGTACATCATCAACAAGAAGAACCCGAAGTTCAAGCAGCGTCAAGGCTGATAAACGAACGAGCATGGCACGTATCGCAGGTATCGACCTACCCAAGAGCAAGCGGGGCTGCATCGGCCTCACCTACATCTACGGCATCGGCCGCAGCACCGCCCTGGAGATCCTCCAGGCAACGGATGTGGATCCGGACACCACGGTGGAGGAATGGACCGATGATGAGCAGGCGCGCATCCGCCAGTACATCAACGAGCAGGTGAAGACCGAAGGCGCGTTGCGCAGCGAAGTACAGCTGAGCATCAAGCGCCTGATGGACATCGGCTCTTACCGCGGTCTGCGTCACCGTGCCGGCCTGCCGGTGCGTGGTCAGCGCACCCGCACCAACAGCCGCACCCGCAAGGGCAAGCGGAAGACGGTGGCCAACAAGAAGAAAGCGACCAAGTAGGGGCGCAACATGATGCGCCCAACTTGGGCGATGTTGGCAGTTCCCCGACCCATCAAGACGATAGACGACAATGGCAAAGCAAGATCAGAAAAGCGGCAAGAAGAAGAAGAAGAACGTGGTCGTGGAAGCCTATGGACAGGCCCACATCCATGCCACGTTCAACAACCTCATCGTATCGCTGACCAACAACAAGGGCGAGGTGATCTCCTGGTCGTCCAGCGGCAAGCAGGGCTTCCGCGGCAGCAAGAAGAACACTCCCTACGCCGGTCAGGTGAGCGCCGAGGAGGCCGCACGCGAGGCCCACGAGCTCGGTCTTCGCAAGGTGAAGGTGTTCGTCAAGGGCCCGGGTTCGGGTCGTGAGAGCGCCATCCGTGCCCTGCACAACAGCGGCGTGGAGGTCACCGAGATCGTCGATATCACCCCGATGCCCCACAACGGCTGCCGTCCGCCCAAGAAGCGCCGCGTATAACACAAACCAACCCGTAGGGGCGTGTAGGACGCGCGCCCCGTTGTTGGTGCGGGAGACAAGGCCGCACCCAAAGAGCAAGACACCATGGCACGTTACACAGGACCCAAGACCCGGATCGCCCGTAAATTCAACGAGGCGATCTACGGGCCGGACAAATGGATGGAGCGCAAGCCCAATCCCCCCGGTCAACACGGCCCCACCAAGCGCCGGAAAAAGGAAAGCGAATACTCCGTGCAGCTGCGCGAAAAGCAGAAGGCGAAGTACACCTATGGTGTGCTTGAGCGGCAGTTCGAGAAGATGTACGACACCGCGGCCAGCAAGCGCGGCATCACCGGTGAGGTGTTGCTGCAACTGTGCGAGGCCCGCCTGGACAATACGGTGTTCCGCCTGGGCATCGCCCCCACCCGCCGTGCGGCCCGCCAGCTGGTAAGCCACGGCCACATCACCGTTGATGGTGGCGTGGTGAACGTGCCCAGCTACAGCCTGCGTCCGGGCCAGTCGATCGCCGTTCGCGAGAAGAGCCGCTCCCTGGAGACCATCACCAACAGCGTGTCGGTGAACAGCAAGCGGTTCGATTGGCTGGAATGGAACCCCGGCCAGCTTGCCGGCAAGTTCATCGCCATGCCTGAGCGTGCCCAGATCCCGGAGAACATCCGCGAGCAGCTCATCGTGGAATTGTACTCCAAGTAACCATCTAACCCCGCCGACGATCCATGCCGATCCTAGAATTCCAACGGCCTGACAAGGTCACGATGATCGAATCCGACGACAAGCGCGGCACCTTCGAGTTCCGTCCACTTGAGCCCGGCTACGGCATCACCATTGGCAACGCGCTTCGCCGCATCCTGCTCTCGTCCCTCGAAGGGCATGCCATCAGCCAGGTGCGCATTGATGGGGTGGACCACGAGTTCAGCACCATCAAGGGCGTTATCGAGGACATGACCGAGATCGTGCTCAACCTCAAGCAGGTGCGCTTCCGCCGCCAGCTCGATGACGTTAGCACCGAGAAGGTGTCCTTCACCATCACCGGCAAGGAGAGCTTCACCGCCGGCGACATCGGCAAGCACACCACCGGATTCCAGGTGCTGAACCCCGAGCTGGTGATCGCACACATGGAGCCCGGTGTGAAACTGCACGTGGAGCTCGTGGTGATCAAGGGCCGCGGCTACGTGCCTGCCGACGAGAACAAGGTGGAGGGCGCGGCCTTCGGCACCATCTTCATCGACAGCATCTTCACGCCGATCAAGAACGTGAAGTACACCGTGGAGAACACCCGCGTGGAGGAGAAGACCGACTATGAGAAGCTCACCATGGAGGTGCTCTCCGATGGAAGCATCTCGCCGAAGGACGCGCTGCAGGAGGCCGCCAAGATCCTGATCCACCACTTCATGCTGTTCAGCGACGAGCGGATCAGCCTGGAGGTGGAGGAGCGCGGCTCGGTCGTTAGCAGCGCCGGCAGCAGCACTGACAGCGACGAGTTCGATGAGACGAGCATGCACATGCGCCAGCTGCTGAAGACGAAGTTGGTGCATATGGACCTGAGCGTGCGCGCCCTCAACTGCCTGAAGGCCGCGGACATCGAGACCCTCGGCGACCTGGTGAGCTACAACAAGAACGACCTCTTGAAGTTCCGCAACTTTGGCAAGAAGAGCCTCACCGAGCTGGAGGACCTGGTGGAGAACAAGGGCCTGAGCTTCGGCATGAATGTGAGCAAGTACAAACTGGACAAGGAGTAAGCCAGTTGGCAGTTGGCAGTTGGCGAGCGGATGCCCGCATAGCCAGCCCACTGACAACCGACAACTGACAACCGAATAGTCATGAGACACGGAAACAAGAACAACGCCCTGGGCCGTAAGAAGGCCCACCGCGATGCACTGCTGAGCAATCTCGCGGTGTCGCTGATCGAGCACAAGCGGATCGAGACCACGCTGGCGAAGGCGCGTGCGCTGCGCATCTACGTGGAGCCCCTGATCACCAAGAGCAAGGAGGACAGCACGCACAGCCGCCGCACGGTGTTCAGTCTGCTGCAGAACAAGGAGGCCACCGCCGTCCTGTTCCGCGATGTGGCACCCAAGGTGGCCAGCCGTCCGGGTGGCTACACGCGCATCATCAAGCTGGGCAACCGCTTGGGCGATGCCGCCGAGATGGCCATGATCGAGCTGGTGGATTTCAACACCACCTACACCAAGGAGAAGGCTGCAGGCACCGAGGCGAAGAAGACGCGCCGGAGCCGCCGCAGCAGTGGCGCGGCGAAGGCCGAGGGCAGCGCGCCCGAGGCACCTTCCGCAGCGTAAGCCAGCAGGAGAAGCAAGTGAGAGGGGGTGCCGGGAGGTGCCCCCTCTCGCGTTGGCGATCGTCCCTTCCGGATGCCGAACGGCGCGCCCCGGTCTATTGGCGCCAGCAGGTCCTTGCACATATCAACAGGTGTGGATGATCTCTTGACAGCACTTGCTGCGTGCGCCGGTATCTTCGCAGGCGCATCCACCGGACCCCGTGCCACCATGCTCGTAAGCCAGCGCCCCGAAGCCGTCCTGTTGCTCGCCGATGGAACGTTGTTCAGGGGCCGCGCGATCGGCGCTGCAGGTGTCACCGTGGGCGAGATCTGCTTCAATACCGGGATGACCGGCTACCAGGAGATCTTCAGCGATCCCAGCTACACCGGGCAGATCATGACGATGGCCTCGCCGCACATCGGCAACTATGGGGTGAAGGCGGGTGAGGAGGAGAGCGGCTCGCTGACCATCGCCGGGTTGGTGGTGAAGAAGTTCAGCGAAGTGTGGAGCCGCCCCGGTGGCAGCGCATCGCTCGATGACCATCTGAAGGCCGCCGGCGTGGTGGGCATCAGCGATGTGGACACCCGCAAGCTGGTGCGTCACATCCGTGACCACGGTGCACAGAACGCGCTGATCAGTTCCGCCGAAATGGACCTGGACATGCTGCGTGTACGATTGGCCGAGGCGCCCGATATGGCGGGGCTGGAGCTCAGCAGCCGTGTGAGCACCCGCGCGGCCTACGAGGTAGGCGCTGCGGACGCGAAACACAGGGTTGCACTGATCGACTTCGGGGTGAAGCGCAACATTGAGCGGTGCCTGGTGGAGCGTGACTGCCGTGTGAAGGTCTTCCCGATGAACACGCCGCTGAGCGAAGTGCTGGCATGGAAGCCCGACGGCATCCTGCTGAGCAATGGCCCTGGCGATCCAGGTGCCATGCCTGCGAGCGTGGGGTTGGTGCAGGAAGTGGTGGCCACGGGGCTGCCGGTCTTCGGCATCTGCCTGGGGCACCAGCTGCTGGCCGAGAGCCTGGGCATGGCCACGGAGAAGATGCACCACGGCCACCGGGGCATCAATCACCCCGTGAAGGACCTGACCACGGGCCGTGACGAGATCACTTCACAGAACCACGGCTTCGTTGTGAAGCGGGTTGATGCGGAGGCGAACAAGGCGGTGGAGATCACCCATGTTCACCTGAACGATGGCAGCGTGGCGGGCATCCGGCTGAAGGACCGCCCGGTATTCAGTGTGCAATACCATCCGGAGGCCGGTCCGGGTCCGTACGACAGTCGCTACCTCTTCGACCGTTTCGTGGAGAACATCCACCAGGCGCGTGGCGTAGAACGTGCCTCAACCCAGAACCTGCCTGCCGGCAAGGCTGGCGCTTAACCACACAACAATGAGCTCGATCGCCAAGATCCTGGCCCGGGAGGTCCTTGATTCACGCGGAAATCCCACCGTGGAGGTGGATGTATGGACAGACACCGGACACATGGGGCGCGCGGCGGTACCCAGTGGTGCCAGCACCGGGGCCCACGAGGCCATGGAGCTGCGCGATGGCGACAGGAAGCGCTATCTGGGCAAGGGCGTTCAGAAGGCGGTGGAGAACGTGAACACCACCCTGAACAACGAGCTGAACGGTGCCCTGGTGACAGAACAGGCCATGATCGACAAGGCCATGCTGGCGCTGGACGGTACGCCCAACAAGGCGAACCTGGGTGCCAACGCGATCCTCGGTGTAAGCCTTGCCGTGGCCAAGGCTGCCGCCGGTGAGGCCGGACTTCCGCTGTACCGCTACGTGGGTGGGGTGAATGCAGCCACCCTGCCTGTTCCGCTTATGAACATCCTCAACGGCGGAGCACACGCCGACAACAAGGTGGACGTGCAGGAGTTCATGATCATGCCCGTGGGCGCGAAGCATTTCGCCGAGGGCCTGCGCATGGGTGCCGAGGTGTTCCACAGCCTGAAAGCAGTATTGAAGAAGAAGGGCCTGAGCACCAACGTAGGCGACGAGGGCGGCTTCGCACCGGATCTGCCCAGCAACGAGGAGGCCTTGAAACTGGTGATGCAGGCCATTGAAGCGGCCGGCTACAAGCCCGGCGATGATATCGTACTGGCGCTGGATTGTGCGAGCACCGAGTTCTACAGTGCCGAGAAGAAGCGCTACACGCTGGAAAGCACCGGCGATGTGTTGACCAGCGCGGAGATGGTGGCCATGTGGGCGGACTGGGCCAAGCGCTATCCCATCGTCAGCATCGAGGACGGCATGAGCGAGGATGATTGGGACGGCTGGAAGCTGCTCACCGAGACCATCGGAGACCGCGTGCAGTTGGTGGGCGATGACCTCTTCGTGACCAACACCAAGCGTCTTGCCGAGGGCATTGACAAGGGCATCGCCAACAGCATCCTGGTGAAGGTGAACCAGATCGGCACGCTCACCGAGACCATCGAAGCGGTGGAGATGGCCCACCGCGCTGGCTATACGAGCATCATGAGCCATCGCAGCGGCGAGACCGAGGACAGCACCATCGCCGACCTGGCCGTGGCGCTGAACTGTGGCATGATCAAGACCGGCAGCGCCAGCCGGAGCGACCGGATCGCCAAGTACAACCAGCTGCTGCGCATCGAGGATCAACTGGGTGCCGCAGCGTCGTACCCTGGCCGTCGCCTGCGTTACGTGCGCTGATCATCGTGTGCATACCGATCGCGCGATGTTCCGCGTTATCGGTGCATGAACAACAGCCTGCCCCTCCGTCCGCTGGCATGGGTCCTGGCCCTTGCCTGGTGCAACGATGTCTCCGCGTCCACCGCGCTCGACACCCTGCTGCGCGCCGGCGATGTGGTGCTGAAGGGGGTGGCCACCGGAGGTCATTCCGGGCGGGTGCTGATGGTGGAGGCCACCAACCGGCGTGCACACCCGATCACGGTGCGGATCCCTCCGGGTTGGCGGTTCGAGCCACAGGACAGCACCGCACAGCACCTGTTGCTGGTGGAGGATCAACTGCTGGCCCTGTCGCCCCGTTCCAGCATGCGGGTCAAATGCAACGTGTTCTGCTGCAAGGCCATGCTCATCAGCCCGGGAACGGGGCTGCTCTATCTCCGGGGTGGGCTGGCGGAGGAGCCGTTGGTGCGGTTGGCGGAGGCGTTGGCGCGCGACAGCTTCCCGAACAAGGGCACGCAGGAGGCGGTGTGGGCTGTGAGCGATGGCCGGTCGCTGAGCGCCATCGACGCAGGGAGCACACAACGCACCGATGCGTTACGACGCCTGGTGGCAGGCATCACGGGTGAGACGATCCCTTGGTACACCACCCGTTACGAGGCCCCGTCCGAGGGTGCGGCAATGAGCACGCGCGCGGTGGAGGTCTTCGGGGAGGTTGCCTTCCAACAGCGGCATGCGGGCCTGTTGTCCGTGGTGGTGAAGGATGCGGCCGGGCGCACCATCCATGTGATCGACGAAGGGCGGGACCTGCGACAAGGACGCTACACCATTGATGTTTCGGTGGCGGTGAACGCCTGGCCACCGGGTCGTTATGCGCTGTTGTTCGCCACGGACGGTGTGCTGCTCAAGCGGCAGGAGTTCGTATTGTGACAGCCTGCGCCGCGGGTTCCCTGCCTGAGCGATGTCAGCGGTCGTGTACGAAGCTGCCCGCGGTGCTCCAACCGCCGCCCTGGAGCACTTGCACCCTGTAGGCGCCCGGGGCGAACGCAGCGACGCTGAGCGTACCGGCTGCCGTTGCCGTGTGTGCGGTGCGGCCGGAGCCGTCGATGATCCGGAGCATGCTGCCGGGTTCCGCGCCCACCACTTCCACGGTGGCCTGCCGGCTGTCATGCCGCACGCTCAGGGCAGGCTGTGAGAGGGGCTCCGGCGTGGCGGTTGCGCTTAGTTTCCAGCCCATCGCGTAGTCTCCGGCGCGGAGGCCGGTGAAATCGATGCGGCCCTGGCGGTCGGTGGGATTGCTCACCACGTTCACCGTGTGGTCCGGATGCTCTGTCCACGGCCATGAGGCATCGGGCCGGTAGAGCAGCACCAGGCTGTCCTCACGGAACGTATTTGCACCGATATCCTGCATGAGAAGGGGGTCCGTGCACGAGTTGAACTGCGCTCGTCCGTCGTAGAGGATGCGTCCGGCGAGCACCGCGTCCGCTGGTATCGCGCCGTGGATGCGCCACCAGCGATCGGGTGAGACCAGGCAGGCATAGGGGAGGTCGGCATCGGTATCCGCTGCGACCCAATACTCTTCGATGCGGATGGGGGTGGGTGCGGGCATGCTGTTCACGGTGATGCGCAGGTCTGCGTTGGCATAGAAAGTGTTCCCAGTGCCCACTAATGTGTCTGTCGCCACGGTCACCGCCTGGGTGAGCCGTTCCGCATCGTTCAGCACGGCCCATGCGGGGGCGAAGGGTGCTGAGAGCGTGGCGGTGGTGGTGCCGGCCCCGAGGAGCAATGGTTGCGGTGCGGTCCAGCTGCTGCCATCGGGGGCGTACAGGGTGATGGGCATGGGTACCTCCTGGTGCGGAGCGGCCGGCCCGCGTTGCTTCTGCTCCACATCCACCGTAACGGTGAAGGTATCGCCGTTGGATTGCACATCGATGGAGTCCACTTCGAACGCCGCCCAGCCCCCCTGGCGCACCTGTGCGTCGAAGAAGGGGTCAAGGTCGGTGCCGGAGAAGCCGCTCAGGTGCGCTTCAAGCAGGTCGGTGTTCACGGGGCGGAACGCGTGGCTGTCCAGGAAGGTGCGCAACCCGTTGAAGAAGGCGGAGTCGCCCATCACCCCCCGCAGTCCGTGCCACATGTCCGCGCCCTTGTTGTAGGAATGCTCGCCATAGGTCCATTCCTGGGGCACGTCGGCCAGGGCCCACCAGCCTTCATCGATGCGATGGGCGCCCTGCACCATGGCGCGGTGGTTGCGGCGTACCTCGGACATGTATCGATCGCGCCCGTACACGGCTTCGAGGAAGAGGAAGCTGAGGTATTCCGCGCCACCCTCGTTGATGTACATCTCCTCGGCCCGCTCACACGTCACCAGGTCGCCGAACCATTGGTGCGCCAGTTCATGCGCCATGATGGCCTCGTATGCCAGGCTACCGTCGGCGATGGAAGCGGGGTAATGGATGCTGGTGGAGTGCTCCATGGCGCCTTGTGTGGTGAGCACATAGCCCACCTTGTTCCAGCGGTAGGCGCCGAAGTGTTGTTCGAAGGCGTCGAAGGCGGCATGGAGGTTGAGGAAGGAGGCCTTCAGCGCGGTGGTATCCTGAGGCCGGGCGATGAGGGCCACGGGTATCGCTTGGCCGCTGATGCTGGTGAAGGTGTCGCGGGCGGCCGTGTAGGTGCTGGCGGCCACCGATGCCAGGTAGGCCGGAATGGTCTCCTGGTGGAGCCAGTGGAACACGGTGGTATCGCCGCCGAGCGGGATGGTGGCGAGCAGCTCACCGTTGCACCATGCGGTGCGTCCGCCATTGGTCTTCACGAGGAACTCGTAGCTGCTGCGCTCGGTGAAGTTGTCCACGCAGGGGAACCACGCGCGGCCATAGGAGTGGGGCACGCTCTCGAAGGCGACGCCGAGGTTGTAGGTGTAGGGGTTGGTGGTGTAGAAGCCGCCGAAGCCGCTGGGGTCGGTGACGGGGTCGCCGTGGTAGTGTACGGTGATCACGAGCGTATCGCCGGGTGGGGTGGGTGGCGGTGTAATGGTGAGCAGTTCGCCCGGGTGTGTGAAGGGGAGGGCGGCGCCGGCGTGCGTAACGGAATCAACGGTGAGGGCCAGCAGGTGCAGGGGGAGCTCGGCGGTGGCGGTGCGTGGTGTGGCGGTGATGGTGCAGGACCCCTGAATGATGCTGCCGCGCGTAAGGTCGAGTGTGATGCGTTGGTGGATGAGGTCCCATGGCCAGGTGGCGAGGTCACCCTCCGAGCGAACGATCTTACCGTGGCTGCGTTTGGTATCGATGCAGCTGTGCTGGGCGTTCACCGTGAGCGTGGAGAGCAGCAGGAAGGGTACGAATGCGCGGACCATATTCCAAAGGTATCGGCAGCGATTGTCCATGGAACGGTCGGTTAAGCCCCTTTTGGATCCCTACCTTTGGACATCCCCGTTGGGATCCCATCGCCGAACATGAAGCCCAGCACCGAGCTCCACGACCTGATCCGCTCCCTGACCAAGTCGGAGAAGCGGTTCTTCAAGCTGCACTCCTCGCTGCAATCGGGCGACAAGAATTACCTGCGGCTCTTCGACGCCATCGACAAGCAGCCCGTGTATGACGAGGACGCGCTGAAGAAGCAGTTCGCGAAGGAGACCTTCATCAAGCACCTGCCATCGGAGAAGAACCACCTCTATAAGTTGATCCTGAAGGCCCTGCGTGCGTTCCATGCGGAGTCGAGCATCAGTGGTGTTTTGAAGCAGGAGATCAAGAACATCGAGATCCTGTACCAGAAGGCGTTGTACGTGGAGTGCAACAAGCTGCTGCACCGCGCCAAGAGGATCGCCCGTGAGAATGAGCGGTTCTACTACTGGTTCGAGCTGTTGAACTGGGAGAAGATGTTGTTGGAGGAGGCATACGAGTCTGGCGAGTTCACCAAGGACCTGGACGCGCTCATCGAGGAGGAGCGTGAGGTGGTGGAGAAGTTGCGCAACCTTGCCGCCTATCACATCCTGTATTCCAAGATCAACTACGTGTTCCGCAGCGGTGGGTATGTGCGCACGGAGGAGGAGCACGCCATGGTGGAGGAGATCAGCGAGCATCCGCTGATCAAGGGGAAGAACACGGCCCTGTCACAGCGCGCGGCCACCATCTGTTACTACACACAGGGATTCTGCCAATGGGCGAAGCGTGACTGGAGCGCATCGCTGGAGAAGTTCAGGCGGGTGAAGACCATCCTGGACAGCAACCCGCAGATCAAGTCCGACCTGCCCAAGCGCTATATCCGGACACTGCAATACATCATCAACGCGCAGATCGAGCTGCACCAGCTGGACCAGGCGCGTGCGAACATCACCGCCATGCGGGCGCTTCCGGATACCGAGGGGTTCCATGGCCAGAGCATCGCCTCTCAGGTCTTCGTTGCCAGCTACCTCAGCGAGCTTCGCTTGCTGGACCGTTCCGGCGAGCACGCACGGGCAATGGAGCTGGTGGCCCCCATCATCGAGGGTATGGAGGCATTGGGCACCAGGCTGCAGAAGGAGCACGAGCTGGAGTTCTACTTTGCCCTGGCATGCGTGTACTTCGGGGCGGGTGAGATGAACAAGGCGCTCTTCTGGTTGAACAAGGTGCTGAACGATAATGAGCCGACCCTTCGGCAGGACATCTTCACTTATGCGCGGCTATTCAACCTGGTGGTCCACTACGAGCTGGGCAATTTCGACCTGTTGGAGTATATCGTGCGGTCCACCCAGCGGTTCCTGAGCAAGCGGCAGCGTGCCTACCAGGTGGAGGTGCTGCTCATCGAGCAGATCAGGCGGCTGGCACGGGCCGGTGATCCGCAGGCGAGGCGCGAACTGTTCCGCGCGTTGGAGGAGCAACTGGAAACCCTGTTCAAGGACCCGAACGAAGGGGTCGTGCTGAAGTACTTCGATGTGCGTTCCTGGGTGCGTTCGCGGGCTGCCGGCATCACGTTCGGCGAGGCTGTGAAGCGGTCCTTGAAGGGATGAGCGTTCGAGGTCCGGTCAGGGACGGGGCGGCTGATCAATGATGCCGGTGACCTTGAACTCGGTGCGGCGGTTGGCCTGATGCTCCTCCTCGGTGCATGGCACGCCATCACTGCAGGTGTTCACAAGCGATCGCTCACCGTAACCCCGCGCCGTGATGCGGTCCGGAGGTACTCCATGGCGGATGAGGTAGTTGACCGCACTGTTGGCACGCGCATCGGACAGCACCAGGTTGTATGCGTCGGAGCCGCGGCTGTCGGTATGTGATGACAGCTCGAAGGAGAGGTGTGGGTTGCTGATGAACACACCTGCGACCTTGTCCAGTTCAACAGCGGCATCGGGCCTGATGTCCCACTGGTCGAAATCATAGTAGATGTTCTCGATGGCGAAGGTCCTGCCGACGCGGACACGTTCGAGCTGCAGCAGCACTGAGAGCGTATCGCTGCGCACGAGCCCCTTGGTGCTGGCCTTGGCGCTTGCTGCAAGGAGGCCTTCTCCCTGGGCCTTCACGGTGTATTCGCTGTTCGGTGCGATGCGTGTTCCGAAGCGCCCGTCGGCGTCCGTCACCAAGGTGAAGGAGGTGCCATCCAATTCGTCGATGACGACCTCGATGCCGGGGAGTGGAACACCCGCGCCGTCCACCACCTGCCCCTCGAGGTGGAAGAGCAGTTCCTTCACGGAGAAGACGTACACCTGATCGAGCCCGCTCCGGTCGCTGCTGAGGTATCCGCCTGTGCGATCACCATTGAGCACGAAGTGCATATCGTCGTGGGTGGTGTTGATGGGGTGGCCAGGATTGCGCGGTTCGGACCACGTGCCGTTCTCTTCGCGGGTTTCGAGGATATCCAGTCCGCCCATGTTGAGGTGGCCGGTGCTTGAGAAGTGGAGTGCATCACCGTTGATGGTGGGGAACAGTTCGTTGCCGGGCGTATTCACCACGGGGCCCAGGTTCTCCGGTTCCGACCATCCGGTGCCGATGTCTCGGCAGCGCCAGATGTCCATGCCTCCGGAGCCTCCGGGCCGGTCGCTGGCGAAATAGAGGGTGCGCCCATCGCTGGAAAGTGCAGGATGCCCTGTGGACCAGTTCTCCCCGTTGTATGCGAACGCGCGGAGGTCGCCCCATTGGCCGCTGCTGTCCCTGGTGGCGCGGAACAGCATCAGGTGGCTG
>Ga0169931_10005239_pt1 | contig 19808 bp, 13 predicted proteins | sample Kivu_15m_20L_FD_129675 | JGI IMG/M metagenome (GOLD analysis project Ga0169931, IMG submission 129675) | Freshwater microbial communities from Lake Kivu, Western Province, Rwanda to study Microbial Dark Matter (Phase II) - Kivu_15m_20L... | ecosystem: Environmental > Aquatic > Freshwater > Lake... | reverse complement strand
GGTCGCGGCCAGGCCGTCGTCGTCGGCTCCTGCCGATGACCGTCGCCGCGTCGTGGGCCTCGAGCGTCGTCGCGTCGCTCCCCGCGGTCTTCCCCTGGAAGAAGCCTTGCTCGTCGGCTCGGTGGAACGCGAAGCGAAACGCCGCCGCGCGCCGTAAGGTCCCCGCCGTGCCAGGCGACGTCCGCGCCCTGAGCCGCCAGCCGCGCGCCTGCGGCGAAACCCGCCGCCGACGCCGAGGCGACGGACGCCGGCAACGGCGAGCAACGCCTTCCGGGCGTCTTCGCAGCGTGCCGAGCCTTCCCCGCAACTCCCCGCGGCGCCCTCCGCCCGCTTCGTTCCGACCCTGGCGGGGTCCCTCGCGTCCAGCGACGACGGCCCGCGTCGTTTCTCCAGGGGGCTCGACAGGCCGCCGCACCGCCGCGCCCCCCGATCCGACCGGTCCGCTTCGCGACGTCGGCGCACGCGAGTCCGGCGAGGAAGCGGCACGCGGAAGACCGTCGGCCGCTCGAACGGGGCGGGGGCGGCGGCCGAGTGCGATTACCGGCCCGCCGACTCGGGGTTGGCTCGTTCCGCCGCCGCCCGACGGCGGCGTTTGGGGGACGCGTCTTCGGCCTCGCTCGGCTTGGGCCGGGTCGCCTCCTGAGCCGTCACGAAACCGTCTTGATTGCCGTCGAGACGCTCGAATTGCGCGACCTGCTGGGCCTCGGCGGTCGGCGCATACTCCGCCAACGAGAGTTGGCCGTCGCCATTCGCGTCCCGCGACTCGAACCATTCCGGCACGCCCTCCGGCAGATACCGCTGCGGAACGAAATAGGTCCGCGGCGGTTCGGTCGCCGCGGCTTCCAACGTCGACGGCGACGCCCCGACGCCTGCCTCCCGCTCCTGCTCGGCAGCTTCGCGCGGCGGGCCCAACCGACGGCGCGACGCGTAGTCCATCACATGCCGGGCAAGCTCGTCCTCGGCGATCATCCCGTCCCCGTCGCGATCGATGGCCGCCGGCGTCCCCCGCAACGCCTGCCATTCGGCGGCCTGCAGGCGTCCGTCCGCGTCGGCGTCGTAGCGTCGCAGGAGGTCGCGAACGTAACGCCGCACGGGGGCCGGAGGGGGGGCCGCCGCCGATTTGGCGGGCGCGACGAACCCGCTGACGCCGCGCGCCTCGGCCGGGTCGATCGCCGGCAGACCGGCCAGCAACGCCAGCGCCACCGTCCAATCCGCCGCCGGACGTCCGCCTCCCGAGCGGACGGCAACCGCGGGGCGCCGCACGACGCGGGCTGCCGCGAACAGCCGCACGACGCGGGCTGCCGCGAAGGAGGGACGACGGCCGCCGGAGCGTCCGCGGCAGAGCAGGGGGTGGCGTCGCGTGCGCGTCTCCATCGGAGCAACCTCGGACAGTCGGACAACAGGGCGGGGGTGCATCGTCGGTCGGCCGCAAGCCGCCCTGCGGATCAACGAGCAGCTGGGACGACCTGCGGCGGAAGCGACGTCGATTCCGGCGATCTGCCGGTCGGGGGATCTGCTGGGGACCGTGGCAAACAGAGGGCTTGCCGCCCGGGGCTGCTGACGGGGGCTGAGGGGGGCAGGAACTGCGGGCGAGGTCGGGCCACCGCCTGCGGCGGAGCCCTGCCAACTTGAATGGAACATCAAATACAGAAACGACTTATGACAAATCCCGCGAGTCTTCCAGGAGTCTGCGGGGCGGGGGCCGCGCGGGCGGAATCAGCTTGTTAAATTGGGGGCAATTCGTATAATACCGAGTGCCAAGACGCACGGCAAAGGCGGGCATGGACGTTTGGTCGGCCTGTTCCCGGCGTCGGCAGCGAGGTCTCGCCTAAGAGGGGCGCGGCTTTGCTTCCCACCTTCCACCCACCTGAACAAGGTTCTCGCTGTACTCGGCGCGGTTGCCCACGGAGCCAAACGTCCCTCGCGGTGCGAGGATGTCGTCGTGGGAGAGACGCCTCGCGGAGCAGACGAACGCGAGTTGAGCCTGGCGGCTGGGGTCGAGGCGGTTTTCCAGATTGGAAAACGCCTGGATCGTCGGCGTCCCCGCCCTGGCCGTTCTGGAAAGCGGATGCCGGCCGTCGGCGGCCGATCCGGCAGAGTGCGACTTCGGCGCAGAATGGATTCTGCGTTCCCCGAGATCCCCGCGAAGTGACCAACGATGAGCATTGCCCAATCGCGTCGCCTTCAGCCGCGACGCCTCGACCGAGAACAGTTGCGGATCGCCCGCACCGCCTTCCGCGAGGGGGGGGATCTGCACCATGTGGCGATCGTCTTGGGCCTCTCGGGCGAGGACGACTTGCTGGAGGCGGTCGGGGCGACGTTGAAGATGGAGGTCGTGGAGTTGCGCGACGCGACGGTGGACGAAGCGTTGCTGGAGAGCATTCCGGCGCGGGTGATCCATCGGCGGCATGTGTTTCCGATCGCTCAACGGCGGGACGGCCTGCAGGTGGCTCTCGCCAATCCGTTCGATCTGGAGTCGTTGGACGCGTTGGCGGGGTTGGCGGGGCAGCGCATCTTGCCGGTGCTGGCTCGGCCGCGGGACATCGCGGTGCTGATCAAGAAGCATTTGGGCGTGGGCGCCGAGACGGTCGACGGCATGTTGGCGATGCGAGGCGACCAGTCGGCCGACGCGGAGGCGGCCGACGGCGACGCGGAGGATCTGGCCCAGCAGGCCTCGGTGGTGCGTCTGGTCAACGAGATCCTGACCGAAGCGATCGAATCGCGGGCCAGCGACGTGCACCTGGAAGCGTCGGCCGAGGGCATGCAGATCCGCTACCGGATTGACGGCGTGCTGCAGCGGCAGCCAGTTCCGCCGGAAATCAGCCAGTTCCGCTCGGCCATCATCAGCCGTCTGAAGATCATGTCGCAGCTGAACATCGCCGAGCGGCGGGTTCCGCAAGACGGCCGCATCAAGCTCAACGTGTCGGGACGGGACGTCGACGTTCGCGTCTCGATCATCCCGATGCTGCACGGCGAAGGCATCGTGATGCGGGTGCTCGACAAGAACCGCATGGATTTCACGCTCAAGGGACTGGGCATGGATCCGCGGACCCACGAGCAGCTCGGCAAACTGATCAAACTGCCGCACGGCATCATTCTGGTCACCGGTCCGACGGGATCGGGCAAGACGACCACGCTGTACAGCGCGTTGAACGACATCAAGAGCGACGAGACGAAGATCGTCACCACCGAGGATCCGGTGGAATACCAGCTCGACGGCATCCAGCAGATTCAGGTCCATCCCAAGGTCGGCCTGACGTTCGCCACCAGCCTGCGCAGCATCTTGCGTCACGATCCGGACGTGGTGCTGGTGGGCGAGATCCGCGACCTGGAAACGGCCGAGAACGCCATCCAGGCGTCGCTGACGGGCCATCTCGTGTTCAGCACGCTCCACACGAACGATTCGGCCGGAGCGTTCATGCGGCTGATCGACATGGGCGTCGAACCGTTTTTGGTCAGCAGCACCGTCGAAGGGGTCATGGCCCAGCGTCTGGTACGTAAGCTGTGCCGCGAGTGCCGCGCCGCCTACCGTCCGGAGCTCGACGACTTGCCCGAGGATTTTCCGTGGGAAGAGCTGCGGCGGCGCGGAGGCTCGCTCTACCGTGCCGTGGGGTGTCCGGCCTGCCGCGGCGCCGGCTACCGCGGCCGGGGCGGCTTGTACGAGCTGTTGGTGGTGAACGACGAGATTCGCACGCTCGCCGGGCACCGCGCTTCGTCCGTGGAACTGCGCAAGGCGGCGATCCGCGGCGGTTTGCGCACGCTCCGCGACGACGGCTGGCAACAGGTGCTCGACGGCAAAACCACCGTCGAGGAGGTGTTGCGCGTGACCCGCGCCGAAATCTGTGAATCGACGCATGATTGAGGCCGACGGCCATGCCGGAATTCCACTACCAGGCCAAGAACCCCCGCGGCATGCTCGTGGAGGGAGCGATTTCCGCGGCCGGACGCCGCGAGGCGCTGGCCGCGCTGACGGCCAAGTCGCTTTTCCCCCTCCGCGTCACTGACGCCCGACCCGCCGGAGCCTCGCTCCAGCGGTGGCGCCTCGCCCGGTCGATCGGCGCCGAAGTGCTGGCCGACAACCTGTCGCAATTGGCCGATTTGCTGAACAACGGGGTCCCCCTGCTGCGTGCGCTCGACGTGCTGGCCAGCCAGACCCGCCACGAAGCCCTGGCGGAAGTCCTGGCCGACGTCCGCAACCAGATCGCCGACGGCAGCACGCTCGACGAGGCCCTGGCCCGCCATCCCCGCGTCTTCAGCGATCTGGTCGTGAACATGGTGCATGCGGGGGGCGCCGGCGCGTTCCTCGAAGAAGCGCTGCAGCGCACGGCGGACTTTCTGGTGATGCAGGAAGAGCTGAAACGCAAGGTCAAAGGCGCGATGGCCTATCCGGTCTTCCTGGCCGTTACCGGACTGGTGGTGACGATCGCGCTGGTCGTCTTTTTCGTCCCGAAATTCGCCGAGTTGTTCGCCAAGCTCGAAGCCCAGGGGGGCCTCCCCTGGGCGACGTCGGCCCTGTTGTGGCTCAGCGATTTCACCAGCCGCTACGGGCTGCTGCTGGCGGCCGCACTCGCCGCGTTGGCGTACGGTGCGACGCGGCTCGCCGCCACCCCGCGGGGCCGGTACGCTCTCGATGCGGCCCGACTGCGGTTGCCGCTGTTCGGCCCGATCGCACAGGGCTACGCATCGGCCCGCTTCTGCCGCGTGCTGGGCACGCTGCTCCGCAACGGCGTGCCGTTGCTCAAATCGCTGGAGATCAGCAGCCGCGCCACCGCCAATCTGGTGTTTGCCGAGACGATCCGGTCGTCGGCGGAAAACGTCTCCTCGGGAGACCGCCTTGCCGATCCGTTGGCCGAGAGCGGCCTTTTCTCGCCGCAGGTGATGGCCATGATTCGGGTCGCGGAAGAAGCCAACAATCTGGACCACGTGCTGCTGCACATCGCCGATCGCATCGAACGCCGCAACGGCCAGCAACTGGAAACGCTGGTGCGGTTGCTCGAACCGGCGATGCTGCTGGCGATGGGCGTGGTCATGCTGTTTGTCATCGTCGCCCTGCTGCTGCCGGTATTCGATATGAGTTCGGCGGTCGGCTGACGAGTTGCCCCGCGCGGCCGCCGCGCGGACCGTGCTTCATGCTTAGAAAAGAGGAACGCAGGATGGCTCCGAAACCTCGAATGGCGCGCCGCGCGGCTTTCACGCTGGTGGAATTGCTCATTGTGCTGGGCATTCTGGTCATGCTTTTTGCAATCGTCGGTCCCCGCGTGCTGCGGAGCGGCAAGAAGGCCGACGCCAATCTGGCCGCCACCCAGATCGCCGCGTTCAAACCGATTCTCGAGCACTACTTCATCGATATGAAAACGTATCCCTCCACCGAACAGGGACTCGCGGCGCTCTACGAGCGACCGGAAGATCTCGACGAGAACGCCGACTGGGACGGCCCGTACGCCGACGGCGCCGAAGAGCCGTCCGATCCCTGGGGGCGCAAGTACCAATACGAATACCCCAGCAGCCGCTCGGATCGCGACTTCCCCGACATCTGGTCTCTCGGGGCCGACGGCGAGGAAGATACCGAAGACGACGTCATCAACTGGAAGAAGGACGACGAAACCGGCGAGGAAGAGCCGAGTCCCGAGTGAGCCCCCCATGCCCCGTCGACGCGCACGTCGCCGCGCAGCCTTCACGCTGCTCGAACTGCTGGTCGTCGCCACCCTCGCGGCGGCCCTCGCCGCCTTGAGTTGGCCCGCCGTGCGGCGCTCCTTGACCCGCACCGAACGCCAGCAGGCCGCCCGCGAGCTGGGCGAGGCGATCGCCGCCGCACGGCAGCGGGCGATCGTCCGCGGCGTCCCCCAACTGCTGCGGTGCGATCTGCTGGACCAAGACGTCGCGCTGTTCGAACTCCGCTTCGACGAGGCTTCGCCGGAACGCTTCGCCGCCGCCGGGCCGGACGGGTCGCGGCGCCCCGAGCCGGCGGCCCCGCCGACGGACGTCGAGCCCCCCGCCTCCTCGTTGCCCGACGCCAACGACCCGGCCGCAACGGCCGGCAGGGAGGCGGAAGACGAACGCGCGCTGCAGGCGGCCGAGCAGGAGCGACGCGGTCCCGAGCTGCGGCTTGTGGAACGCCGCACGCTGCCCGCCGGCTATCGCCTCGCCCGAGCGGCGCCCGAGGAGCCCGGCCCGCCGCTGCCGGCCGATCCGAGCGTCGATGGCGAGCCCCTCGGAACGGACGACCCCTTGCTTGCCGCGGCGAACGCCCGGGGCGTCGACGCAACTGCTCCGGGCGACGTCGTGCGACTGGTGTTCGACGCGGCGGGATCGACGGCCGATTGGGAACTGTTGCTGGTCGGCCCCGACGGCTTCGAAACTCCCCTCCGCATCGACGGCACGCGGGGAACGATCGTCATCGACTCCCCGCGCCGCGCTTCCGTCGCGCAAGCCGCCGACGCCGACGTCGCTCCGACCGCGAACGGCGGATTGCCATGAAACGGCGCGCAGCGACTCTCGTCGGCGGTTTTTCACTGCTGGAAATCCTCGTTGCGATCGCCATGCTGGCCGCCGCGCTGGCGGCGCTGGCGCAGTTGGCGGCCATCGGTCGCCGGCACCTCGACGGCTCGCTGGAGAAGGCCCGCGCGGCCCGCCTCGCCGCCAACCGGCTGGAACTGCTGGCGGCGGGAGCCGAACCCCTGGAGGCCCGCGACGCCCAACCGCTGCCCGAAGATCCGAACTGGGAATGCCGGGTCGACGTCGTGCCGCTGGCGGAGCAGGGACTGGCGGAGGTGCAGGTGGGCGTTCGTCGACGCACGCTCGATGCCGCCGCCCGCCAGCAGAAGGAAGTTGCCTGGCTGACCTTCGCGCGCTGGCTGCCGCACGACGACCCGTCGGCCGCCGCCGCTCCCCGCCCGGCGACTGGAGCTCCCGCCACGGGCGCTTCGCCGAAGCAGCGGCAGCCGGCCGCCGCCCCGCGAGGTCTCCGGCCATGACGCAACGACGTCCCGGCGAACGCGTCGCACGATTGCGTGCGCGTGGCGGCAACGTGCGGTCATCGGGCCGCGACGCGCGACGCGGCTTCACCTTGATGGAGCTGCTGGTGTCGTCGGCCCTGCTGTCAACGCTGATGGCGGGCCTGTGGGGGTTGGTGAATATTTTCACGAGCCTGAGCGACAAAGGGGACGAAGCCACGGCGCAACTGCAGGAGGTCGAGCAACTGCTCCTGCTGCTGCAGGCCGATCTGAAATCGGTCTGCGTGCTGCAGGAAACTCCGGCCCGTCCGGCCCTCCGCGGGGCCCCGCTCGAACTGACGCTGTGGCGGCAAACGCCCCCCTCGCTCGCCTGGCTCGGCGCCGCGGAACCGACCGCCGTGTGGATTCCCGCGCCCCTCGACCGTCAGCCCCTCGACGGCGCCCCCCTCGGCGGCGGCGGCGGCGCGGCACCCTCGGGAAACGTCCCGCTGCCGACGGCCGACGCCGCGGCCGACGCCGCTTTGCCGACGGACGACCTCCGCGCCGCTTCGCCGTCGGCTGCGCCGCGTGCGCGGGGGCCGTGGCCTCTCGTGCGGAAGGTGAACTATTTCTTTCTCCCCACCGAGCCGGAAGCCGTGGCGGAAGCGCCTTCGTCGGGCGATTCGCCAGCGACCGCTTCGCGCGACGCGTCGCCGTCGTCTGCCGACGCACTTGCCGCCGGCCCGGACCTTGCGGCGGGCGACTGGATCCGCGAGCAACGCCATTCGCGCGCGGGCGAGGCGGGGCAGTTCGGCGCGCGGGCCGCCTTCCCTGGCATCGCAGCCGTGCGGTTCGGCTATTTCGACGGCCGCATATGGCAACCTTCGTGGCACAGCGCGCTGCGCGGCAGGCTGCCGCGGGCCGTGCGGATCGAGCTGTGGGTCCGCGGCGGCAATCCGTTCCGCACGGCTGCGCCTCGCGACGCGGCCGACGCCGCGTTGCCGGACTCTTCCAGCGAACCCGTTCAGGAGGACGATCCGCTCGCTGCGGCGTCGGAGCAGCCGCCCGAGGAATTGTTTCCGGAAGATTCGTCGCAGGACGCCTGGCTGATTCCCGCTCGTCCGGCCGATCTCACCCGCGTGATTGCCTTGCAGCCATGAAGCGCTCGCCGTCCAGCGCCGCGCCGCAGCGCGGCTTCGTGACCCTCTCGGTGATGGTGATCATCTTGATGATCACCTACGCCTGCTACCGTTTTACGACGACCGCCGTCGAGCAGCACCGCCATGCCGCCGCCCGCAGCGATCGGCTGCAGCTGGAGTTCGCCGCCGACTCGGCCGAGGCGCTGCTGTTGAAGGTCGTCGCGGCGCCGCCGGCCGAAGCCGCCGCGGCGCCGCCAAACGACCGCGCCGCAGCCACGCCGCCTGTCGCGGAGCGCTTCGCGGGCGTGGCGGTCGGCGGAAACCCCGCCGCGCCGCGCCGCGCGTACTTCACGGTCGTCAGTCGCCGGGTTGCCCGCGAGGGCGGTCTCGAACTGCAGTACGGTCCGGCGTGCACCTCCGCCCAGCTGAGCCTGTCGGCCGTCGCCGAGTGGGAACGGAATCAAGCCGGCGTCGGGGCGGCGGCGCTGGCCGCACTGCCCGGCCTCGACCCGTTGGTCGCCGAACGGATCGCCCAATTTCTGGCGGGCGGCGCGACGATCCCGAGCGCACCGCGAACGGCGGTCGCTCCGGCAGGCGCCCCGCAGACCGCCGCAGTCGCCGCACCGGCCGGGGGGGCCTCGTCCCGCGAGGCGCCGGTTCGCCCGACCAATCCAGCCGCGACCAGCGGCCCTGTGTGGCGCGGCGTCTCCGTGGAGGAATTGCTAGCAGTCCCCGGCGTCACCCACGAACTTCTGTGGGGGGGCGATCGGAATGCCAACGGCGTCGTCAGCAGTTGGGAGGCGGCGGTTTCGCGAGATTCGCCGGGCGAAGGCCGCGGCGGGACGACCGGCGGCGGGGCGGCCCCGCTGGGGGCTTATCTGACGCCCTACAGCGCCGAGCGCAACGTGAACCGCTGGCGGCAGCCGCGCGTCTACCTGAACCAACCCGATCTGGCGGCGCTCGAAGCGGCGTTGGGACCGCGGTTGCCCCGGCCCTGGGTCGAATTTATCATGGCATATCGGCGTTACGGCCCCTCCGCCGGCAGTCGTGCTGCGCACGCCGCGGCGGCACGCTACGCGATCGACTCGATCTACGATCTGATTGGGGCTGAGGTGGCGATCCCTCTGACGGAAGGCAAGACGCAGTTGCTGCGGAGTCCCTGTGCGGCGGACCGCTCCTCGCTGCGCGAGCACCTGCTGCCCCTGGCGGACGAAGTGACCGTCGATCCGCGACCGGTAATCCCCGGCCGCATCGACGTCAATACGGCGCCGCGCGAGGTACTGCGGACGATACCCGGCGCCGACGAGACCCTGGTCGAACGGATTCTGGGGGCGCGGGAGACGCCGCTGTCGGCAGCGGGTCCGCAGCGCTACCACGCTGCCTGGCTGGCGGCGGAGGGCTGGACGGAGCCCGCGTGGATGCGGATCCTCGAGCCGTACGTCACTGCGGGGGGCGACGTGCACGCGGCGCAGATCGCGGCTTTTTTTGCACCCGGCGAGGCGGATGAACGTCGGCCCGTCGCGCGCGGGGAGGATCTTGGCGTGCGGCGGGAAGTCGTGCTGGATGCGGCGCGTGAACTGCCGTGCGTGGTTCTCCGCCGCGATCTCTCGAATCTGGGTCTGGGCTACGCGCGCGAGGCCTTGATTCCGTGAGCAAACTGATCGCCATCGACTGGGATAGCCAGGAGCTGCGGACGGCCGTCGGCCGCGCGGGCCGCAAGGGCTTGACCCAGGTCGTGTGCCGCGCGACGTCGTGGGACGAGGCGGAGCAGCAGGGGCTCGCAGCCGGTTCGTTCGCTGCCGCCGCCTGGGCGCTGGAGCGTCTGGATGCCGCGCGGGGACGGGGCATACTGTTCGCACGGCGGCAGCATCTGGAGACCTCCACGCTCAACGCGCCGCCCACGTCCGATGAGGATTTGCCCGACCTGGTGGCCAACCATCTGCTGACCGATCTCGGAGCGGGGTCGGAGAGCGCGGCGTACGACTTCTACCCGCTCGACGCCTCGAGCGACGTTCCGCGGCGGATTGCCATCGCCGCGATGGACGAGGAGAACGTGGCGGAATACCGCCACTTGGCCGCCGCGTTGAAGCTGGTGCGTCCGCGGCTGACAGTGCGCGCCGGGGGACTGCTCAACCTGCTGCGGGAGCAAGGGATCGACGTGCAAGAGCCCTCGCTCGTGCTGGCGCCCAACGTCGAAGAGATCGATCTGGCGGTGCTTGCCGCCGGCCGCCTCGCTTACTGGCGCAGCATCTACTGCTCGCCCCCTGCGGAGTCCGATTCGTTCCGCGGATTCCTGTCGGCCGAAGTCCAGCGGACGCTCGCCGTCGCCGAGGAGAATCTGCCGGAGGATTCGCGCATCGTGCGGTTGCTGGTGGCGGCAGGGGGCAGCGAGTCGACCGCGGCGATCGACGCCATCAACCGGCTCGACGTCGCCGAAACGCTGGCCGCCCGGCTGGAACCGGAGTTGCCGGACGTCGAGGTGGTGTACGAGGGACTGCCAGGACCGGCGGGCCGCTTCGCGCCCCTGCTGGGCGCGCTTGCGCAGGAGGCCCGCCGCGAGCGTCCCGCCATCGATCTGCTCAACCCGCCCGTTCGCAAGCGCTCCGCGCCGAGCCGTCGGCCCTGGGCGCTGGCCGCCGCCGGAGCGGCGCTGGCGCTGGTGCTGGGCCTGTTCGTGCTGCGGGAAGAGGTCGCCGACCGCCAACGGGAGGCGACGGCTCTGGCACGGCAGCTCGCCGATCTCGAGAAACAGTCCAAAAAGGTCCAGCCTGCCGCCAAGACCTGGCAGGCGATCGAGGCGTGGAACGCCGCCAACCTCGTATGGCTGGACGAGCTGCGGGATTTGGCGATCCGCTTTCCCCCCGCCGGAACGGCGGTGGTCCTCGATTTCAGCGCGAGTCCCAGCGCCAACGGCGGCGCGGTGATCCGCATGAGCGGCAAAGCCCTGGACCCCACCGTAGTCGCCGCTCTGGATCGCGATCTCCGCGACGAGCACCGCGACATCTTGAGTCGCAATCTGCGCGAGCAGGCCTCGGCGCCCGACGACCCGTTCCTGTGGCGGTTCGAGTCGGTGCTCAACGTGCGACGCCAGGCCGCAGCGGCCTACCTCGAGTCGGCGTCGCCCGTCAACCAGCCGCTGTCGGAGGACGGGCCATGACCGGCAGTCGGCAAAAACTGCTGTTGGCGGGGCTCGTCGCCATGGGTCTGCTCGCCGTCGGCGAGCGGATCTGGCGCGGCTGGTACGAAGAGCCGCTCGCCGCCGCCGACAAACGGGTCGAACGGCTGAACGCGGACATCGCCAAGGCGAAGCAAAATCTGCGACGTCTCAAGAAAGACGAAGGACGCCTGCAAAGACTGCGCAGCCTCTCTCTGCCGGACGACGTGGAGGTGGCGCGCACCGTCTATCAGGCCTGGCTCACCCAGGTCGCGGAAAGCATCGAGCTCGAGGGCCAGCGGGTCGATTCCAACCCGCCGCGCAGCCAGCAAGGCTTCCAGATCCTGCCCTTCTCGCTCCGCGGCACCGGCAGCTTGGAACAACTCACCGCACTGCTGTTCGAGTTCTACCAGGCTCCCTACCTGCACCATGTGCGCACGCTGACCGTCACCCCCGTCGCGGGAGCCCGCGAACTGAACCTCAACCTGGCCGTCGAGGCGCTCATCATCGGCGGCGCCCAACGCACCGAAGACATGCCGGCAGGTTCCAACCAACAGCTCGCCAGTGCGGAACTCGACGCGTACCAGGCCATCGCCCGACGGAACTTCTTCTCCGCCTCGGGGGGCGTGGAGGCGACGGCTTACACCACGCTGACCGCCATCGTCGAGGTCGACCGCTACCCCGAAGCGTGGTTCACCAACCATTTGGAAGACGAGGTCGTCAAGGTGCGCGAGGGCGACCGATTTCGCGTCGGATCGCTCGCCTGCGAAGTGGAGCGCATCACGCTCCGCGACGCCATCATCACGATCGACGGACAGCGGTGGCTGCTGACCGTCCACGATCGCGTGGCCGACGCGGTGGCGCTCCCCCCCGAATACTGAGGCAGCATCCGCCTCCGTCTCCCCGCTCGCCGCGTCGCAACGCGACCTCCCGCTGCCAGGCCGCGCCGCGCGGGCCTCCCGCAGGGGACGCCAGCAGCCGCCAGCGACCGTCGCTGCCGCCCTCGCCGGGGGGGCTGCACGCGCTGCGGGAGGGGGCGCGTCGGGCCTCGTTCAGCGTTGACGCTATCGCGACCGATCGCTACAGTCCCGCGCGGTTGGAGGTTCCCCGCCCCCTCGAGATCCTGTTCGCAGCATTGCCTCGCATGTCGGCTTCGCGCTTCGCACCGCATCGTCCCGACCGTTCTCCCTTGGCGAGGCGCGCCCTCGGCGGGATCGTCGGCTGGTCGGCAACGGCGGCCGTCGTGACGCCCTGGGGGTTCTGCCAGGAGGGTCGTCGACCGCCGGCTGCCGGATCGCTGCCGGCTCCGGCGGCCGCCGAGGTCGGCAAGCCGACGGCGCCAGCCGACGTCTCGTCGGCTGACGTCTCGTCGGCCGACGTTTCGTCGGCGGTCTACGCCATACCTGCCCCGCATCTGGAAACGGCGCTGGGGGTGCTTCAACGGCACTACGCCGGCCAGGATCAGGTGCGCGTCGCAGCGGATCGCGCCGGCTCGCGAATCCTGCTCCGCGGTCCTGCCAGCGAGCATGCCCGAATGCGGGCGTGGATCGCCTCCTGGCCGTCGACGACGTCGCCTCCGCCTGCTCCCCGAGCCGGCGGCTCGACTGCCGTGCAGCCGGTGCAGTTCGAGGAATCGTCCGGGTCCCCGACGGCGGACGTGCGGCTGGCGCAGCAGACGGCCGACGGCGCGGCGCCGAACGCCAGCGCCGCTGGAGCGGCCGCCAGCGGGCCGACCGGGCCGGCGCTGGCGGCCCCTACCGCTGCCGGAGAGGCGGCTCCCGGCGGCACGACGCAGGAGTTGGTGCTCTCGCAGGCGGCTGAAGCGGTCCAGCACACCGAGCTGCTGCGGAGGCTCGGTTTCGACGTGCAGATCGAGGTTCTTCCGGGCCAGGACGTGCTGGTGCTTCGCGGCCGCGACGTCGACGTCGACGCCGTGGCGGAGATCATTCGCGAGATCGAGCGGACGGCGACGCTGGCCAAGCCGAACATTGAAATCGTGGCGCTCGGACAGGCTTCCGGCGGCCGCATCGTCGAACTCTTCGATCAGGTGCGACCTGCGTTGACCGAAGGGCGTCAGGGCCGGGTGGCCGTGAAGGCCTTGGGGACGCCCAATGCGATCCTGCTGATCGGCTGGGGCGAGGCCTTCGAGTCGGCCAAGAGCCTGATCGCCAAGCTGGACCAGCCGTTGTCGCCCGAGCAGGAGACGCGTCTTTTTCGCCTGCGTCGCGCTTCGGCGGCCAACGTGCAAACGGTGGTGACCGAATTTTTCACCGGCCGCAACGGCGTGGCCCCTGACGCCCGCGTGGCGGCCGATCCGCGCAGCAACACGATCATCGTGCACGCCGCTCCGCGCGATCTCGCCGAAGTCGCTCGGATCGTCGAGCAACTCGACGTGGCCGCAGGCGGCACGGTCAAGCAAGTGCGGGTGTTCGAATTGTCCAACGCCCTCGCGGCCGATCTGGCCGCCACGCTGGAGGGCGCGATCCGCGCGGCGACGGGGGGCGCCCGCACGCCGTCGGCCGCGTTGGAACTGCTGACGATCGACGGCGACGGCGCCAAGGACATCGTGCGCTCGGGCCTGCTGGACGGGGTGGAAATCACGCCGAACGTGCAGACCAACACGCTCGTCGTGTCGGGGCCGGCCGACGCGATGGACCTGGTGGCGGCTCTGGTCGAGCGGCTCGACCAGCCGGTATCGACGGCGCAGATCAAGGTCTTCCGCATCGAGCACGGCGACGCCAACAGCCTGGTGCTGATGCTGCGCGCGCTGCTCCCGACGCAGACCGGCCAGGGGCCGCGTCCCCAGCTGCCCGGAGCCGAGGGGGAATCGTCGCTGACAGGTCTCCGTTTCGCCGTGGAGCAGCGGACCAACAGCATCATCGCGAGCGGTTCGGCCGGCGACCTGAAAATCGTTCACGCCCTGCTGCTGCGGCTCGACGAGGACGAGACCCAACGCCGCAAGACCGTCGTGTACCGGCTGAAGAACGCGCCGGCCAACGACGTGGCCCGGGCCGTCAACGAGTTTCTCAGCAGCGAGCGGCAGGTGCAGCAGATCTCGCCGGGCGAATCGAGCGCGCTGCAACAGCTGGAACGGGAAGTGGTGGTCGTTCCCGAAACGGTCAGCAACTCGCTGATCGTGAGCGCTACCCGCCGCTTCTACGAGGAAATCGTCGATCTGGTCGAGAAACTGGACGCCCAGCCTCCGCAGGTGGTGATCCAGGTGCTGATCGCCCAGGTGGCTCTCACCGACACCGACGAATTCGGCGTGGAGGCGGGGCTGCAGGATTCGGTGCTGTTCGACCGCAGCCTGCTGGGCGACCTGATCACCACTACCCGCACCGACACGCTGTCGACGCCGGCGGGCGTGGTCACGTCGACCAATCAGGTCGTGCAGTCCGCGACGAACACCCCCGGTTTCAACTTCACCAACGGCACGCTGCCCAACAGCGCCAGCAACCGGGCCCTGGCCAACTCCGGCAAGGTCGGCGGGCAAGGCCTCACGACCTTCTCCGTCGGACGCATCAACAACGAGCTGGGCTTCGGCGGTCTGGTGCTGGCGGCGAGCAGCGAAAGCGTGAGCCTGCTGATTCGCGCGCTGCAGGAGTCGCGCCGACTGGACGTCCTCAGCCGCCCGCAAATCACCACGCTGGACAACCAGACCGCGTTCATCCAGGTCGGACAGCGAGTCCCGCGAATCGAGCAGACCACCTTCAGCGCATTCGGCCAATCGAACTCGATCGTCCTCGACAACGTGGGCCTGATCCTGATCGTTACCCCCCGCACCAGTCCCGACGGCATGGTGGTGATGGAGGTCGACGCCGAACGTTCGGAGGTCGGTCCGGAAAACGAGGGCATTCCCATCGCCACCTCGGTCGACGGCACGGTGATCCGATCGCCCCGCATCGACATCACCACCGCCCAGACGACGGTCACCGCCGCCAGCGGGGAGACGATCCTGCTCGGCGGCTTGATCACCCGCCGGGAGAACAACGTCCATCGGCGCGTGCCGCTGCTGGCCGACATCCCGCTGTTGGGCGACTTGTTTCGCTACGATTTGACGGAAAACCAGCGGTTCGAACTGCTGATCATCCTCACCCCGCACGTCGTGCTGGGACCGACCGACATGCAGCGCCTCCGCGACATCGAGTCGGCCCGCATGCACTGGTGCAGCGCCGACGTCCAGGCGCTCCACGGAGTGAGCCCGCTGTACGGACAGCCGGGAGTGCCGCTGGAGGACGACTCCATCCCGGTGATCTATCCGGACCAGAATCCGCGGGGCGCGCTTCCCGAGCAGGATCCCGCGGAACTGCCCGCCGAAGTCCTTGAGCCGACGCTCGCTCCGCCCCCCTCCGAGCCGCGGAATCCCTGATGCGCCCTGCCTCGACGACTCACCGACGTCGCGACCTGCGCCGCGCCGCCGCCCTGCTGTGCCTGCTGGCGTCGCCGGGCTGCTCGTCGCTCGCCCTTCAGGACCCCTTCGGCTGGACCAAGCGGGAGGAAGTCGACGAACCGCCGGTAAGGATGGTCGCCGTCTGGACCGACGCCGTGATGAACCAGCCGGGACAGCCGGGAGTGCGCGGCGTGGGGGGACGCGTGATGTTCTACGGAAAGGAGAGCGACGTCCCGATTACGGCCAACGGCACGCTCTCGGTGTACGCCTACGACGACTCGGACGCGAGCGACGGCGGCTCGAGCGCCGCCCCGGCCAGGAAGTTCGTCTTTCTTCCGGAACAGTTCTCCAAGCGGCGGAGCACGTCGCAGATCGGCGATTCGTACAACGTGTGGCTGCCGTGGGACGAAGTCGGCAGCCCGCAGCGGCAATTGACGCTGATCGCCCGGTTCGAGCCGCAAGAGGGGCCGCCGGTGCTCTCCGATCCGACGCGGCAATTGCTCCCCGGCACGACCGCCACGCCGGTCGTGCGGCGCGGCGTCGTCGAACCGCAAATTCGCCGCGACGCGGCGGCCGATGCGGCGGTGCAGCAGGCGAGTTTCGCCGACGCGCACGCGGCCCCCGAGCCTCGTCGTCCGCCGCCCCAGGAGGGCCTGGAAACCTTCAGCATCGACGTGCCGCGGGGCACGGCCGACCGTTGGCAGGCGCTTGCCCGTGCGGCGCACGACAGTCCGCCCGCCCCTGAGCCGGTCGTCGCGGCGTCTCCGCAGGACCCGGCCGTCCCTGGCCCGCCTCCTCGCCCCGCGACCGGGCCGGCCGCGCCTCGCGCCGCTGCCGCCGCTGCCGACGCCCCTGCGGCGACGGCCGCGGCCACGCCCCCGCGGCGGCTTGTTCCCCCGCCGCGGGCAAGCGACAAACTACGGGCGGCGCGCCCTGCGCCGGGGTCCGCGGCCCCGGCCGCCGACGTCCGCTGACGGGCCGCTGCCGCGCGGCGCCCTGATCGCGCCGCATTGAGCGGCCGCGGGGCGGCAATCGCCTCGCACCGCCGACGCTCACGCGCGCTAACGTCGACTGTCGCGCGGCGGCGCCACGGCCGCCGTCGTCCGGGCTGGCGAGGTATGCCGACAAGCGCTCCATCGCCACAGCAGGCAGCGCTCGTCGCCAGCGTGCCTCTCGACCCTCGCCGACCGTCGAACAGCCACGGGCTGCGCCGTGGGAGGCTGCGACGACCCGACGTGCGATCGAACGAGGCTCGTCGCACGGTGCGCGTGCGAAGCGAGACGACGCACAGCGACGCCTCGCAGGCGTGGGCTGCCCGACTGCTCGGCGGACGCGGTGAACCGGGAACGCGCGCCCCCTCGCGGGTGGCTCCAGACTTCCGGCCCGGCAGGCTTCCACGACCACCGCGGCCCGCCAGGCGTAGCGACCTGCCAACAAGCGAGCGGCAACCCCGCCGCATCCCCGCTTCTCGCGGCGCCCCAGTCGAGCCCTTGTGCGCGACGAGGCCCGGTCATCGCGCGGTGCGACGCCGCGGAGCGGTCGCAGCGGCACCGGCGGATGCCGCTCCCTGGAACGTCGGCAGGGCCTGAAGCAATCGAACGACTGATCCCTCCGCCGTCAATGAGCCGCCGCGCGCCCTGCGCCCGCGGCTTTTTCCTCCGTGAGGAGCGGCGGCACGGGTTCCTGGACCGCGCAGTCGCCAATAAGCCGCCGCGCGCGGGGCGCCTCCGGCGGCCGCCGACATGAGGAGCGGCGGCCGGGTTCGTGGACGAAGCAGCCGTGGAGACCGAACCCGACGCCGGTTTCCTCCGCCGCGGGGCCCGGCGATTCCGTCCCGGCCCGTCGACGGCGCGCTGCCCCCTCGGGAGCGCGCCCTGGGCCGGGACGACCGGCGCAGGGACGCCCGCTTTTGGATGCACTTCAGAAGATTCGCCCGCGCGGCATCGACAGTGCGAAAACGCCCAGGACTGCACCACGCGCCCCGCTGCCGTCCATTCCCCCCCCGCATGGAGTGACTCTTTGGCGGATCGGGCGGGATCGGTGGTTTTTTGAAAATTCCCTTGCAATCGTCTCGTGACGACCTACAACCTCGGCTTGACTTCTTGAACTGCATTCAATCTTTCGGCGGGGCGAATGCAGCCGACTCCATGGCTGGGTGGCAAGTCTCCTCGGCGAAGACCCTGCCGCATCATCGCCATAAAGTCTGCCAGGCGACAGCAATTTTCCGCGACCCCCTTTCTGGGGGTAATTTTCGGTCGGCAAGCGACAACGGGGGTTGCGTCAGGCTCCGGGTCGTCGGCGCGCAGTCCGCTCGAGGACAACTCGGCCGGGCGAGCGGAAAACCCGGGAGGAACTCGGTAAGCAGGAGCGCTGAGGAAGATCGGAAGAGCCAGGAAGAAATCAGGAAGAGCCCGGACGAGAGGAAGGCGGGTTGGCCAAGTTCATTCAGATGATTTTCTCCGAGGTGCCCTCATGAAAGCGTGTCAAAAGTTGCTGTTGTTGTCCGGTTGCGCGTGGGCTGCAATCGCCGTCTGCTGGGCTCCGCGAACGGCCCAGGGCGCCGTCGTGGTGTATGACGATTTCGAGGACGGCACGCGGACCAAGACGCCCAGCGGCATCGACTGGTTCAGCCACTCCCATCCTATCAGCGTGCTGCCGATGTCCGTGGTCGATGATTCGATGGGGCTGGGCTCCGGCAAGGCGTTGCTGGTCGATCCGATTACCTCGTCGGTGGGATTTATGGGCGTGTTCGGCGCCCCCGTGGCGCCCCCGTGGCGCTCCCTGCCGCGAAGGGCTCGACTTTGACGCTGCGGTTCGAAATGCGGAACGAGACGAACCTTCCGGTAGTGCCGCGCCTCGTTCGGTTCGGCCTCTACGACGCCGATGAAGGGGTCTTCCCGAATCCGACCGGATTTGGCGGGATCGACGGCGACTGGGATCAATCGCAACCCGGCTCGTACTTTGATCCCGGCGTCTACGTCCAGCAAGACAACAGCATTCTCACGACGTGCTGCCCCCCCAGTGCGACGCGGTTGCGCGAGGAGCCCAACTCGCTGGGCGGCGTCGGCAATTTGCCGTTTGGCGTCGATGAGCGGGGCGTGGCGGCCCCTGCGGGCGCCTTCCCCGGCTTGGCGCAGCCCGAGGGGAAGAACGTCTTCACGCTGAAAATGGAGCGGCTGGCGCCGGGCAGCGCCACGGGAGCATGGCGACTGACGTACACGCTGGACAATGGCGTCGATCCTGCCGCCTCGATCAGCGGGGTGCACCTGGGACCTGAGTTCTTCGGCTCCGGCATCACCAATTCCGGGAGCTACGACTATTTCCTCTTCCTGTACGAAGGAACTTACACCGGCGAATTTCCCAACGGCTACGCGGACGTGTTGATCGACAATTTTTCGATCGACGTGGTCGCTGTGCCGGAGCCGGCGACATGGGGAGTGGCGTTGGCGGGAGCTCTCCTGTTCGGAGCCAAGCGCGGACGCCGTTCGTAGCGGAGAAGGCTGAGGTACAGGTACCCGCAACCGCACCGCGGCAGCGTGCGGTTGCGGGGCTTGCCCTCCAAAGGGCGACGGTCGTTTCCGAAAGTGCCCCCCGGGAGCCCTCCGGAAGCGACCGTCGCGGCCCATGGCAGGGCGTGACCGCCGGCGGCCCTCGCCGCAAATCGGGAATGGCGACCCGGCACGACGCGCTGCTCGGCAGGCGTCGGTTGATCGCCCGCCCCACGCTGATCTGCTTCGATCCTTCCTTCACGCACTTCAAGGACTTTCCGCCATGAACATGTTCCCCGGTCGATACGGCCTGCGGCACGTTGCCGTAGCTGTCTCGCTCGCTCTCTCCGCAGCAAGCGGAATCGCCGCCGCCGCCGAAACGATCGTCGTCTGGGACGATTTCGAGGATGGCACGCGGTTCAAGACGCCCAGCGGCATCGACTGGTTCACCCTCTCCCATGTCCCGGCCGTCCTTCCCATGTCCGTGGTGGACGATACGGCGGGCATCGGCACGGGAAAGGCGTTGTTGGTCGATACCAAGACGACCCAGCAGACGATCATGGGGGTCTTCGGCGCCCCGATCGCCCTCCCGGAGACGCTTGGCGCGAAGCTGACGCTGCGCTTCGAGATGCGCAACCAGAGCGCGGAAATCGTCGGGGGCACCGTGCGGTTCGGGCTGTACGACGCCGACGAAGAGGTCTTCCC
>Ga0169931_10005237_pt1 | contig 19812 bp, 19 predicted proteins | sample Kivu_15m_20L_FD_129675 | JGI IMG/M metagenome (GOLD analysis project Ga0169931, IMG submission 129675) | Freshwater microbial communities from Lake Kivu, Western Province, Rwanda to study Microbial Dark Matter (Phase II) - Kivu_15m_20L... | ecosystem: Environmental > Aquatic > Freshwater > Lake... | reverse complement strand
TGCGTCTACCAAAATTGAAGCGAAATGCAGAGACAAAAAAGCAAAGTCGGTCGCAGCCGCTCAAAGGCAAACCGCAGTCGAGGAAGAGGCGAGACGCAAATTAGACGCCGAGGAAGCCCAAAGAAAGGCTTCACTCCCAGAGAAACTTAGATCAAAACCCGGCCTCATTGTGTCCGCTCCCGTCCATGCCGCTGCAAGCGCTCTTGAAGGAGCGGGGCGTTTGGTCGCCGATCCCTCCCGCATTCCTCAGGCTATGAGAGATAACCCCGAAACGACTCTCGCGGTCGGAGGCGGATTGGTCTCTGCAGCCTGCTACTATGGAGCGGCTGCCGTTGCAACCAACGTGGTGATCGCCGTGATGGCCCTGAAATCTCTGCACTGGCTCTATACCTCGGGTATGAAGTAACAACAATCCCTAACCGTCGCTTGACGCCAAAGTCCCGTTTCTTCTACGCTATAGCCTTTGTTTGCGATGGCTATGCGAAAATTTTTACTTATCCCCCTCTCTTTTGCTTTCTCTCTAGGAGCCCTTGAAGAAGAAGACCTCCTTTGGGAGGACTCTGGCCCTTCCGTTATCGAATTCAACGGATATCTCCAAGAAGCGCTTGAAAGCGGCGACTGGTGGGCCGCCATCGACTACGCTCAAATGATTTCTTACCATTTCCCTCAAAGTCCCTTTGCCCAAGAGACAGCGTTTTTGATCGGCGAGGCGTACTATAAGATGGGGCAGTTGGAGATTGCGAATGAGCGGTTCACGTCCTATTTGAGCCATTCGGCTTCCCCTAAGCACTTCGAAGAGGCGATCCACTATAAGTTCGAGATTGCGGAAGCATTCCGAAATGGAGTGAAAAAGCCTCTTTTCGGCTCCCATAAGCTGCCGAAAATCGTTTCCGGCGAGGAAGACGCTTTGGCTATCTATGACGAGGTGATCACGGGCCTGCCGCACGACGACCTTGCCGCCAAGGCGATGCTTGGCAAGGCGGAGATCCAAATGCGCTTCGAAGATTATAAGCCCGGCCTTGAGACGCTCGACCTCTTGATCCGCCGCTTCCCCAAGCACGATTTGGCCGCCCAAGGATTTTTGGAGAAAAGCCGCGCCTACCTTTCGCAGTGCAAAGAAAAAAGCCCGGATCCCGCTCTCCTAGACTTAGCCGAAGTGAATATTCGGAAGTTCAAGCTCGCCTTCCCAAGGGAAGGCCGGATTGCCGACGCGGAAAAAGATTTTTCCGAAATGGAAGAGATTTTTGCTCAGCACCTCATGGAAACGGGCCGCTTTTTCCAAAAGACGAAAAAAGTCCCCGCTTCAATCATCTACTACTCCAAAGTCCTCTCTAAATATCCGCAGACGAAGGCCGCCTTGGAAGCGAAAGAGCGTCTTGAGACCCTCCAGGCTTCCGGCGAGTTATAACCGGCTGCCGCAACTATACCATGCGCCGTTAGGTTTTGTGAGTGTTGACTCTGCGAGACGCAGCCAAATCGAAGCGAAGCGCTCTGACCGACGAGTCCCTGCCCCAAGCGGGCAGGGCGAGAAGGCTGCGGAAACACGAGAAGGTCCAGTGGACCTTCGCAGTGCGGAGCAGGTGAAGCGCCTGTGGCGCGAACCGGCCCGAAGGGATCGATTTGGCAAAGTCGCAGCCAGTCAAAATTCACAAAACCTATCGGCGCGTGGTATACATTGGTTCATCCTTCGCTTTATTTCCGTCTGCTGTTTCATTGGCCTGCTTTCCGGCTGCGGCTACCGGTGGGAGTCGGACGAGGGACGCCCAACGGTCTCTATTCCCTATGTCGCGGGAGATGCGGACGGATCGCTGACGGGGGAGATCCTCCGGCAGATCGCTGTCTCGGGCGTCTGCGAAGTGCGGCAATGGGATGCGAAATACCGCCTGCAAGCGGCGATTGTCGGGTCGGAAGGGCAGACGGTCGGCTACCGGCGCGACCGGCAGCGCGTAAGCGGGGAGAATCAAAAAAACTTGGTCGCCGCCGAACGGCGAAAGACGCTTGTCGTCGAAGCTGCGCTTTATGAGTCGGAATCAGACCGGATCGCCTGCGGCCCTTTCCGGGTGGAAGCGTATGTTGATTTCGACTACGTGGACGGCGATTCGATCCAAGACCTTGTCTTTATCGATCCGAGCGGGGTCAGCCAAACCGTCCTCCCGTTTTCCCTAGGTCAGCTCGAATCGAGCGAGGCGGCTGAAGAGGCCGCCATGCGCCCGCTGAACGACCAAATCGCGAGGAAAATCGTCGACGCTCTATTCGCTGGGCGCTGATCTTTCCAATTGCCTCGGATTGCGATATAGTCGGTTTTATGGAAACGGCGCTCTTTTCCGCTGAGATTCACGAATTGCATAAGATCCTCCATTGGATTCGGGTCCGCTTGGAAAAGAGCGGGGTGCAAGGAAAGGAGGTTCGGCGTATCGAGCTTGCCGCGGAAGAGGCGGTTGTCAACGTGATTCTGCATGGATACGAGGGGAAAAAGGGACGCGTGGAAGTTGGAATTAAAAAAGGGCCGGGCCGCATCGAGCTACTTTTCCGCGATTGGGGTCCCCCGTTCGATCCTCTATCCAATGCCCCGAAGGTCGACCCATCCGCTCCACTCGAAGAGCGGGAAGCGGGCGGGCTTGGGATATTCTTCATGCAGCAAATCATGGACGAGATCGCCTACCGCCGGGAAAGCGACGCCAACATCCTTACATTAGTTAAGCATTTTTCTCGAACGAAGTGAGCGTCGCTTCGGTCTCGAGCATATCCAAGAGGAAGTGCTGCAGCACTTTCAATACGTAGCGGGGCGTATTGTACACGCCGCGGGTCGTAAAGACGATCTCGAGGTTCGCTTTGTCGGGATGGTTCAGTGCGATCATGACGAGAGTCATCGGCTGCTCGGTGTCCAATTTCGGAATGATCCAAACGATGAATTGTTCATTGAATAAAGTGACTTTCTCGACGCTTTCGATCACATGGAAATATTGGGTCAGATCGTCGGGCTCGTTCGAGTCTTCCTGCAGACACTCGAGAAGTCCTTGATCGTGAAGCGACTTGAGATCAATGGATAGGATCCCGTCATGAGCCCAATGGGCCAGGTCGCTCGCGAACTCCCGATAGGTTTCTTCGATCTGAATCGGATTCAACATAAGCCCTCCTTTTAGACGAGACTCCACCGTTCCCTTAGTTTAGTAGGTTGGTTTTTCCTTGTCAAGTCCTCGAAAAACGGTTTGACCGCTCCGCTTTCTCTGATTTACACTGTGGGGCATGCGCCTCGTTTTCCTGATTCTTTGGTGTTTCTCCCTTGCAGCTAAGCCGCTTCAAGTCGAAGTGAAGGCCGGTTCGGCCGTCCTCATGAACGCCGAAACGGGCGCTCTTCTCTATGAGAAGCACCCTTACGCCCCTGTGTATCCGGCGAGTACGACAAAAATCGCGACGGCCCTCTTTCTTTTAGCCGAGAAAGTGGAAGACTTAGGCAAGACGATGAGGGTTTCATCCGATAGCCTGAAAATGCGCCTTCCGAACCAAAGCGGCGATTACCCGCCCCACTGGTGGTATACGGATGGGACGAGGATGGGGCTGAGAGAAGGGGAGGTTCTCACGGTCGATTCGCTCCTTCACGGCTTGATGCTTGTTTCGGGCAACGACGCGGCGAACGTGCTGGCGGAAGGCTATTCCGGCTCCGTTCCCCTCTTCATGGAGGAGATGAACCAATACCTCGGAACCATCGGATGCGCCGGCACCCGGTTTTTAAACCCCCACGGCTGCCATCACCCTGAGCACGTCACGACGGCCTACGATCTTTGCTGTATGACCAAAGAAGCGTTGAAAATTCCAAAATTCCGAGAAATTTTTTCTACAGTCGCCTACATGCTGCCGCGGACAAACAAGCAAGGTCCGAGGGAACTAAAGCAAAACAATCAGCTCATGAAGCCGGGCCGGTATTTCTATGTAAAAGCGATCGGGGCAAAATCGGGATTCCATCTTCCGGCTCAAAATACCCTTGTCGCCGCGGCTGAACACGAGGGTCGGACGCTTGTTGCGGCTGTCATGGGAACTCCCACGACCGGGGAGCGGTACGCCGATGCGATCCGCCTCTTCGAGGCGGCCTTCTCAGAGGCCAAAGAGATCCGCCGCCTCTATGGGCCGGAAAACCTCTTCGCAAGAGAGATTCCAGGAGCCAAGACGGAGCTTGCCGCTGCGCTCAAAGAAGAGATCTTCATTTCGTTTTTCCCGTCTGAAGAGCCGTCCTGCCGCGCTTTCGTCTACTGGGACGCCCCGCGCCTGCCGATCCGCAAAGGGCAGAGGGTCGGGGAAGTGCGGATCTTGGATGAGAGAGGGCAGGTCTTGGCGAAAGGGGATCTCGCTGCGAAAGCCGATGTGAAAGGGACCGTTTTCTTCGTCCTCAAAGACACTGTCGGACGTTGGTTTCGCTAGGGAGTGTTCCGTAAAGATTGCTTCGTCGCTTTTCGGGATTATTTTGGCCGCTTTTCGATTTAAATTTGAGGGGCAATATACCTTGTCGATATTGCCCCCCTAATTTAAAGTCGAAAAGCGGCTCAAAAGAACCCGAAAATCGACAGAAGAATCTTTACGGAACACTCCCTAGGGGTTCTTAACAAATTGACCGGGCACAGTACACCTAAACATGAGTCTTTGATCGCACTCGGCGCGGAGACTTCGTTTTTTTTGGTTTCGAGACCCGGTGCAGTTTAGCAGACGGAGCAGGGGCTCCTCTCAGCAATCCCTCAGTGTGTAAATCTTCATCAATATCTGGCCAGTGGATCCCATAACCCCCGCCGCAAATTTCCCAGTTAGATCTTTGTTTTGACGTTGCTTTGTATAGCCGTGGGTACCAATTAAGGGGAACGGAAATAGATCGGCCATCCATTAAATCAACAACTAGGGAATCTCTCGTAAAGTGGACAGCCTCTACCCTTTCATCTTTTTTATGCCCCAAAGTACTCATTCCATTTTTCCAATAACGATTGTTGATGTTCACTGATTACTCTATGTAGTTCATTCAAATCTTTCTTCGCAAATCCTTGATTGCCGGCTAAACTCACTTTCCTCAGCCAAAACTTTGCTGAATGTCCATTTCCATCAACATGTACATGGGGAGGTTCATTTGGCTCATGGCTAAAAAAATAGAATCTATATGGACCTATTCGTAAAACGGTAGGCACTCCACGTCCTCTCGATGAAGCGTGTTCGGAAAATATCACGTTTGTGAATAAAAATGCCAGAGTTATGAAACCCTGGCAGATGGTTTATTTTCTAAGAATCAAGAGCTTAGAGGGTGCCTGACCTTCGGGGAAGAGGCGGATACCGCCTATTGGAGGAGGGTGGGGGAAGTGCGGATCTTGGACGAGAGGGGGCAGGTCTTGGCGAAAGGGGAACATGCTGCGAAAGCCGATGTGAAAGGGACCGTTTTCTTCGTCCTCAAAGACACTGTCGGACGTTGGTTTCGCTAGGGGTCCCAGATCAGCTTGCCCTGATTTCAAAAGGATTGGCAAGAGGGCCTGTCAGTTCGAACAAAACCTGTTTCTAAGTCCTTCGCTCTCAAGTTGTTGTAAGTATTTTGTTGTCAGCGACTTAGGTTAAAACTAATCCTTTATCTATTTATATCGTTAAGATATAATAAAGGAATATCATTACAATTTGGGGGGTTTTGTGAAAGTGGAAATGCAAACAAATCAGGCAGTCAGCAAAATTCAGGAACCAAGCGCAAATGGAGCCGTTTCAATTTCAACGGCCCAAAGGCCTGAGGCGAGCCAGGGATCGAGTCTTCGGGCTGGACAGAGAAACCTCCAGCGCCTAACTCACTCTGCCACTCCTTACCCTGTGAACCATCCGGACGCAACCGGCCTCTTCTTACCGGAAGCCCGCCACCTGATCACGAAAGGAACGCTCGGGATTAGCTATCCGGACGGCAGCTCCATGAACATCAGCTACAAAGAACTCAACCCGAAGATGGACGGGATCGTTGCGAAGGGTAAAGTGTCGAAGGATTTCCAAGAGGCGGCGCCTGTCCTCGCGAGGAACCTCATGTACGGCTACCCCGGCATGATTTTTTTGGACTCGGAAGTCGATCCGGTCGCTTTGCAATACTTGATGAGCGTGCCGGTTCCAGTCGAAGGGGGCGGGACGAAAACCCTCGGCGATTACTATTCGTTCGGCCAGAAAAACCCTGGCGATTTGAAAGGCGCCACTTTAGATCCATACAGAGGGTGCATTTTATACAGAACCGATCAATTCCAGCCGCGAAGCGACGCGCCCTTCGATCCGAGCAAAAACCAATATGAAACAGGGCGCGATACGGCCTCCGGCGGAGCCGGGATGCAGCCGGAGTACGTTTCTCAATTCGGACTCATGTCGAAAGACGGCAAGCCGATTGACATTTGGCTGGGCAAAGGCCCCCACTATGCCGGAACGTCTCAAGACGCATATGGGAATAGCGCTGCCTTCTTAGCTGACGGGCATGATGACAAAACGGGCAAAGATACGGGTCTATTCCGGGCTTTGGTGCAGGGGGCGGCGGCGTCCGAGGCCGAGACGGGAGCGAAAGTCCCTGCGATCGCAATCGGCGATTGGAATAACGAGCTCAACTCGAGTGCGATTCATAAAGCAGTAGACGGCACCGCCTACGAATCATACGTAGACCAGGATCTTTTTCAAAATTTATACGACCCGCTCCTTGGAACATTAGATGCTGAAGGACACATCCTTCCCCACGACGGTTCCGATTTTGCAAACGATATGAACAATGCTCTTGCCAAGCATAACGACATTCCGTTCAGCACGAATCCAAGCGATACGGCCAAACAGGCAAGGGTCAATACGCAGGTCTTGAGTTTTACCGGCGACAGAGGATACTCAGTGCAAATGATCGATGCGCCGGAGATCCTGTATGGAGATAGGAATCACCCGGAAGAGGAAAGCAGCTGCGGATTTTGGGGCGAGCCTCAGCAGCCGATCCCCGCATTTCCATCGGATCTTCTCGTTTAACGATTCATCCATTGCGACGCATTGCGCGCGGGCCGTTTCTTGCATCTTTCCTTGGGGATGCACCGGAAGCGGCCTTTTTTATGGATGGGTTTTACCCAATCGACCCGCCCGTTCATGGGGAGGGCAACGGAGGGATGGGATATTCGTCCATTTTACCAGCACCCCAAAATCCGCAGCTGCTTTCCTCTTCCGGGTGATTCCTATCTCCGTAAAGGATTTGCGGCCCGGCGGTCATTTGAATCGTGCATCCTGAGGTGCCGACAAAACCTAAAACTTGCGTATTGACCGCAACTCCGCTTAGCATTTTCTGACTTGGATCCTTACTAAACGCAATATCAGCATGTTTATCCAGAGCCGTCTGCATTTCATTGGCGAAATCTGAGCCGCCATGGGGACGGATGTTTCCTTTCACATCCAGCATCCCAAGGAGCGGGTCGTATAAATTTTTCTTTCGATTTTTTTCGTTTAGCGGGAAATCCAGGGCGATGCAAGTCGCGCCCCGGTCGCACCCCGCATTTTTACTTGGGGATGCATTGGAATCGGCTTTTTTTGCATAGGCCGTACGCAATCAATCCACCGTTTCAAGGCTGGGCTCATGGCCGTTCCGGCCGGCTTTTTCTGATGCTCGATCCAGAGCGCGTTCATCACATTCCAGGTTTCCGGCTCCATCGCTTTTTGCCGCATGATCTGTTTTTGGACGGTTCGGGTCCGCATATAGGAGAGGAGAATGGCGGCCGAACCGCCGAGAAGGAGCGCGCCGAAGCAGGCGGCATTGAGACCCGGGACGAAAAGCGATGTGATGAGAATTGTAGAGGTTGCGACGCTCACGACGAGGCGCGCTGCGCTGAGCATTTTCGCATTCTTTGGAAGGATCCAATCCGGGCATTTGATGTCTTTGTAGACTTGGTAGGCTGCGGAAGCGACGGATGCGAGGATGAAAACGGGAGCTGTCCAAGTCAATACGGTGGCGGCGGTCTGAAGTCCTGAAGAGGCGCTCGATAAGAAACTTAGCACTTTTGCGGCGGTGGCAGACACGGTGCCGGCGAGCGATGCAAGAGACAGGACGGTTTGAAGCCGGTCGACCGGCGCGTTTTTATCCCACTCGGCCAAAATTTCTTTTTTACATTCCTTGAGTTCTTTCGTCGGGATGCGGTCGAGCAGGAATTCGGCTAAGCGAAGGGTTTCGGTTTGGATGGTTTCGATTGCGCTTGAAGTGAGAGAGCCAGTTGCAAAACTCCCTGCGCCAGAAAAACCGATGATTTTGCGGCCATTTGTGAGTGGCAGCCTTGCTGCCACAGTCCTCGCGACGAGACCAACCCCCAGTGGGTTGGTTGAGGAGCGAGGACGCAAATGGCCGGAAAAGGGCGATTTTGCTGGGTCGGGGAGTTTTGCAATTGGCTCGAGAGGCTTTTGATCCGCGATTTGCAGCCTTTGAGCCATTTCGGAAAGGAACTTCTTTTGGGGATACGACCGCATGATCCCTTCCAGCCTCGCCGCCATTTCGGGATTGGCCTCGGCTTTTTGAAGCCAGCGTTTGACCGCCAGCATATCCGGAACCGCTTCGGAGGCGTTTGATTTAAAGTGGAGATAGGCGAAAAGAGCCGCGAGCGGGACGATGGAGGTCCATACGACTGCGGTCGCAATCGCGACATCCCCAGGCGCGATCCCGGTCATGTCGCTGATTTTAAGGTCGAAATTCGCAAAATCGTGTCCGGTTGCCGCGGCCGATTTCATCTCCGCCGTAGACATCATCGTCGGCTGGATGGCATAGGAGGAACTGAACACACAGTCCGTCAGGCCGAACGCCACCATCGCGTTGCCAAGCGCGGGATGCCGTTTTCTCAAACCCATTCCGCCGATAACCGAGAGGGTGTCGAGGGCAAGCCCCGGAATGGACCCAGCGATCGATACCCAAGCGGAACGTCCGTCCGCACCCATGATATGGCCAATCCCGCTCGGCCCATCGGGATTTCCCGGGAAGCACGCCCCGGAAGGCGAGTTGGCGCTATCAAATGCTGTAATCCAGCGGAAAAAATTGACGATTCCTTCCTTAAATGAGCCGGAATGGATCATCTGCTCGAAGTGGTCAAAGCCGACGTTTTGATAGGTCGGCCCCTGGCCGCTGCTGTAGTTTTCCGTGAGGCGCAATCCCAAAAATCCGTGTCCGATGATTTCGTGGAGGGCCGTGAGCGGTCCTGTCGTATTCCCTAGCATCGCAACGGCCCAACCCGCAAGGCCGCCCAACATCCTTTTCCGATAGTCTCCCGCAGTCGTTGGATTTTCTGCGGCGGCAAGAGCGGCTGCGGCTGTTTTATTTTTGAAAACTTCCAAAGTGTGATTTGCGGCGGGTGTTTGCAAAGAGGCGCTCTCTTTTTTTCTAGAGAGGGGGGGGGCCGCTAACGCGCAAGGGGTTGAGGCAAGTTGGATTGCAGACATGCGTAGGTTATATAGAATTAATCAGTATTATTCCATTTAAATGTAATATTACATAGTTACTAAATTATTTAATTAATCTTGATATAATAATAGTAAATTAATACAATAACGACTGAAGATAAAATAATAAGTTAATAAATGGATAAATTGGTGGTTTTATGGGCGAAGTTCATTTCAAACATTCGGGGCCGGTCAGCGTGCCTCTATACGGCGCATCTCTTCCCGATGATTTAAAAAAGATCGAAGAGGAATTGGCGAAGCGGGCGGGAGACAATTCGGCCAAAGAATCGTTTGTCCGCTACGTAAAAGACTTCATCGCTGCGCATCACATCAAAAACAGCGCAGATTTGAAACGGGCACTGCCCGAGCTTCTCAATCCGGCCGGCGCCGCCGACATCTATTCGAAATGCCTCGGACTTATGGAGAGCGACCTGTTCGATCTTTGTTCGGCGATCGATCCGAAAGTTTCGGCCGCCGCGATCCCCCAAATTTCGGACTCGGATATGTCGAATGCGGTTTTCTATTGGATTGGGGAGAACGCTAAAGAATCTCCTTTCGATCCGTCGGATAATCCATTCGCGCCGCCGGATGCCCCCAAAGGATCGAACTGCTCCGCGATGAGCTTCAACATCCGCGATTCAAGAGCGCGCGACGGAAGACACTGTTGGAACAACCGCAAAGACCACATCGAAGAACAGATCCGGAAAACGCATCCCTCGTTCCTGGGACTCCAGGAAGTTTCAACGAAAGAACAGCAAAAATGGGTGCAGATGATCTGCAAAGAGCTCGGCTATGTCGAAGTGCATTTCGACGGGGCGAGCGATGACGTCATGCTCGTCGATCCGAGCAAATTCGCTCTTGCAACAAATCCCGATGGCAGCCCGATGACGTATAAAGTCGACCGGAACGCCGGCGAACATATCCTTTGCGCAAAGTTCATCGATAAGGCGACGGGTAAAGAGGTGGTGTTCATGACGACACACATTTCTCCAAACGTGTTAAGCCCTGATGAAATCAGCCGCGTCCACGATGGGCTGAAGAAGATGCGCGAATTCTTCGGCGAAAATACCCCGGAGATCATGGTCGGAGACTTTAGCGGAGACCCGAGCGCAAGGGACGATTTGAAACAGGCATTTGGCGTCGGCAGCGATTTTACCGATACAAATATTCATCACAAGGGAACGCGCCACGGCGGCCATGATTGGGACGATGACGATAACAACCCGCATGTGGATGACACGGAGCTTGTATTCGGCATTAAGTGCGAACAATTCGACGTCGAGCAGTACGCTTACGACAAGTATTGGAATCCTGAGCGCCGGAAATATGACGACGACTACTCCTCCGATCATTGGGCGATCGTCGCCTACTACACGATTTGAGGGCGGGAAGATGCAGATATTTTCCAATTTGTTCCGACGACAGAACGTCCCTGCTTCAAATAGGGGCGGGGATGCCCCCAGTTCAGCAAGCGCCCGGGCGGCAAACAGGGCTCTTGGGGACATGGCACTAACGAATGAGATCCCATTAAGCGGAGGACTCACTGAGAGGCTCAGTCTCATAGAAGATCATTTCACTTTGGAGGCTGAAACACAGTTCATGGGACGTCTTGGGAGCCTCCGCGAGCACGAAGCCTACTTTCTGAGAGAAAGTTTTAAAAAACTCAAAGAAATGGGGCTTCATTCCAGAGAAAACGGGATGCTCCTCATCGAAAATGTAAAAAACGCCTACTCAATCGAGCGCATACTGAAGATGGCGCCTCCTGATGTCAGCCCGGCATGTTTAGGCCCGTTTCTTCAAAACCTGGCCCAAGCCAACCGCGTTCATCCCTTGCTTCTTTATCTCGACAACAACGGCCTGCTCACGGGAGAGCGGTATAAGAAAATTTTGCAAAAACCGGAGTGCGCATTCATTCTCCATCATGCGCTGGTTGAATTAGGCCGGAGCGGTCTATTGACTGCGGAGAACGCCGATCCTCTCATCGAGCATCCGGAACATGTATTGACTCTCGCGATAAGTTTTCAAAAATTGCAGAGGATCGGCCTGTTAGATCAATGCCGAAACGACCTGGTTCAGCATCCAAAGGACGCTGAGGCTCTTGCCGCATGCTTTGAGTTCATTCAAGGAGAAGGGTGGGATCCTTTCGAATACCGTGCGGAGATACTGACGAACGCGCCCCAAGCCGTAGAAGTTGTATTATGCTTCCGCAAGCTGCAGGAACAAGGCCTGTTAAACCGCGCGAATTACATGGCTCTCATGGGAAATGTACGGTATGCGAACGCAATCGAAGCAGGGCTGTCGCTATTACGTTTGTCTGGTCTTTTAAACCAGGCGAATTTCGAGCAGTTTCTTCTCGGCAACGGAGCTCATGCGAAGGCATTGATCGAAGCCGCTAGAGAGGGACGGACGCCTGAAAACCAAGAACAGTTCGACCAGCTGATTCGATCGATTACCGCTCCCGCGGAGCAGGCGGCCACGCTACTGAGGTTATTCCCTCATATGAATGAAGATATAGGCGAACGGATCGCTTTCGAGGTGCTCCCTCCTGGGTACCTTGAAGGTCAACCGCCCGCTTTCGTTCAATCGGTTTGTCAGAGAATTTCAGGCGCATTGTTGCCCACGAACTTGTAGAAAGCAAGCCACTTCTCTAAAGAAAGCGCCTCAGGCCGGGCGTCGGCCTTTAGGTCGGCTTGTATGAGCGCCTTTTCGATCTTCACGCTTTCATAAAACTCTTGCAATGAGACCCGCAGCATTTTTCTTCTCTGCTGAAAGGCGCGGCGCACGAGGGCAAAGAAGGAAGCGCTGTTCTCAATGGGAGGAGAGCGGAGCGCGAGATGGAGGACCGTGGAGTCGACGTTCGGCTTCGGGTAAAAGCATGACGGCGCCACTTTGAATGACGAGAGCCGTTCGGTGTGGAATTGGACGAATAGACTCAATGAGCCGAATGCTTTCATCCCGGCGGAAGCGTGCATCCGCTCCGCAAGCTCGGTTTGCACCATGAGCGTCAAGGTTGTGAAGCGGCTCCGGTTCTCGAAGAGCATTTCCAAAATCGGAGTCGTTATGTGGTAGGGGAGGTTTGCGACGACTTTCATCGGAGTCGGAAGTCCGGATAAATCAAATTTGAGGATGTCGGATTCAAAGGGAAAAAGCCGCTTATCGGTTGTCTGGAAACGGCTTAGCTCCTTAGCAAAGACCTGATCTTTTTCCACCGCAAAGACCCGAGCGCCAGCTTCTAGCAAAAGAACGGTGAGGGAGCCGGGGCCGGGGCCGATCTCTAGCACGGCGTCGCTAGCAGATACATCAGCCGTCCGGACGATTTTCAAAGCGATGTTTTCATCGACCAAAAAATTTTGGGAGAGGGCGCGGTTCGGGCGGCGCCCCACCGCCTCTAAAAACTGCAAGATGTCAGACTGATTCACTAGACCTCTTACGCAACCTAGGGTTCGTCGAATTTGGGGTTATTTTGGCCGATTTTCCATTTTAATTGTGGGGGCAATATCGACAACAGTATATTGCCCCCACAATTAAAATGGAAAATCGGCTCAAAAGAACCCCAAATTCGACAGAACCTAGGTTGCGCAAGAGGTCTACTGGAGTGAGAAGGGATGCATGTCTTCCGGCAGGCTCTCTTTGAGAAAGCTTGCGTCGAAGCCATAATGCTTCCGGAGTTTTTCCAGATAGGAGCGGGAATGTTGGTTCATTGCGAGCTGGATCAGCTGGTCGCGGAGCGATGAAGAGAGATCGTCGAAGGCCGGGGCCGGATGCTCCGATTTCGCGCTTAGGTAGAATACTCGGGCAATCGCCTTGTTGTCGGCGCGGCTTTTTTGGACGACCGGAGCGCTGTAGCTGCCGGGGAGAAGCGAGGCTAGAGCCGAGCGGTGCGCCTCGGAAATATCGAGGTCGGAAGCGGTGTATTCAGTAGAGATTTGGACGGTCGGATCAATAGCCAGGAGCGCGTCCGAGATTTCCTCGGGGCTTTTGCCGCTCTCGGAAAGGGCCGCATAAATTTTTTGCGCTTGGGATTCGAGGTCGTCTCCGCGGAGGGACACGATCCGGTATTTCAACTCCTGGTAGGGAGGATGCTCTTTGAGATATCCTCGATAGGCTTCCCGGATCGATTGGGGCGTCACGCTTTGGACCGCCTTTGACTGGACGAACCACCAGCTCATCCGCTGGACGATCAGTTCATTTTTGACGAGCTTCCAGGCTTCGTCATAAGTCAAGCCGATCTTATCGAGCGTAGTCAAGACGCTCGGCCCGAACTTCGCTTCCATCGTTTCGCGGATGTCGGCGTCGGTGAGTTTCATCTCCCGGTCTGCGGCATCGGCTAAAATCAACTCGTTGTCGATGAGATCCATCAAGACCTGCCGCCAGCTCTTTTCGTAAAATTGGACGCGGGCCGTATTGGATTGAGCGAATTGGGGATAATGCTGGTGGAGGATCAGATCCATCTTTTTCTTCACGTCCATCATCGAGATCGTCGTCCCGTTGACCTTGGCCAGAATCGCATTTTGGACTGCGACTTTTTTGCCTCCATCAGAGAAATCGACGGGGGGCATTTGTGCAAGGAGAGGAAGCGCGGCAAAAAGGAAATATCTCATCATAGGCTAGGGATTATACCACAGGATTGATTTTTTGAAAGACCGCAGCAAAAAAACCGTCCGCACCCCCCTCTTCAGGGAGCAAAGAGAGCAGGGGATGCGCTAAGCGTAAGGGATAGGTGTTGAGGAAGAAAGCGATTTGGCTTTGGTTTTCCTTCGAGAGGATGCTGCAGGTGGCGTAGACGAGCTTTCCTCCTGGTTTGACGAAGGGGAGGGCTGCTTCGGCGATTTGCCGCTGCGTTTGGACGAGCCGTTCCAGCATGGGGGCGTCGAAGTTCCATTTTTGGTCGGGGTTTCGCCGGAGCGTTCCTGAACCGCTGCAGGGGACGTCGATGAGGACCCAATCGCATTTGTTTTTGAGCCGCGAAAACTGGGAGTGGCCGGGGGGGAGGAATTGGGCGTTTTGGATCCCGGCCCTCCGGAATCTTTTTTTGGCCTCTTGGAGAGCATGGAGCCGGATATCGTGCAGATAGATTTGGCCTTTTCCCCCCATTCCGGGGGCGAACGCGAGGGACTTTCCTCCCGAGCCGCTGCAAAAATCGAGGATGGTCTCGCCAGGGTTTGCGGCAACTAAGGAAGCGACTCGTTGGCTCCCTTCGTCCTGCACTTCGAAGAGCCCTTCCTTGAATTCGGGGAAGGAAAACAGGGGGAGCCGTTTCGGAAAGCGGATCCCGTGCGGAGTCTGCTCGCAGGGGGCCGCGCCGTGCTCGGCCCATCGCGATAGAAGCGAATCTCGGGTGGTTTTGAGAGGATTGATTCGGACGGTTACGGGGGCCTGCGTGTTCAGGATCCGGCAAAGCCGTCGCGCTTCGGGCTTTCCGTAATCCGCAGCGAGCTCTTCGAATAGCGTCTCGGGGACTCCAAGACGGGCCGGTTCGGGGATGGACGGATCGGAGAGAGTCCGGTTGAAATCCAAGGTTTTGTAGAGGCGGAAGCGCTCCAAAGGGTCTGGCGAGGGGCAGAGATGGTCGAGGAGGGTTTTCCATCGAACCATTCCGAACACAGCCTCCCCGATCGTCTTCCGGTCGCGCGCGCCGAGACTCTTGTGGCTTTTGAAATAGCCTGAGAGGGCCAGGTCGAGCGGCGCCTTGCCGGAGGCATAGCGGGAAAGGAAGGCGGCGATGTGGTGGTCGCAAAATGGAATTGCCATGGGCCACGGATCATACCCCGCCCAGGGTCTCCTGCGCTAGTAAAATATGCTCCGATCTGCCATTCTACGGTTATGAGAGTCGTCAGGGCCGCGTCTGCCGTTTTAGCCAGGGTTTCCTTAAGCGCCGTATTCCTCGCATCCGGGTTCTACAAAATTATTTACTGGAAAGAGACCGAAAAGCGGTTTTTCACTGTTCTAGGAGATTGGCAAGGGTATACGGTCTTTTCGGAAGGGCTCCAGGCGTTTTTCAGCGCGGCGGTCGTTTGGTCGTCTCTCATCCTGATGGCGGCGACTTTCCTCGAAATCCTGGGCGCTCTTCTCCTCTTGGTCGGCATCCGCGAAAAGCTGGGAGCCGCTTTGCTCGCGCTCATATTAATCCCCACGATGGCCCTCACGCAGCCTTTTTGGTTTTCCGAAGGGGGAATCCGGGAGGCACAAATCTCCCTATTCTTAAGGGATTTTGCCATCCTCGGGGGGCTGATTGTCGTCATGCTTCACGGAGCCCACGGAAATGCGCCCGGTCTGAAGGAAGACGACTTCTCCAAGATGGAATAAGGTCTCATGTTCTGGGTCTACTTAGCCGTTAGTTTCTTACTCGTCGGATTCGGCCAGCCGGCCTGGGTTCCGGAAGCGGGCCTTCTGGCTGCGGCGGGCGGCTATGCTCTCTTTTGGAAGGCGATGCTCCAGTTGCCGAAACGTCTCCCGCGCTGCCTTCTTGCCGCCGGTTGGTTTCTGGCGGTCCACGGGGTCCAGCTTTCCTGGATGACCGCGACTGAATACATGGGGCCGCTCATCCTGGCCGTATATTTGTTTTTGCTTCTTGGGCTTGGGGCGCAGTTCGCTCTCCTCTCCGCGTTCCTCGATCCGAAAAAACCTTTGACCCAATCCCGCTGCCTGGCGCTGGCTGGGATGTTCGTCCTCTTGGAGTGGATGCGGCTCTTTTTCTTGACGGGATTTACGTGGAACCCGGCAGGTCTTGCTTTAGCCGGAAGCCGCTATTCGATCCAATGGGCCGCCGTTTTCGGCATTTATGGGCTGACGTTTTGGGTGATTTGGACAAACCTTTCGGCCTTGTCTCTCCTCCGTTCGCCTTCCTTCAAAAAATGCGCCGTGTGGCTCTTTTTGGCCCTCTTCCCTCATGGATTCGGCCTAGCTCACGAGATCTGGGTAAAGACCCTTTTTCAAGCGAAAAAAGAGATATGGGCCGCAGCGGTCGATACGTCGCTGAAAGTGGAGGAGAAAAACCGCGATAGGCTCCACCCCGAAGCCTACGTCCCGCCGCTCATCCAGTGGGAACGGGTCTGGTCGTATTTGGACCCGAAGCGTCCCCTAGACCTCATTATTTTGCCGGAGGCGGCGTTCCCGTACGGCACCGACGAGCCCCATTGCCCGGTCGATCTTTTGAAGGAACGGTGGCGGCTTTGCTTTGGGGCGGAAGAAGCCGATTTTCCTCCTTTGGAGGCGCCGTACGCAGAACTATGCAATTGGAAGGGCCAGCCGCAATGGATGGCGACGAACGCATTTTTCGCCCAGACCCTCGCCAACCGGTTCAAAGCCCACGTCATCGTCGGGTTCGATTACGATGAAACAGATAACCGGAGGAGAAACTCCGCCTTCCTGTTCCGCCCTAAGTCCTCCTTCGAGCGGTACGATAAGCGGATCCTCGCCCCCGTCGGCGAATACATCCCGTTGCAAAATGTGGAGTGGATCGCCGAATTTTTGCTCCGGGAGTTCGGGATCGGCGGTTCGTTCGAGCCCGGGACCGAAGCGAAAGTGTTTCAATCCCACGTTCCTATAGGCGTGCCGATCTGCCTGGAAGAAATGTACAGCGGACTTGCGCGCGATTTACGAAGACGGGGGGCCGAACTTTTCGTCAGCTTATCGAACGACGTTTGGTTTCCCGGCACGCGCCTTGCCAAGCAGCATCTCGACCACGGAAGGATCCGGGCGGTCGAAAACGGCGTTTTTCTCCTCCGCTCGAGCAATATGGGGTGGACCGGCGCCATCGATTGCTTTGGCCAGCCGATTAAAATGCGCTCGCCGGGCGCTGCCGGGGCGATTTATTTTTCCGTTCCGGCTTTTTCCTATCCGACCCTCTTTTCCCTATGGGGAGACAATGCGATCCTCGTGGTCAGCATCGGCGCGATCGCCGTTTTCGCTCTCAGAGAAAGGAGAAGAAAAAGTTGCCCCTAAATGGGCGGCTGCGTTAATTTCTTGTTGTTCGAACATCCATTCGACTGAACTAAGATTTGATTTCGTTGGTTGCCGCGAGGTACGTGTTTGACCCAATCCCTTCCTGCCGATTTGCAGAAAACCCTTCAGCATGAAGCTGCTGCTTCGGGAATCGGCCTCTTTACCGGAGAAAAGGTTTCCTTAAAAATTTGTCCCTCCCCGCCGAATAGCGGCATCGTTTTCAAACGGGTAGATCTTCCCGGAAAACCGGAGATCCCCGCCCGCGTGTCGTTTGTTCGCGAAGCGCCCCGCTGCACCCGGCTTGCAACAGAAAAAACAAGCATCTTGATGGTCGAGCATCTCCTCTCGGCCCTCTATGCCTACGGGATCGACAACGCCCGGATCGAATTGGAAGGGCCGGAACTGCCTGCAGGAGACGGGAGCGCACAACTCTTCGTCGATATGATCGAGAAATCGGGCCTCGCAGTGCAGCAGAAGCCGAGAAAATTCATCCGCGTCTCGGAGCCAATTTATTGGTCCGAAGGGGATATCCATTTGATCGCGTTGCCGTCTCCGGACTTCCGCGTGAGCTACACGATGCATTATCCCCACTCTCCGCTCCTTCGGTCCCAATACTACGCGTTCGCCTTGCAGCCGCTCCGGTACAAGGCCGAAATCGCGCCGTGCCGAACGTTCTCCCTATACGAGGAGATCGTCCCTTTTATTGAGAAGGGGATCATCAAAGGCGGCGGACTCGAAAACGCGCTAGTGATTCAAGGGGGAAGGATTCTCAACCCAGACGGCGCGCGCTTCGAAGATGAAATGGTGCGGCATAAAATTTTAGACCTGATCGGCGATTTGGCTCTCATCGGAGCCCCGCTTCTCGCCCATATCGTCGCTGTCCGCTCCGGCCATTCGAGCAACGTGGCCTTTGCCAAAACATTGTCTAAAGCATTGAAACTTGAGAAATAAGATCCGCTTATGAATGCCCAGCGCCCAAAACCGTTCGTCTTCAACACGAAAGAAATCCAAGCGATCCTTCCTCACCGCTACCCATTTTTATTGGTGGACCGGATTTTGAGCGTCGATTTAGAGGCCGGCGAAATCGTCGGGGTGAAGAACGTGACCGCAAACGAACCGTTCTTCCAGGGACATTTTCCCGGCATCCCAATCATGCCGGGTGTTTTGATTTTGGAGGCGCTCGCTCAAACGGGCGGTATTTTGGTCCACCAAAAGGGATACGACAAGAAAATCGCAGTACTCTTGAACGTGGGCTTCGCGAAATTCCGCAAGCCGGTTCAGCCCGGCGATGTGCTCCACCTGCATGCCAAAGGCCTGCATATCAGCGCGACAGGGGGAAAAATGGCCGCGAAAGCGCTGATCGGGGGGGAAGTGCTCGCCGCGGAAGCGGAAATGAGCTTCGCTCTCGTAGACAAAGAACAGCTATAGAGGACTGAATGAGCCAAATCCATCCTCTTGCCGTCGTCGAACCGGGCGCGAAAATTGGACAAAACGTCATTGTAGAGCCCTTCGCGGTTGTAAAGGGAAGCGTCGAACTGAAAGACGGCGCGGTCATCAAATCGCACGCCTACATCGACGGCAACACGACGATCGGCGAAGGGACGGTGATCTGGCCCGGGGCCAGCATCGGAACGAAAACGCAGGATCTCAAATTCCGGGGCGAAAAAACCTTTGTTCACATCGGCAAACGGTGCGAAATCCGCGAGTATGTCACCATCAATTCATCCTGCCAGGAAAACTCGGTCGTCCGCATCGGGGACGAGTGTCTGCTGATGGCCTATTGCCACGTTGCCCACAACTGCGAGATCGGAAACCGGGTGATTATGGCGAATAGCTCGATGCTGGCCGGACACGTGATCGTCGAAGATTGTGTTCGGATCGGCGGAATGACTCCCGTACACCAGTTTTCGCGGATTGGCTGCTACTCGATGGTCGGGGGCTTCAGCGGGGTTCTCCGAGACATTCCACCCTACACGATCGGCGGGGGGCATCCCTATAAGTTCGGCGGAATCAACATCGTGGGATTGAAACGGAGCCATTTTCCCTTGGAAGTGCGGAACGCGATCGGGAAGGCTTTCAAGATCACTTACCGATCCGGCCTCCATTTAGAAGAAGCCCTTGCCCAAATCGAAAGGGAAATCGAGCCCTTGGACGAGATCAAACATTGGATCGCATTTTGCAAGAGTTCCAAACGGGGGCTGCAAGGCCTCGAGGGCGTCGTTGCAGGCGGGGCGCCGGATGAAGAACAAGGCACAGAAGAGTAAATAGACCTCTCGCGTAACCTAGGTTCTGTCGAATTTCGGGTTCTTTTGAGACGATTTTCGATTTTAATTGCGGGGGCAATATTGACAACAATATATTGCCTCCGCAATTAAAATCGAAAATCGTATCAAAAGAACCCGAAATTCGACAGAACCTAGGTTACGCGAGAGGTCTATTTACTCT
>Ga0169931_10005236_pt1 | contig 19813 bp, 23 predicted proteins | sample Kivu_15m_20L_FD_129675 | JGI IMG/M metagenome (GOLD analysis project Ga0169931, IMG submission 129675) | Freshwater microbial communities from Lake Kivu, Western Province, Rwanda to study Microbial Dark Matter (Phase II) - Kivu_15m_20L... | ecosystem: Environmental > Aquatic > Freshwater > Lake... | reverse complement strand
GGCTCCTAAGCCAGTCAGCAAGGTAAATCTACTGGTTGCTAGTTTTACACCGCGCTCAAAATCAAACATTTTGTTTTTTAGACCGAGCTCATCGTGCTCCAGGACCGGAAAATCAAATTTTCTCGGCTCGCCCCAGCAAAAAATTTCTTGATTATCATGCTCATCACTACCTGCTGGAACTGTTTCGTCAGGCAGGTTTGGGATGATCTCGAGTAAGGCTAATTGCTTGGCGTGAAGCTCGGGCTCGAGATCAGCAATAGCTTTTAGATCTGCTTTTATCGAGTTCAGCTCGCTGATTTCGACATCGGCGTTTTCTTGGCGGGATTTTTTATTACCTACTTCTTTAGATAAGAGATTGCGTTTTGCCTCTAATTCTTGCTTGCGCTGTAATTCACGGCGGTGAGCCCCGTCTAGGGCTAGAATTTCGTCGATTAAAGCGCTTAGAGTGATATTCCTCATCGAAAGCATTTTTTTTACGTATTCGGGCTTTTCTCTGATCAATTTAATGTCTAGCATAGATAATAAAAAGTTATCATATATTAGGGACTATGTCATAAAAATGAGAAATTATAGGTTTACTATTTTAGCTGAAGATCAGATCCTGCCTGAGCTGGTGGTAGTAAAAAACAAATCCACCATCCACCAAGCTAGAACCGTTCTAAGGCTTCAGGAAGGGGCACAAGAAGAAATAAGTTTTATTGATGGGTCGGGCTGGGTTTATCTCTGCTCATTAAAATCCATCAACAGAACCAATCTAGAGTTCCAAATCCGTTCTAGGACCCGTTCTGAGCGCGAGCCCCAAAAAAAAGTCAAGTTTTTGATTCCGATTATTAAACCCGAAGCTTTTAACCTCATGGTCCAAAAGCTCACAGAGATTGGGGTTTACGAGCTTCAGCCCATTTACTACCAGCGCAGTCAAGAACCTTACCTAAAAAGTTTTCTTAAGCACCGAGATAAACTTAATAGTATTATCCAAGAAGCGACAGAACAGTCTCAAGGAGCGAGATTCACGCTGTTACATGACTGCAAAAAACTTAGTGAGCTTGATGATCTTGACAAGACCGCGCTAAAACTGTTTGGATATGAGGCTTTGGCGGGATCCACGAGTACTGCTATCGAGCAAGCGACTAACTGCAATAGCATCATATTAGCTGTGGGACCTGAAGGCGGGCTTACCAAGCAAGAAGCAGAGTTTTTTTATGAGCAGGGCTTTAAGGCTTGCTCACTAGGCAAAAGACTTCTAAAAGCTGAAACCGCCGCAATTAGCCTGGTATCGAGGTTGGATTTGGGCTAAAAATTAACCTTAAAAAAGATTAATTAAATTTATAAAAAAAACCTTATTTTCTTAAACACTTCATAATCAATTCTGCCAATAAGTGAGTATATCTAAATGAAATAATCTAGTACATTAGGGGGGAAACGTGTACGAGGGAAAACATTCAATTGGGGATTGCATAAATCCAGGCTTACTGTTGGAAAGATTCTTGACTGATTGTCAGGAAATGACTGAAAAAATCGAGTGTGATTCATATTCATACTCATATATGGCTGATACTATTGCGGCAATTTACTATTACCGAGAGTATCGAAGCTGTGAGGAGTTTTTGAAAGCTAACGGCGAGTTTTTGGATCAAGAGCGCTGTGAGTGGGTAAAATACATGTGGCGAACGCTAGACACCATGTCTAACGAACAAAGAGCCGAACTCATCATAGAATCGCTTGTTCAAATGCCTTCTCTGGTTAGCGACTAAAAAAATTATTGATTTCGTCAAGAGTTTTTTGCTTAAGCTCATCGAGTGAATTAGCGTCTAGGTTAAAACCTGCCGCGCGGGAATGTCCGCCACCATTGAGTTTGCTGGCTACTTGACTGCAATCGAAATCAGGGACTGCACTTCGCAGACTGCCTTTATAAATACCAGGATATTTAGCTTCGCGCAGATATAAGCAGGCATCAATATCTTTTATTCGCATAATATGATCGACTATCTCATCGGTGTCCTCATCAAGAGCCGTAGTCTCGATCAGCTCATCGCGAGTAGTCGTGGTATAGGCTATTTTAAAGCTTTTGCGAGAACTGGAGTTTTTGATATCCAGTTCGATAATATTTAGCTTGGCAAGAGCAAGCCCGATAATCTTGATAGCCCGAAATGGCATTTGATTAAAAAGTTTATTATAAAGTAAGCTAGGATCCGCTCCCTGACTGGTAAGCTCACTTGCCCACAGAAACACTTCTGGGTTGGTATTGCTATGGCGAAATCCGCCGGTATCAGTTAAAAGGGTGATGTAATAAAGGCTTGCAAGCTGTGGGTCAGTAATAATTTTTTTGCCAGTCTCTAAAAGCCCGTCTGCGAGCATCTTTACGACTTGTCCGGTACAAGTGGCATTCGGATCTACCCAATTTAGATCGCCGTAAAGCGGATTAGATAAATGGTGATCAATATTACAAGTGAGTTTTGCTTTTTTCCAGATTTCACCAGCGGATCCCAAACGCGCTACTGATCCGCAATCACAGCTAAAACTAAGATCATAATGATCGAGAAGTAAATCTTGGTTTTTTTGCGAAGAGAGCACCAGCTCTTGATCTGGAAAAAATTGATAAATAGCGGGCACATCGTCGTGCATGACTCTATGAACGGTTTTTACGCCAGCCTGCTCAAGCACCCGCGCTAAAGCCAGCATTGAAGCGAGGGTATCGCCATCTGGATTTAGATGAGCTGTTACGACAGCAGTCTGGGCTGATAAGATTTTTTGGATAATAGCCTGGCTTTCGAGCTTGGATTTTTCAAGTATTTGGCTGGCTGATAGGTTCATAAGAATAAGTATAATATACCGGGCTATTATTTAGATAAGGGGCGATTTCGTAGGAATGTCTGCAAAGTGAAACTTATGTTATATTTTGCCTGTGAGCGAACAATTAGATCAACTTATCAAAACCATCAATGCCATTAGGCATCCAGAAACAGGCTGTATCTGGAATCTAGAACAGAGCCACGCCAGCCTGAAGCGATATTTGCTTGAAGAACTCTATGAAACTTTAGACGCGCTTGATAAAGTTGAGCAAGCTGAAATCCAGCAGAATTTTAAACAATTTGATTTTATTACAAAAAACCACTCTAAGCTAAATCAAGATTTGCAGACAATTGAAGCGTTTAAGGAGTTGCAAGAAGAGCTTGGGGACCTGCTTTTGCAGATAGTACTACATTCGCGCCTCGCAGAAGAAAAAGGGATTTTTAGTTTTGAGGATGTGGCGCGCTCTTGTAACGAAAAAATGATAAAAAGACATCCCCATGTTTTTTTGCAAGAGCAATTTGGTAAGGCAGAAAATCAAGCCCAAGTCGATAAACACTGGGATAGAGAGAAGCTAAAAGAAAAACAACACCGCGAATCAATTTTTTCTGGTATCCCCAAACAGCTCCCAGCGCTGGCTTCAGCCTGGCTCATCTCCAAAAAAGCTGTAAAAGAGAGTTTTGAGTGGGACGAAGAGTCTAAACTTTTCGCTCAGCTCAGTTCAGAAATCGAAGAGCTCCAAGAGATAGTCACCCTAGCTAGATCCGCTGGTAATGACCCTTACAAGGAGGGCTTCAGTGATCTGGACCAAAAACTCTCCGCCGAGCTTGAACTCGGAGATATACTTTTTACGGTGGTTAATATTTCACGCTGGTATAGATTAGACCCGGAAGAATGCCTCCGCAAAACCAATAATAAATTCACCAAGAGATTTAATGCCATGATGAAACTTGCCCAAAATCAAGGCAAAAAACTTAAGGATTTCACCATCTCTCAGCTAGAAGCACTTTGGCAAGAAGCTAAATTACAGGACTAGTGGTATATTAATTTTATGAACGCTAGACATTTTTTGAGCATTAATGATGTAAGTAAAGAAGAGTTGCTTCATTTATTAGATTTATCAGCCCAACTAAAAGCAGATCTCTACGCCGGTAAGGATCAATCTCATCTTCTAAAAAATAAATCTCTCGGTATGGTTTTTGAAAAACCTAGTTTAAGGACAAGAATAAGTTTTGAAGTGGGCATGAACCAACTTGGTGGAAACGCTGTAGTGCTTAATTCTAGTGAGATTCAGATGGGTCACCGTGAATCTAGAATGGATATCGCTCGCGTTATGTCACGCTTCCTAAACGCTATGATGATCAGAACTTTTGGGCATGAACTCTTAGAAGAGACTGCTAAATACGCCTCAATCCCAGTCATTAACGGGCTTAGCGACCTTGAGCATCCTTGCCAAACTTTAGCTGATCTTCTCACCATAAAAGAGCACTATGGAAGTTTTGAAGGTCTAAAACTCGCTTATATCGGTGATGGTAATAATACAGTGAGAAGTTTAATGCTCGCTTGCGCTAAGCTTGGCATTAAGATTCATCTTGCTTGCCCTCTTGGTTATGAGCCCAGTAAAGAATATGAATCCGAGTTCTCGACTGTGTCTCACGGCATTGGCGAAGCGGCGCAGGATGCCGATGTGATTTATACCGATGTTTGGTCTAGCATGGGTCAAGAAAAAGAAGCCCTGAAACGCAAAAAAGATTTTGCAGGATACCAAGTAAACAAAACTCTTATGGAGGAATTCGCTAAAAAATCAGCAATAGTGCTTCACTGTCTGCCAGCGCACCGCGGCGAAGAGATCACAGCAGAAGCTCTAGAAAAACACGAAAGCACAATTCTCAACCAAGCTGAAAACCGCTTGCACACCCAAAAAGCAGTACTTATGCATTTGCTGGGGTGATCAGCTTGCAAGATTATAATTTCTATGTAAAGTCTGAATTATTTCATCGGGGTTAGCCTGCCCTGTTTTTGCAACCAGATCATTAGCGGTTTTCAGGATCGAGCTAATCAAGCGGTGATTAGCGTCCTTACTTTTGACTTGTTTCTCGTCTTCCTTAGCAATAAGAGCGGTTCTATCGTTACTTGCTTTATTTGCAAGAGTAGTAGCCACTAACCTAAGATCTATCTTAGCGTTAGTCCTAGAAATTTTTTCATCCGCGCTCAATTTCTCCCAATCAGCGTCAGTAATTAGGCTCTGGGCTTTTAGCTCGCGCGCTCTACCCAAAAGCATACTAGTCAAATCATCGCAAGCATAACCTAAATGCCTGCCATTGAGATTAATCTTAAGCTTCTCAAAAACCATTTCAAGAGGCTTAGCTAGCAGATCCCGGGCTTGTTCAAGATTATCAGTCGGTAACTGCGTTATCCCAAAACTCGCCAGATCGAGGTGACGAGAGAAATTCTTCAGCAAGCGAGAAGCGACTATCTCTGCTTGTTGACGCGCCCCGGGATTCTCGATGCGTGAGCGGTTTTTGGATGCAATCCTGTCGTACATTGGCTTCCAGATCTCCTGTGCGTCATCACCGTCGCTAGATTTTAGCTGAGCTTTTATTTCTGAAATCATTTCTTCAAGCGAAGTGTTACTAGTAAGAAGAATATTAGTCTTCACAAACAGCTCATTAAACTGCACGAGCATATTTTTTAGGCGCATTTTATCACAGCCTCTTAAGGTGCGCGGATCAAAAATCTTATCGAACTCATCAATAAAAACAGCAAGCTTTTGTTTTTGAGGATTGGTTTGGTTGTGCCGGTTTACTTGATTAATAAGTTTTTGGATTTTTTTGATTAGAAGCTCAAGTATTAAAAGCCCGTCCCCATGCACGATTGAGGCTTGCCCGCCAGTACCCATACCAGCTAGCGACTGTGCGCCTTCTAATAATTCTGCTGTCTGCTGATGAGTTTCTTTTAGGTAGTCATCGAACTCCGCTAAGTTTAGCTCCGCAATTACCGGCTCAATTCCTTGGGCTTGATTTTTTTTAGCCCACTTGCCTAGGATACACTTAACGCCCTCGGTTTTACCGGTACCAGCGGGCCCATCAAACAAACCTCCGATATCTTCTTTTTCGTGCCTTTCTAGTATCATCTCGCGCAGACCTGGCTTATAGACAAGGATTCGATCTAGCTTCTCTGCTTCTTTTATAAGAGCAGAAATTTTTTCTGGGGAGTATTTAGTAAAAATCTGCTTACCTTTTTTTTCGGCTGACTGTAATTTTGCATCAGCGTACTTGTCTCCCAGAGCGAATCTACGATGCTCTTGAGACATGCGCCCAAACATCGCCAAGCTAGATCCCCCAAAAGTCGCCACCAGAGCGATATTCTTAAGTATGTTCTCGATAAGACCAGGTTTTTCTCCAGAGTTTTTAAAAAGCTTTTGCTGTGCGATTAGTAACCCAGCACCAATAACACTAAACATATCGCCCCAAGAAAAATTATTTACAAACCCGTCTCTAAACGACTGCCAAGCTGATGGCGGATCTGTTAGTTCACTATCGACATTTTCTTCCTCGAGTTTTTTATATTCGATATCTTGAAGATTTACAAAAACAGGCTGAGCTATCCTACCAATAAATTTTCGCCCTATGCCAGTGCTGGAGAATTGTTTTACTCTCGAAAAAATTTCGCCTGCATTAATAGTATTCCCTTGCACGAATCGGTAAATCTATTATAACACGTTGGAGACGGGTTTGTGAAGAAATTATAAAAATTAGATATTTAGCTTTTATTAGCCGGTGGTAGAAGCATATTTATCTTCTGATTGACTAAATCTGGATTGTTATTTAGATAAGGAATACTTTCGAGGTTATTTCGAATATATTCTGCAAATCTTTTGAAAGCTTTTTCAACTGTAGCTAATTCTTTAACACGTTGTTCGTAACCATCCTTAAGTTTAGCAAAAAATTGTGAAATGGATTTATAATCAAATGTACCAGCTAATAACAAAGGAGCAAAAAATCTTTGAAAATCTCCCATGTTAAAAGTTGGATTAGGGGGGGTAAGTGTTGGGTTAATTGAAAATTGAATAGGTTTTAAAGAAGCTAAAATATCTTCATCGCTAGCATTCGCTAGAATTGCAAGTTCATCGAAATTATTTACTACAGGTTCTGGGGATCTCAAACTAGGAGAAAAATTAGAAAACAAATTACGAATAGTAGTGGTCATTTAAAGTTTTACCTCGCTAAAGATAATCTTACGCTATATTCTTAAATTTGTCAAGTCCAAAAAATATTTCATCGACCTCTAAAAAACAAACCTAGTAAAACTCCTCACATCCTTAGACAAAACCGCTTTTTCGAGGGTTTTTAGCTCGCGCAGAGGAGTAATGCTCTCTTGATTGACTGCCTGATAGATTTTTTTGAGCCCGGAATTCCTCAGCGCAATATACTCATCACTGCTGAGCTGTTTTAGCTTAGGCTCAGCTCTATCAATTAATTTTTTTTGGTCTTGCAGACCTTTTACAACCACTTGAGTCCAATACCCAAGGCTATCAGCCGAAACACTGTTATCTCCCATAAATTCTCCCTTAACTAAGAATATATAAAGCTAAAAGTTTTAAGGTTTTGACAAAAGATTTGACCAGAGTTGTTAAGCGGATTCCGCCTCAAAATCGTTTTTCGGCGAATCCCTTAAACAGCAATCATCCCATGCACCTCACGCTCAAGGACTTTTTTGAATTTGTTATCTTGGTCCACCAGGATAACACGAGGTTTATGGTTTTTGAATTCTTCTTCGTTAAGCTGGACATAAGAGCAGATAATGACTAGATCGCCCTTAGAGACCAGGTGAGCCGCCGCTCCGTTAATGCCAATAATTCCCGAACCGCGCTCGCCTTCTATGACATAGGTCGTAAGACGGTTACCATTAGTGATATCTAGCACTTGTACTTGTTCGTTTTCGTGAAGACCTGAAATATCTAGTAAATCCTTATCAACAGTGATACTCCCGACATATTCCAAATCACACTGAGTGACTGTGGCCCTATGGATTTTGGAGTTCAGAACTGTTCTTAGCATTTTCTTGCTCTTCTAATAATTTTAACTCTTGTTGTTTCTTTTTGATTTTAGCCTTATCAGCGCCTGGATTGATATATATTATGACAGATCTACCTATCATCTTATCCGGACCGCCGTCAGCAGTGCCGTATTCAATCATATCATCAATAAATCTTGCCGCTAAGGACTTCGCAAGATCTACGTGCTGAATTTCTCTTCCGCGCAGGGTGATATTGAGCTTGACGCGCTTGTCTTTTTCTAAAAACTTAATACTTTGATTGACACGGGTATTATAGTCCCCGATGTCAATATTATAGCTCATCTTGATTTCTTTGGTTTCGTTGTTTTGTTTTTTCTTGCCAGTTTTTTCTTTTTTGCTTTGCTGGAATTTATACTTACCGTAATCGACGATTCTTGCGATCGGCACATCAGTCTTATCAGAAACCACGAATAGATCCAATTCCGCTTCCTGAGCGAGCTTGAGAGCTGATTCCTTACTCATCTCACCGAGGTTTTTACCATCTTGGTCTATTACTCTTAGAACTCTTGCCCTGATATGCTCGTTAATGGGGATATTAACCCTTGGCCGTCTATTTCTAAATCCTGATCTATCTTGTTGTTGGTTATACATTAAATGGAATTATTCTTCCTTATGAATTCTACCCTAAATATCGCAGTTTTATGCAATTTTGGACTTTTCACTGTGAGAAATTTTTAGAATTAATTGACTGCAAGCAAGCAAACCTTCGCAAGAAGCAATATTCTTGCCCGCTATATCAAACCCAGTACCGTGATCCACGCTTAAGCGCAGATACGGCAAGCCAGCGGTCATATTAACGGCTCTAAATCCGCCCAGTCCTTTTATTAAAGGCAAGATTTGATCGTGATAAGCCGCCACAAACAGATCGTATTGCTGGAGGCGTCTATTTAGATAGTTTTGGCCGGCGCGCGCAAAAAGCGCATCTGCAGGAAAAGGACCGCTAATGGTCGCGGTATTTTTAGTCGAAAAACTATTGAGCATGCGCTGAATAAACTCAGTCTCTTCTTTACCGATAACACCGTTCTCGCCCGCGTGGGGATTGAGTCCAGCGACTGCGATCTTCGGCTTAGTGATATTAAAAATCTTGTTCATGGCAAGCGCGGAGTTCTCTAATACCCTTGGCAAGCGCTTTTTGAGGTTATCACTTACTTGATTGATCGCTATATGCCGCGTAGCAAGCACCACTCGAAAATCATCCAGCACAAAAATCATTTCGATATCATCGCTATTAAGATCATTTATGCTCGCCAGTAACTCAGTCTGACCCGAAAAATTAAGCCCCGCCATCCACAGCGACTCCTTAGAAACAGGACCTGTAACCAGGTAATCAATAAGGTTTTGTTTGTATAAAAAATCTGCTTTTTTTAAAGTGTGATAACAATGCTCCCCGCAAAAACCCGATGCCTGCCCGAGTTTAATCTTAGAAAGCACTTGGTTATAGGCTTTTAGATCGTCAATCAACACTATATTAAAATTGGGATTATTTTGAAAGTTTTGCTGGAATTTAAAAAAAATCTCAGGACCGATTCCGGCTGGGTCACCCAGCGTAAAGCCTATATTTATGGGGCTTGTAACGCTCATAGAAATATTTTAGCAAAAACCAAATGCCTAAATATGGTAGAATATTTTTTCTATGAGTATCGGAGCACAAACAATAATCGTCGGCAGAAATATCGAAGTTACAGAACCTATCAAGGACTATGTAGAATCAAAAGTGGCAAGAATCCACAAGCATTTTGACTCAATTATCCAAAACCACGATATCCATGTAGTTTTATCAGTACTAAAAAACCGCAAAGGCGGCAACCAAAAAGTCGAGATTACCATTAACCTTAAAGGTGGGCACGTGATTAGATGTCATTCATCTGAAGAAAATGTTTACGCGAGTATCGACACAGTCATCGACAAAATCGAAGCCCAACTCCGCAAATACAAAACCAAAATCTACAGCAAAATCCACACTGGCAAAAGCGTAAAAGAATACGGTATCCCCGAAGAAATAGTCAACAACCGGGTTCCAAGTGAGATTCTCGAGCAAGTTCAATCCTACAAAGCTCCCAAAATCATAAAAGTAAAACGCTTTAAGATGAAGCCTTTAGAACCAGAACAAGCTATCGAAATGCTTCACGATTGCGGGCATCCGTTTTATATGTTCCTCAATATTTACTCTAATAAAATTGCTTGCGTTTACGAAAGAGAAGACGGCGGTTTTGGACTTATTGAGCCAGAGTTTTTGCAAGTTAGTAACTAAACCAAACCCTATAGTGGCACTATAATGTTATCCATAAACCCTATAGTGGCACTATAGGGTTTGAAATTAGGGGTTTACCCTAGTTTATTCAGCCAGGGATAAATGGTACTATCTGTATTACCCATTGTGCAGATTAGTAATTTTAAACAAGAAATAAATAAACCGCCAGTACTAAGCGCAGAAAATATCGCCGAACACGAACCCGCGACTCCGCCTTCCGGGCCCGAATCAAACGAGCATCATACAGAAGCTGAGGAAGCAAAAAAACTTATTCATAAATTAAACACCGAGCTGATTCCCAAATGGTCCAAAAAATATAATCTCCCCGCGCCGGTAACCAGCCTGATAAAAATTGGCGTGCCGTTTTTGGATGATCACTGGGGACCGAGAATTTTAGCGGCTATGGGTAATGAAGTAGCTGAAGCATTCAAGCCCAGCATGAAGGAGCTAGGTGTACCTAAATTTTTATCTTCGATAATTTATTATGGCTCTTGGGCAGTCTCACTCGGCTCCTGCTCAGCTAGAGCGGGTTTGCGCGCGCTGGGTAACGGCTCGTATAAGCCTCTAGTGAAATCCGCTGGGCAAGACTTGGTAGCGGCAATTGGCGGACCCACGCTAATAGTGCTAGCCGCTAACTGGATCCAAAACCAAGTCTATGACCGGATTAAAGCTATGCCCTCTGCTGTAAAATCCATAGTCAGACCTTTTATATCGCTTTTGTGCTCGTACCTGACTATCCCTCGGATACTGGATCCTATCGGAATAAAATTTGGGAATTGGGTAGTGAGTTTGTTGCCTAAAAAACCCAGTTAAGCCAATCCATCAACAAAACCGATATAAGGCAATTCTCTAAAATTCTGTTCGTAATCAAGTCCGTAACCTAAAATAAATTTATCATCAATGGTAAAACAGCAATAATCAGGCTTAATATATTCAAGCTCCGAAGCGCGCCTGCAAGGCTTATCGACAAGGCTTGCTAGCCTAATAGTCTTAGCGCCGGATTGAGCGCGTAGAAATTCTAAAAGGAATTTTGCGGTGCGCCCAGAGTCCACTATATCTTCCACGATCAAAACATCCTTACCATCTAGTGGCGGTAAGGTAAGGTCGTAAGCTTTTACTTTTCCGGAGCTGGTTGTACCTTCATGATAACTAGAGAGTCTAATAAATTCTATTTGGCAAGGGACATTTAGATGCCTTACCAGATCAGAGGTGAATATAAAAGCACCTTTTAGAACACCAATAATCACAAGATTAGGGGAATATTTATAATCAGAGCTGATTTGCTTAGCAAGGGCTGAGACGCGCTCTTGGATTTGCTCAGGACTAAAAAGAACTTTTACTTTATCTAAGACTATTTCCACAAAGCTGATTATAGCTTAAATCTTGGTCTCTAAATGGATTTGTTTTTGTTTAATTGTAAAAAATTTATCTTTTTCAAAATTTATTCTATGGAAACCGCCTAAATCAACTGCTTGCAGAAATTCATCAGTAAATTTTATCTGGGTGCAAAAAGTTTTTTCTAAAATTTTTCTTTTTATAGTGCGAGCGAAGCTCCTAAAGCTCTCCAGGCTCCAAGGTAAATCCCCTAACTGATCGAGCGCAGTGGCGACTTGGTCTTGAAAATATTCTTGCTCTTCGTAGATAAGCTCTGCTAATTTAACGATGTTTTTTTCGGCTTGGGGATTAATATCCAGAGCAATCGGTAGAATCTTGTGCCTTATTAAATTGCGGTGATACTTAGTATCTTCATTACTTGGATCTTCGTAAATAAGATTTAGGTTATCCCTAGCGTAGCTAGAAATCTCTTGGCGACTGGTTCCTCGAAAAGGTCTATGAATAGTAAGCTGGTGATTATCATCCAGATTAAGTATCTTTTGCTCGAGAATTCCTGACAGCCCAAAACTATTTGTCCCGCGAAACAGCCTAAATAAGATGGTTTCAGCTTGGTCGTTAAGGTTATGTCCCATAAAAAGATTAGATATTTTTTCTAAGGAGCAAACTTCTCTAAAAAACTCATATCGCGCTTGGCGAGCTATGTTTTCGCTAGCGACCATCTCCCCTAGCGCGAATTGCCTGCAAACAAACTTGAGCTGGTGTTGAGTGCAGTAGGATTTAAGAAGCTCTTGCGCTTGGTTAGCAGATTCTAGCCAGCCATGATTAAGATGAATACAAACCAAATTTTGACTAGGTACTAATTGCCTTAAAATATCAAGCAAGCTCAGTGAGTCGACTCCACCGGAGCAAGCGACGGCAAGTGGCTTAGCAAGCAATTCATAACGACTTAAATAATCAGAGATTGTATGAACTAATGTGAGTGCAGGTTTCACGGATTACTCTTCCAAAACCGGTTCCTCAAAGATTTCTATCGGATTAGATGATTCTTCTTTTTTGGATTTGGATCTTGCAAAAGAAGTTTTAACGATATTAAGAGGTTTGGCGTTTTCAAAAGGAGGTAAAATATTTACTCGCTTAGAAATATATAAAATTCCATCTAGCTTAGGTTCGATAATACCTTTGGAGAGAATTATTGTCGCGCTGACAAGTTCATTTAGATTTAGATCATTAGCTTGAAACAGTCTCTCTAACTTGCTTTCGGTGACCACTTGAAAAGAATCGTCAGGTTTTTCATCTTTTCCAGGAGGCTGAATATACTCGCGCGAGATAGTCGCTGTCGCTTTTACATTTTCTGGTAACACGAAGTATAAAGTACCAGAATATTGCTGGCTTGCCTTAACAAGCTCAGGGCTACTAAAAAATATCAAATGATTATCGAGGTATTCTTTAGCGTTTCCGTAGTAGACAGTAACCAATTCAAAATTGATCTTATCAGATTCTACCTTCCATTCATTACCGTACTTTTGGAGGAATAGCTGACCTTGCGAAATAGCATTAAGAGTGCCTTTTTGCTGGATATCTGGATTAGCATCCTTGCTTTCACCGTAGAAAAAATCTATTATAGAAATTGCTGCATGCTGATCTTGGCTTCTGATTGTGCGTTTTTGGCTTTCGATTTTTATATCAGGATAAGCTGACCACAGATTTTCCGTAAGCTTACGATACTCATCTTTTGTTATGCCATCACCAGTAGTAAAACTTTTACTATAGTAGCTAAATAATTTATCTGCGTTATGTTCATTCCATGCTTTATAAACTTCTTCTATAATTTTTTCAACAGGATCTTCCACCACTGTTTCTTCAGCCCAGCTAGCAAGAGGCAAAAATAAAGCCAAAATCAAAAAGTAACTAAGTAATTTTTTACGCACACTTTAATTATATTTCAAAACTTCATTTTCAAGCTAAACCTGGAAAATAATCAATTTTAGGCATTTGCTTCAGACAAAAATACCATAAAAAGCTATTATATTTACGTTGTCAGAACCCTATCCACTCGCTTTAGTAACAAGATCAGGCAAGACTGAAAGTATCCACTACGGGCACGCTATAGTCTTGAGTAATCAAGGTATAAAAAAACATTATGGGGACCCTGATTTCTGTTGTTATACCCGCTCGATTATAAAACCTATCCAAGCCAAAATCTCTTATGAATTTTTAGGGCATAATCTAGACCCAGTATTTCTGGCACTTGCCTGCGCCTCTCATAATTCAGAACCTGATCAATTAAACTATTTGGAGAAATTTTCTGAGCAGTTCAATATCAATAAAACCTGCTTGCAATGTGGTTTTGATCCCAAATACCCAAATTCAACTCTCCATCATAACTGCGCCGGCAAACATCTAGCGATGTTATCGGCTTGCAAGAATTCCAAGCTTGATTTAGATACCTACTTAAGTCCAGAGCACCCACTCCAAAAAGCAATCTATCAAGAGCTTCACAAGCTCGGCGGTAGTAAGCTCCAAGCCCCCATCCACACAGGGATTGATGGGTGTAGCTTACCTACTTTTTATATGAGCCTAAAAAATATGGCTGAGATATTTTTAGCCATGATTCAAAATCCCGATTACATCCCAATAATAAATGCCATGAATTCTTACCCCGATTTAGTCGGAGGAAAAAAACAAATAGACTCAATTATAATGAAAAATTCACCAAATAAATTTATCGCCAAGGGCGGAGCCGAGGGCTTGATGATGATTGCTAATCTTAAAGACCAAGAGGTTTTAATTATAAAAATCATCGATGGCTCCAGCAGAGCAAAAGCTTACATTAGCTCAAAACTAATCAGAGAGCTTGGTTGGCTAGATCTCCCCGTTGAGAATAATATTTATAACGCCAGAGGATTACTCATCGGAAGCTTTTTTTAGGATTTGTTCTTGAGTATAAACCACATCAGAATCTTTTATCAAAACTCTAAACGGTAAGGTAAAATGCTTCCAGAAACTATCATGTTTCTTGGATTTTTCTATATCTTGAAAAGATGTAAATTCCTTAGCAGAAACTTTTTCATCGTGATGTAAAACCCAGCGATTGGCAGAGAAGAAAAGAAGGAAGAAGTTTTTGAATAATCTATCCCATCTATCTAAGAAGGGTTTAATATTAATTAGTTTTAGCATGTAACCCAGTAGGGGATTGTGTTTGATTCGATTAAGCATTCCCAGCACACCTACTCCTGCGACTAGTAAATTATAGTTTGCATTTGCAATACCAAGTTTTTTCTTTTTGAAAAACTCATTTATATTAGCTGGAACCTCTCCTGTTATATATACAAGCGACATTAAAGCATTAGCTTGATTAGTTAAATTTTCTGAGATATTTCTAATACCTGTGAAATTAAACAAATTACCAATAAATCCTGTTGCGATACTCGCTGAATTAAGCACCGAACCAATTCCACCAGCCCAAAAACCTAGAACTTGGCTCAGTATCTTACTTCTCACATAGATTTTAGAGTTCTCAGGTTCTTCATCTCCAATATTGATCTGCTTGCCTTCATGAACAGAAAAATATTTTTTAGAAAATAAAGCTTTCCAATTACTAATATAATCTTCGACTGTCTTTGAGACTATTTCTTTGATTTCGTAACGATCATAATAATCTACCCTAGAGCTCGGTATTTGATAGTCAATAGCTTTATCTCGTAAAAAGTAATTCAGAACACTGTTGTAAGGATTAATGATAAATTGCTTCCAATAAAAACCCATCAGCCTTCTTACCTCTGATTGTTTACTTGAGAGAGATTCAGAGCTAATACCGCCATCATAAGGAATAAGACTTTTTGTAATTCTTCTTAAATTCCAAAAAATATTTGTCAGTTTAATTATGCTGGAATCAGCAAAATCAATCATTCTGGGTATTAGACCAAAAACTGGATTATTACTATAAGGAAAAAATATTTTTAAGGCACCTAACCAAGGAGCGACAAAGGCATTATAGTTATAAACCGCAGAGCCGAGCTTGGCTGATTGCATATTATGAACTATATCTCCAGCGATATCATCTGGCTTCCTTAAATTAAGACCTGGCTGAGCGTGAATCGAGTACTGGCATTGTTGCCTTACCTTAAAAGCTAAATCGTCAATTACTTTTAGGAAGCTGGTTTTTTTATTATCACCTGCATCGGCGTCAGAAATTAAAAAGCTAAGAGCACTTTTTAAAATCATCATCCAAGAACCGATTTTTGCAAAAGCAAGATCTAAGCCGATCGAAGAAATAAGGGGTGGTCCATTATTAGTTAATAATTGAGTATGATTTTCTTGGTTGGAATTATTATTAAAATTAAAATAATCGTTTTTGGGCGCATGGCCAAAAACCCCAGAGCTATTTTCTCTAGTTCTAGTTAGTTCCAAAATATATAAAGGGTATAAAACCCCACTATGATTATAGCTAATACGTATTTATTAGGTGCGGAGCTTAATCTAAGGGGTTAAAAAAAGGGTTTTTAGTAATTTTTTACTTTTCAAGCTTGCATATATTGATAAGATTAATATTCTGTTATGCCAAAACAAAAAACTAATAAATCAGCAAAAAAACGTTTCAAGCTAAGCGCTGGCGGTAAATTGATGTTCAAAAAAGGCGGTATCAAACACTTGAACGCCCATATGTCAGCAAGACACAAGCGTCGTCTTAGAAAGCCTGAAGGGGAAGTAACAGAAGCGCATAAGCCAAGGATTATGTCTCTTTTCCCATACAAAAAATACGTTTAATACTTAAGGAGTAAAAAGTGCGAGTTACAAGAGGTAAAGTTAGAAGAAAAAAACATAATAAAGTACTAGAACTTACTAGTGGTTTTAAAGGTGGTCGTGGTACTCAGTTTGGTACTTCGATGCAAGCGATGATGCGCGCTCTAAAAAGAGCGTTTACTGATCGCCGTAAGAAAAAACGTGATTTTAGAGGTCTTTGGATCACTAGAATTAATGCTGCTGCCGATCTAAACGGTATTTCTTACAGCAGAATGATTGATGGTCTCAAAAAAGCTAATGTTACTCTTAATAGAAAAATGATAGCGAAGATTGCGACTGATGATGCTCAAGCATTTAATAAGCTTGTTGCTCTTGCAAAAAAATAAATTTATAGATTTTGTTCGATTCAAAAGAGTGTCAATTTTTTGACACTCTTTTTTTTATTACCAAATAAGAAAAAACTCTACCCCTGCAAACATAAATTGCTAAAGGTTTTTAGACTGCAACTCCAAAAGCGCAGTATAAGTAGGAAGAACATATACTGATTTTTTAGTGTCAATATCCAGACAGTAATCAAGCGCTGAAATAATATCTTCGCGATTAATAATCCTAGTTTCATTAATGCCAGCGTATTTTAGCCTGAGTGCCATATCATAAGAGCGCTTGCCGCTACAGACAAAAACCGAATCCGGCAAACTAGCCAAATACTCAAACCGCGCATCCCAAAGCCAAGAGACATCGCGTCCATCTGCGTAATTATCATTGATCGCAATCACAAAATTAGCAGATTTATCCTTAGTTAAGTGCCTCAAGACTTCTGAGCAACCGGTAGGATTTTTTATCAAAAAACTTTGGTACTTACGGTTTTTATAAAATTTAATTTCGGATCTACCAAAAGCGGTGTGGTAGTTTTCTATACCGGCTTTAACCTCCTGGAACCCAATCCCCGAGACTAATGCGCAGGCTATTGCTGTACCAGCGTTATAAATATTATACAAGCCTGGCAGTTTTAGCTCGATAGCTTCACTAGTAGTATTTTTAAAACTATAACTAATAATCGACGAGTCGATGTTTTCTTGCTCTACATTAATGACGATATCAGGAACCACTGTCACAGACTTGGGTTTAGAGGAGTCAAGGTCTTGAATTGCGTAAGTTTTACTGGGATCTTTAAACTTAACAGAGTAAAAAAAAGTTTTTATCTTAGAAAACTCTGGCTCTCTAGTTAGCAAATCCTTTATTAGAGCGACTTTGGGGTCATCAGCGTTTAAGACTAGATTTAGACTAGGGGCGCGAGTAATAATATTTTTTATGCCGCTGACCAAGAGTTTTTGGGTGCTATCTATTTCTCCGAAACGATCTAGCTGATCTCTAAAAAGATTAGTGATAGCAAGAGTGCTCGGATACAGCTCAGAAGCCAGCTTAGGTAAAGTAGCCTCATCAACTTCAAGAGCATAACTCTGTGAAACAAGCTTAGCTAGTGGGTTTGAAGATCTAACAAGCTCTGCAGTAATACCATAGTAAAGATTAGCACCATAATCGTTGCAAATAATTTTTTGTTCTGGTAAACGAGCCTGTAGGATTTGCTTAAGAAGACCGGTGCTAGTGGTCTTACCATTAGTCCCCGTAATAAAAAAAGAAAAATCAGCAGTTTGATTAAGCTTGCCAGCAAAGTTTTTTAGTATATCAGGACTAAGAGCCAGAGCCACTCTGCCAGGCAAGCTAGAAGCGGATCCTAGCTTAAAAAACTTAATCAAGCTCGTCGATAATTTAGATAAATTAACAGCAATTATATCTCTCATATCAACCCGGCGGCCAGCTTAAATTTCGTCCAGCAATAATATGCAAATGAAGATGAAAAACGGTCTGACCAGAGTTTGCTCCAGTATTAATCACAGTGCGATACGAGCTAAAACCCTCTTGAAGAGCGATCTGCGGGACCAAACTCAAAAGTCCACCAGCTAAGGAAGCGTCATCTAGAGCATTGAGATCTTGTAAGTGAAGTTTTGGGATTAATAAAATATGCTGGGGCGCGCAGGGATTTATATCTCTAAAAGCAAACGCTAAATCATTCTCAAAAACCTTTTGGCTAGGAATCGCTCCAGTAACGATTTTGCAGAAGATACACGACTCAGAAGACATAAAAAAATTATACTAGAGATTTTTATTAAGCGGATTCCGCCTCAAAATCGTTTTTCAGGGAATCCTTAAAGCATATGGCCGAGTTTGTTTTTTTTAGTTCCTAAATATTTAGCATTATATTTGCCGGGCAAGCCCTTAATCGGGACTCTATCAATAATCTCAAGACCGTAACCTTCTATGCCGTGAATTTTTTTGGGATTATTAGTCAAAAGCCTAATTTTACTGAGTCCTAGATCCGTTAGAATCTGCGCTCCTACCCCGAAACTCCTGAGATCCGCCGGGAAACCCAGCTTATGATTAGCTTCCACAGTATCGTGTCCTTGATCTTGCAGTTCATAAGCTTTTAGCTTATTGAGCAGACCTATGCCGCGCCCTTCTTGACGCAGATAGACTAAAACTCCCACACCTTCATCTTTTATTTGCGCTAGTGAGTTATTGAGCTGATCTCCGCAGTCACAGCGCAAGCTCCCAAACAAATCACCAGTCAAACATTCACTATGCATACGCACAAGTACTGGTTTTTTTGCAATTACCGCTTGATTAAGATCTCCTAAAACCAAGGCTATATGCTCTTTTCCAGAGAGAAAATCACGGTAACCATAAATTTGAAAATTCTCATCAAATTTATTTGGTAGATTTACGTTGACGACTCTATGAACAAATCTTTCATTTTGCAATCTATAAGCAACAAGATCAGCAATAGTAATAAATTTTAGATTATGTTTTTTGGCGAATTTAAACAAATCATCTCTGCGGGCCATTTCCCCGTTTTCTTTTAGGATTTCACAAATCACACCAGAACCGTGCAAACCCGCTAAACGAGAAAGATCTACAGCCGCTTCTGTATGTCCGACGCGCTTAAGTACACCGCCATCAACAGCCTTAAGAGGGAAAATATGTCCTGGTCTTCTCAAATCTTCTGGTTTTGTTTGAGGATCAATCGCTACTTGAATGGTCTTCGATCTATCAGAAGCACTAATTCCAGTACTCACCCCAAACCTAGGATCCGCATCAATACTGATGGTGAAGGCAGTCTTCATGGTGTCGTTACTTAGATCCACCATTTCTCCCAGCTGAAGTTTTTCTGCAGTAGCTTTATCCAGCGCTAAGCAAATCAAGCCTTTGCCGTGCGTGGCCATAAAATTTATAATTTCAGGATTTACATTTTGGGCGGCACAAATTAAATCGCCCTCGTTTTCACGATCGCTATCATCGGCGACTACTACCATTTTTCCCGCTTTTATATCGGAAATAGCCTCTTCAATGGTATTAAATTCGATATTCATCCTTAATAATAAGTATATCACTTTTAGCTAGCGTTTATGAGGGTTTTTACCTTGAAAAGCATTGTGATTTTTAATTTTTTTCATAACCAATTCTTAAAACAGAATTGTAATTATACAAGCATGGAATACATCGACGACAGCTTTAACTCAAAATCAAAAACCAGCACCGGGGACGTAGATACCCAAGTAG
>Ga0169931_10005235_pt1 | contig 19817 bp, 18 predicted proteins | sample Kivu_15m_20L_FD_129675 | JGI IMG/M metagenome (GOLD analysis project Ga0169931, IMG submission 129675) | Freshwater microbial communities from Lake Kivu, Western Province, Rwanda to study Microbial Dark Matter (Phase II) - Kivu_15m_20L... | ecosystem: Environmental > Aquatic > Freshwater > Lake... | reverse complement strand
TGGTGGTGTAGGGGAGACATGAGAAAAATCCTCCGTCCCTCTCCGTATTTTCTACGGGTGTACTTGAAGTAAGCCACCTGAATCATGACGCTCAAGTTTTCTACCAAGAATATCCCACACATGATGGGGATAAGTAATTCTTTTCTTAAGGTCAATGCCAAAACAGCAATAACCCCTCCCAACATCAAAGAACCTGTATCTCCCATAAAGACCTGAGCGGGGTAGGCATTGTACCACAAGAACCCTACACAGGCTCCAATAAATGCGGAGGCAAAAATTACCAGTTCCCCCGAATTAGGGATATACATGATATTGAGGTATTGTGAAAAAATAGCGTTACCACTTAGGTATGCAAAAATGGCTATAGTAAGTCCAATAATGGCCGAAGTACCCGCTGCGAGCCCATCAATTCCATCGGTAATATTGGCTCCATTGGATACCGCCGTAATGATAAAAATGGCAACAAAGATGTACAGCACAGGAGGCATGGACTCACCTAAGAAACCCAGTAAGTTTTCGTAGTCTAGCTCGTTATTTTTAAAGAAAGGAATGGTAGTCTTGAGAGCTTTCACATCTTGAAATGCTGGTGTTTCAATGACCCCGCTTTCCACAGATACGGGAGTGGAAAATTCTCGGATAACCACATCGTCGTGGTAATATAAGGTAGCGCCAACAATGATGCCGATGCCTATTTGTCCTACAATTTTGAAGCGCCCTTTGAGGCCATCCTTATTTTTTCGGAAAACCTTGATATAATCGTCTAGGAATCCAATAAATCCCAGCCAAATGGTGGTAATTAAGAGCAGGATGATATAGATATTATTGAGATTGGCAAAGAGTAGGGTAGGAATCAAGATGGCGGCTATCATCATCAAGCCACCCATGGTAGGGGTTCCTTTCTTTTGAGACTGCCCATCCAAGCCTAGATCCCTCACGGTTTCTCCGATTTGGCGATTTCGAATCCAGTGGATAATGTGGTGACCCAAAGTGATAGTAATCAAAAGGGATACTAAAGCAGCTATCCCAGCTCTGAAGGAAATGTATCGAAATACCCCTGTGCCTGGTATATCAAAAACGCGATCTAAATAATCAAAAAGAGAATAGAGCATGTCAGTTTCCGATAAGTTGATCCAATAGTTCCATTACTACCTCTGCATCGTCAAAATGAACCTTGACCCCGTTTATTTCTTGGTAATCTTCATGTCCCTTTCCAGCTACTAGCACGATATCTCCTTTTTGAGAAAGCATGAGGGCTGTTTTGATAGCTTCTCGACGATCTACAATAGATAGTATCTTTCGAGATTCAGTAGGTCCTACACCCGCTTGCATATCTTTAAGAATCTCCAAGGGGTCTTCAAAGCGTGGATTGTCTGAGGTAAAGATTACTTTGGTACTTTCTGCTACAGCAATTTTCGCCATGCTGGGGCGCTTGGTTTTGTCGCGATTTCCTCCACAACCTACCACAGTAATCAGCTGATCGTTTCCTGTTCGGAAAGCATTGATCGTTTTGAGCACATTATCTAAGGCATCTGGAGTATGCGCATAGTCCACAATGGCGGTAATGCCTCCTTTGGAAATGCGATCAAACCTTCCTTTTGCTCCTTTTATGGCAGAAAGCTCCCTAAGTACCTCCTCCTCATCCTCACCCAATAAAACAGCCGCTCCGAGTACGGCCAGGACGTTGTAGGCGTTGAAAGCCCCAATCATTCGAAACCAAGTTGGCCTACCCTGTATATCCAATTCCAAGCCTTCTATGGTGTTGGATAGTATTTTAGCCTTGAAGTCTGCGGCAGACTTGAGGCCATAGGTTTGCAGGGTGCCCTTACAATTTTGTATCATGACAGCCCCTCTTTTGTCGTCAGCATTTACCAGGGCAAACGCATCTTTAGGGAGGTCATCAAAGAGTTTTTTCTTGGCCTGTATGTAGGCATCGAAAGTGCCATGGTAATCCAAGTGATCGTGCGTGATGTTGGTAAATACTGCCCCGGCCAACTTTAATCCAGCGATTCTTTCTTGAACAATGGCATGGGAACTGGCTTCCATAAAGCAGTGCGTACATCCGGCATCTACCATCCTTCGGAGCAAATCTTGTACGCTTACCGCGTCAGGAGTGGTATGCGTGGAAGGGATGACCTCTTCGTTGATTTTATTTTCTACCGTAGAAAGCAGCCCTACACTGTACCCCATACGCACAAACAGCTGGTGCAGTAGCGTTACCGTAGTGGTTTTCCCGTTGGTACCGGTTACGGCCACCACCTTTATTTTCTCCGAAGGATTGCCATAAAAATTGGACGCCATGATCCCCAAAGCCTTGGCGGAGTCTAGAACCTGAATGTAGGTCACCCCATCTTTCACTTGTTCTGGCATCCGTTGGCATACAATGGTAGTAGCTCCTTTTTCTAGGGCTACTGGTATAAAGTCATGTCCATCGACTTGCGTTCCCACAACGGCAACGAAAGCCACGTGGGGACGCACTTTGCGACTATCAAAGACCAAATCCTCCACCTTTCTCTCCATGTCACCAAGGGTAGAGGTAAGGGAAACTTTGTACAATATGTCTTTCAGCACGTTCATTTATCCTAGTACTAAGTCTATGGTGGCGTTGGGGAGCAAAGGACTACCCGGACTAAGGGACTGGCCAATTACCCGTCCTCTTCCATTAAAATTCACTTTCAAGCCCTTATTTTCTAAAAGGTATAGGGCATCACGCAGGGACATTCCCGTAACGTCAGGCACAAGAGGCTTTTCGGTGTCTATGACCTGAAGGGAAATCGAATTGGAAATGGTACTTGGAGCTACCCAATCTACCCCTGCCATGGCGGTAGAGGGAAGTTTGAGGTAGTCAAAAATTTCTTTCAATTCCTCCCCTTTTCCCGCAGCCACGTAGGGCAGCAAAGAAGTTTGATTTTGTGCAAGTTGAATTTTGCTTTGATTGATGGTGTTCAACTCCAGATCTGTAGCAAAAATTTTATCGGCAATCTCCTTGAAAACAGGAGCAGACACATCCCCTCCATAGGCAGCAATTCCTTTAGGACTATCGATGACCACAATCATGCTATATTTTGGATTGTCGGCTGGGAAGTAGCCTGCAAAACTGGTATAATAAACTTCCTGATACGTACCGCCGAACAGCTTTTGGGCAGTACCTGTCTTTCCAGCTATTTTATAATTTGGATTTTTTATGTTTCTCGCTGTACCATTTTCAACAACCCCCAATAGTAATTCCTGCAAGAGCGAGATGGTTTTCGGAGAAGCAATAGACTCTCTTATAACTTGGGTATCAAAAGTCTCTATGGTTTGAGCCCCATTACTTACTTCTTTCACAAAAATGGGCTTTACCATTTTCCCTTGGTTGGCCACTGCATTGTAAAGGGTAAGGGTATGGATAGGATTGAGTTTGGATTCGTATCCTATTGAAATCCAAGGCAGGGAGGTTCCATACCATGAGTTTGTTCCAGGCTTATTAAAGAAGGGTTTTCCTTCTCCAGAAAGCTGAAGGCCTAGGGGTTCGGTTAAACCTACTTTATCCAAATAAGCCAAATATTTAGAGGGGTTAGCCCCAAAGTGCCTATCAACCAATTTGGAAATCGCCACATTGGAAGATTTTTCGAATCCTTGTCGGACGGTGATGGTACCAAATCCCCCATTTTTGGCATCGTACATGGGTTGACTGTAGAAGCGATAAACCCCATTCCCCGTCTCAATCAGGTCATTGAGGCTAACCTTATTTTCTTCCAAGAGGGCCAACATGGAAACCAACTTGAAGGTAGATCCTGGCTCGGCTCTTCCCAGGTCCCCTACTGCGTAATTGTAGCTTTCTAAGTATCCTGTGCCACTGGCATTTCGCTCTAGGTTGGAGATGGCCTTGATATGGCCGGTCTTTACCTCCATGACAATCACAGAACCAAATGCGGCTTCCCTATCCGTAAGTTGCCTTCTGAGCGCTGCTTCAGCTACATCCTGAATGGTCACGTCCAAGGTCGTGGTGATATCGTATCCATTCAGGGGTTTGATATCGTCTACATCATAGAGGGGCTTCCATACTTCCCCAGCGAGCCGCTGAAAAAGCGCTTTTCCGTTTTGGCCTTTGAGATAGGTATTAAAGCTATATTCTAGGCCTGATCCGACTCCATCTGCATTCAAGGTACCTAAGGTTCTGCTAGCCAGAGAGGAGAAGGGTTGAAATCTGCGTTCAATTTTCTCAAAAATAATTCCCCCATTCACCCTTTCCAATCTAAAAATTGGCCAGTTGGACATTTGCTGCATTTCCTGATAGCCTATTTGCTTGCGATTGAGCATAAGGTAACGCTTGTTGTTGGCTCTTGCCTCGAGGATCATTCTTTTGTATTCTGAAGCAGGCTTATCCTGATAAAATGTAGCCAGAAGGTTAGCCAAAGAATCAATGCCAGAAGTGAAGTCATCTTCGTCTACCACCGTAGGATCAATGGCTACTTGATAAAAAGGCAAGCTTGTAGCCAACAAGCTACCGTCAGCGGCATAGATATTGCCGCGAGTAGCGGCTACTTCACGGTATTGAAAGTTGACCTGCTCCCCCTTTTCCTTCCATTTTTCTCCCTCGATAAACTGGACTACTGCCACCTTGTAGGGAATGGCGCATGCACACAAAGCTACCAGGATAAAAACTACCCTTACTCGGATCACTATGGAGCGTTTGATATTCACTTGGCTACTTCAATTTTGTAAGGAGGTTGGTTCAATTCGTAAAGTTCGAGGGCTGCAGCACGCTTGGCCACTTCAGACTGCATACTGCTCTTCATAAATTCAGATTCCAGAGTGGTCACGTCGGCACGTAAGTCTTGCACTTCCTGTTGTGCGCTATTTATCTTTCGGACCATGATTTCAGCACGATGGTTGCTGTAGATGTAGAGCAAGGCCAGGATAACTAAAAATCCTACAGGCGGTACTAGCTGTACTGGTACCCCCTCCCCCAAGATTCTGGTAACATCCAATTTTTCTTCCATCCAAGAAAAAATGGTTTTACCAGAACCGCCCTTTGGGCTGTTCCCCTCTTGAAGCTTTTTCTTGAAAGTGTACTGTCTCATATTTTTAGTTTCTTCGCAATTCTCAATTTTGCACTTCTAGACCTGGGATTTTGCGCCAGCTCTTGCTCCGTAGCAGTGATTGCTCCCCTACTAACAGGCTCTAACGGACGAATCAGGTTGCCGTAGAAATCTTTCTCTACTTCTCCCTGAAACTTCCCCTTGGTCATTAAATTTTTCACCAAACGGTCCTCCAAACTGTGGTAGCTCATCACGACCAATCGTCCTTCGGGTTTTAATAGTTCTACAGCTCTAAGCAACATTTCCTCCAGAGCTTTCAATTCATCATTGACCTCCATACGCAAGGCCTGAAAAACCTGAGCATAGTACTTGTATTCTTTTCCCCTGGGCGCAAAGCGTTTCAGGAGAGCAATAAGACTTTCTGTCGTATCCAAAGGCCTTAGGCTACGTTCTGCCACGATGGCCTGCGCCAACGTTTTGGCATTTTTTACTTCACCATACTGCCCAAGAATCTTATGCAAAGCAGCTTCTTGGTACGTGGCAAGCACTTCTTTTGCACTTTGACCTGCGGCCTGATTCATCCTCATGTCAAGATTCCCCTGAAATCGAGTAGAAAACCCGCGCTCAGGAGCATCTATCTGATGAGAAGAAATTCCCAAATCAGCAAGTATTCCATCCACTTGGCTTACACCATACAGTCTCAGGTACCTTTTGAGATCCCTGAAGTTGGCCTGGATCAAGGTAAATCGCGGATCTGCTGGCACATTGGCCAAGGCATCCGCATCCTGATCAAAGCCATAGAGATGACCCCCTTTCAGATGGGATATAATTGCCTTAGAATGACCTCCTCCCCCAAAAGTGACATCGACATACACTCCATTAGGGAGTATAGCCAACCCTTCAATGCATTGGGTAAGCATCACTGGGATATGGTATTCAGACGGAGCCATCGCTTTCTAGGAGAGGTATTTTTCCATTAGGCTAGACAAGTCTGCCGTATCTACAATGATGTTTTTAAAGTAATTTTCAGGATTCCAGAGTTCGATTCGGGTACCCATGCCCACGACTACTACGTCTTTTTCTAAACTGGCATAGGTTTGGTAAAGCTTGGGAATCAACAATCTCCCCGCACCATCCAATTCCACCTCAACGATGGAATTGAAAAAAGAGCGTTGCAGCATGCGCTGCTCGGCATTGTTGATGTTAAGGGACTTAATTTGATGCTCAAGCTTCTTGTATTCTACCATGGGATAGAGCGCCAAGCATTTGTCCTCTGCCATGCGGAGCATGAGCGACATGCCATTGGCCTCTGGAATTGCCGCCTTAATCTTGGCGGGCAATGCCAAACGACCCTTGGGATCCAGCTTGCTATCGTATTGACTGTTGAACATGAATGATCTGCTATTCGGTAAAATTTGAAGTAAGCAAAAGTAAGCAAAGAAGTTTTAAAATTTACCACTTTCTCCCACTTTTCACCACTTTCTTTCAAAAGTAGCCAAAAGATTGTGTGTCTGCAATAGTTTTTAGTAAAAAATCGAAGAAATTTTTAGTGAGATTTTTGGGGTCCAGTTGAAAAAATAGTTTCACAAAATCTTCCTTTTTATCAGAAAATCAGGCGTTTAAACATAAAAATTCACCATCACTTTATTTTTTGACTGGGAAAAGAAACTCCACCTAACTACTTTATTTTTTTGCGCCTTGATTGCTTGTCCAAAAGCAGTGTTTTTGACATAAAAAAACCTGTCCGATGGGACAGGTTTTATAGGTAAAATTCAACCTTAATTTTTTCCTTTTTTGAGTTCTTCTTGTAGGATCATTTGAAACTCCTGAATTCGGGATTGCTGTTCTTTTTGCCAGACTTCCATTCGCTTTTGGAACTCCTCCATCCTTGGCTTATTGGCCAGTTCCCATTCTTTTATTTTTTGTTCGAATTCTTTCAATTTAGGCCCTTGTGATTCTTCCCAAACCTTCATTTTGGATTCAAACTCTTTCATTCGTGGTTCATTCGCCTCCTCCCAATCCTTCATTTTAGACTCAAATTCTTTGAGTTTAGGGGCAAACTCCTTTTGGAATTTTTCTTCCCATTCTTGCGCCTTCATCTCAAATTCCTTGGACCAATTTTCTGCCCCTTCTTTTACTGACTTTCGCCATTTTTCTTTTTCTGCTTTACTCATTTTGGTGGTATCTCCCTGAAAGGGAATTCCTTCCAAAACCTGTATAGGAAACCCCTCCACCGCCATAAAATCGAATGCTGGTATTTCAAATCCAACCATTGGAATAGGTGGGATTTCAAAGCCGTTCATAGGTGGCATTTCGGGCATTGGAGGCATCGGGGCCATTGGCGGCATTTCGGGCATAGCGGCCATAGGATTCATACCCGGCATTGAAGGCATTGGAGCCATGGCTGGCATTCGCTCGCCATTCATCTGTATACTTGAAAGCTTTTCTAGAGCCGCTTTTGCTTTTGGACTTAATAGAACGGTGTCTCCTCCATGAATCAATTTACCTCCTTTGATCAAGTAGGTTTTTCCATCATCTAGGGTCAAGGTGAGGTCCATCTCCTTAGTGGATTGAACTAGCATGGTCCTTGCGGAATCCATCCCAGATTTGCGGGTGGTGTCTTGTAGATAAATTAAACCGGAGCCTTCCGAATTTTGCTCAAAAAAAACCCGCATCGGGGTAGGATCTTGAGGTGCACTTGCCACCAGGCCAGCACAAAGCAATAGGGTGAGTACCATAGGAATAGAAATTAGTGGGGTTTGTGGATAGTTTTCAGTTGGGTAACCCAGCATGCGCTTGATGCGAAGCAAGGTTGGATTTCTTTTTTTGCCCGCGGCGAGTGAAAGTTCAGGTGGATGTTGACTTGCAAACTGGAGCACCTCTGCCAAAGCATTCGCCAAATCTGTAGAAGAAATTCCCGCTTTTAGAGCCAGTTCATCAGCAGCATTTTCTCGAAGTTCCTTCACCGTCTGGCTCATCCACCAGTAACAAGGATGAAAGAAAAACAGCACTTCCAAGGTGGAAAGCAGCAAGTTGCTGAGGTAATCGTTTCGCTTGACATGCGCGAGCTCGTGTGCAATCACCACTTGCAAATGCGCAGGAGAAAGTTGAAAAATCAACGCGGCAGGCAGGAGAATGACCGGAGTCATGATCCCAAAAGTGACTGGGGAGTGCGCCCTTTCTGTGATTCGAATTTCGATTATTCTGCGAATCCCAAGGGTGGTTACCAAGCGATCCGTGAGGGTTTGAATCTCCAAATTTTCGAAGGGCTGAGAGTTTTTCCTCAGATTTCGAACCTCGGTAAGTTGTGAGATCAAGCGAAAAAGGAATAAAATCGCTCCAAAAAACCAGAAATTAACTAGTAGGGAAAGATTTTGCTCGGTCCAGAAGATTCCCTGTGCAAGCCACCCCTCCCAATCCATGGATGGACTTGAATTCACAGGTTCTCCAGGTAAAATTAGTATTCCTTCCGGTCTAGTCCAGAGGTATAAAAAGGTGACCAAGGCAGCTAAAAATGAGAGCAGAAGGGCTCCTACCCCCAATCCATAGGTGAGCGCAGGCGATACTTTTCGAGCCAATTTCAAGGCCAGCCAAAGTACCCCTGCAACAAGCAACAGTTGCCAGATGGAATGAACCAAGGTCCAACCCAAGGCATGAAGCAGTTTATCCGAAATCCAGTCGTTCCAAGTTATCATCGGTTCTCTTGTTCGAGTTGATCCAAAAAGGCTCTAATTTCTTTTAACTCTTCCTTGGAGGGCTTCTCCTGTCCCAAGGCCTGCATGGCTAGGGAGGTGGAAGAACCTCCAAAAGCGATGGAAAGCAGGTTTTTAACCAAGGATTTTTGCGTTTCTCCCTGTTGAACTACCGGCCGATAGCGATGCGTACGGTTTTCTTCGTCTCGTAACAGCATTCCTTTCGCATGCATCAGCTGCATCATTTTTAGAGTGGTAGTATACCTCGTTTCCTTAGTCTCCGCTAGCCGCTCGTGGACCTGGCGCACACTAGCCTCTTTCAATTCCCAAAGGATCGATAAGATCTCTAATTCTGACTCTGTTGGTTTGGTCATGACGTAAGTACGATTTATTTCGTACCAAAGTTATACGAAGGTTTTCGTATTATCAAAAAATACTACGACTTTTTTCGTAGATTAAATTGATTTCGATTAGGGACCTGCTTTAAACCGGCTTCGGATCGCTTTTTCACCCTTCTTTTCCAGGGATTTTCGGAACAACTCACCTATCCATGGCCAGGTACCCGCAATCTTAGCCAGCAAGCCTCTGGATTCCGGAATGCAGGCTAGCTCCCGAGGGCGTTCCATCACGCCTAAGATGGCCTCCACCACATCTTCCGCCTCCAGTACCCGCTTAGGTCCACTGAAGGTAAGTTTGGCTTCCTCGGGATACCCCAACTGCAAATCCAGCATGGGCGTATTCACCAAATCGGGACAAATGACGGTCACCCAAACCCCATATTTTTTGAGTTCCGCCGCCACGGACAAGGAAAACCCACGCACGGCAAACTTGGAAGCGGCATACAAACTCAAGCCCGACACGGGAGCCAATCCCGCCAAGGAGGAAATATTCAAAATATGGCCAAAACCCTGATTTTTCATTTCTCTGCCGATCAGCGTAGTCCCCAAAATGGTCCCCTTTGCATTGCAGTTGAGGTGGTAGTCGATGTCCTCCAGCGCATATCCTTCCAAAAATCCAGGACGAATCACACCCGCGCAATTGATCAAATGGGAAATCATGAATCCACTCTTACTCCCTTTTTCTAAAACAATACCCCAAGTGCTAGGCTCCGCTACTGACCCTGCTACCCATTCCACAAAAGACAATCCTTCGGCCATTTTTTTTAATTTTTCTTCTTCCAAATCGAGTAAAATCATAGGGATTTGCCTTTGGGAAAAGGTAGAAAAAAGGACTCTTCCAATGCCGCTAGCTGCACCTGTAAGTACGATTAAGGTAGGTTTCATGGGCTTTAAATACAATGTCTTCTTAAATAAACTAAAAATATAGCAGGCCTCAAATTTTGTATTTTTGTTTGTAGGCCAAGGGACTTTTTCCCAAATGCCAACATTACCTTTGTCTCTCATGACCTAAGATCTTATTCCTCAGCTTTCCCTATGACTATAGAAGAAAAAACTTCCCCATACGACCTGATTATCATAGGAGGAGGGCCTATTGGCCTTGCCTGTGGAATTGAAGCCAAAAAAGCCAATTTATCTTACCTGATTCTAGAAAAAGGTGCCCTCTGCAATTCCATCTACAACTATCCGGTCAACATGACGTTTTTCTCCACCTCCGAGCGCCTGGAGCTGGGTGGAATTCCCTTTATGTCGCTGGGACCAAAACCTACTCGTACCGAGGCCCTAGACTATTACAGAAGGATTTACCAGCTTTTTGACTTGAAGGTTAACTTGTACGAACACGTAAATACCCTGAAAAAGGAAGGGGATTATTTTCACATCCAAAGTTCTAAAGGAAGCTATAATTGCAGAAATATGGTCTTGGCCACTGGCTTTTACGACCTACCCAACCTGATGGAGGTGCCTGGCGAGGATTTGCCCAAGGTGCTGCACTACTACAAGGAACCTTGGCCCTTTGTAGGTCAAAAAGTACTGGTGGTCGGGGGCGCTAATTCTGCAGTAGATGCCGCCTTGGAGTGCTGGAGAAAAGGGGCTGAAGTCAGTATGGTTCTTCTCGGCGATGAGGTAGATGACAATGTCAAATACTGGGTGCGTCCCGATATCATGAACCGCATCAGGGAAGGCTCCATTCGCGCTTATACACGGTCAAGAGTGAAGGAAATTTTCCCCGACGAAGTGCTGATTAGCAGCCCGGAAGGAGACCAGCGCCTGGCCAACGATTGGGTATTGGCCATGACGGGTTATCGCCCCAATTTTAGACTTCTGGATCAATTGGGCGTATCTCTCGCCCTGGACGAAAAACGTCAACCCTGCTATGACCCTGCCAATCAAGAATCCAATGTGAAGGGGGTCTACCTGGCCGGGGTAGTCTGTGGAGGACTCAATACCCGAGAGTTTTTTATAGAAAATAGCATCTCCCATGCCGCGGCCATCATTCAAGACATTTTAGTAAAAAATAATCCCTGATCGAAGAAAGATGCCTTTAGATAATGATGCTGAAGACAGGTATTTCCTCAGGAGTTTGCTTCTGTAATCAACCGTAATCCTTCTAGAGTAAGGTTTTTGTCTACCTCATCGAATTCTGAGGAGAGATTATCAAGAATGGAAGAAAGTCCTCCGGTGGCAATCACCTTAAACGTGATGCCCGTTTCTTTTCTAATCTCCTCCAGCATTCCTTTTACTAAACCGGTATACCCATACAAGACCCCCGCTTGGATGGCATGAATCGTATTTTTTCCAAGGGCAGATTCTGGCAACTTCAGTTCTACCTCGGGCAACTTGGACGTATTCATAAAAAGTGCTTTTATGGCCGTCTGGAGACCTGGAACAATGTTTACTCCTAGGATATGCCCCCGCTCATTGACCATGGTAAAGGTCAAAGCAGTCCCAAAATCTATTACAATCACCGGGCAGGAATAGCGACTGTAGGCAGCCATGGCGTTGCACATCAAGTCGGCCCCAATCTCATTGGGCCTGTCCGTGGTAATGGGCAAAGGACCGTAGCTACTCGGGCCTACCAGGTGCGGGGTTTTTCCAAAAAAAGCTTCGCAAAATCGAATAAGCGCTTCGTTTATCTCGGGGACCACAGAACTAAATCCAATGCGCTGGAGTTGATCTACAGAAATGCCATGCTCCAAAAAGTACAAGAGGACTTTTTGACTCAGCTGTACCTCCAAAGAGGGGATTTTGGTCTCTACACGAAATTGATTGGTCCATTGGTCCTTTGTGTCATCGTAAAGAGCAAATACCACGTTGGAATTGCCTGCATCTATGGCTAAAAACATTTCGGTAATTGGTTTTGTCTAAATTAGGAGCATAGTTACCAAATAATCAACTTATACGATCATAAAAACTTATGTATTCCCTAAGAGAAGGAAAAATAACCGACCTCCCACGAGTATTCGAACTGATTCAAGAATTGGCGCTATATGAAAAAGCACCAGAACAAGTCACCAATACCGTGGAGCGAATGGAAAAGGAAGGTTTTGGCGCCCAACCCGTGTACGGATGCTACGTCTGCGAAAAAAAATCAAATCAGGAAATTATCGGAATTGCAGTGTACTATTACCGCTATTCTACTTGGAAAGGCAAGCGTCTCTACTTAGAAGATATTATCGTCACCGAATCGGAGCGAGGAAATGGTGCCGGCAAGCTTCTTTTCGAAAAGGTGATGGCAAAATCCTTGGAAGAAAGCTGTTCGGGCATGATGTGGCAAGTCTTGGATTGGAACGAACCTGCGATTCATTTTTATAAAAAATATGGAGCATTTATGGAGGCAGGGTGGTTAAATGCCCACCTTCAAGAGCAGGAAATCAGAGCTTTTCTAGAAAGAAAGGGTACTTGATGGGGACGCAGCAAGCCCTTTTTCCCTTCACAAAAATTAAGACTACCTTTGTTCCATGAAATCAGCCCCATTTAGCGTAGTCTACGAAGATAATCACCTACTGGTCGTCAATAAAGCTGCAGGAGTTTTGGTCCAAGGAGACAAGACCAAGGACAAGACCTTGACAGACTATGCCAAAGAATACATTGCTTCCAAATACGAAAAACCTGGGGCCGTATTTTTACATCCTATCCATAGACTAGACCGTCCTGTAAGCGGATTGGTTGCCTTTGCTCGCACGTCCAAAGGACTGGAACGAATGATGGAACTTTTTCGAAAGCGAGACATACATAAGGTGTATTGGGCCATCGTCAAACGTAGACCCAAGGAGGAGCAAGGCAAATTGACCCATTGGCTGACCAAAGATGAAGTCAAAAATGTAGTGACCGCCCATGATAAGGAAGTACCCGGTTCCCAAAAAGCAGAACTTAACTACAAAGTCTTAGGCACACTTAATGACCATTGGCTCATTGAAGTGCGGCCCATATCCGGAAGACCTCATCAAATCCGCGTGCAACTCGCCTCGATGGGATGCCCCATCCGAGGAGATGTGAAGTACGGATTCCCCAAAGCCAATGTAGACGCAAGCATCAACTTGCATGCCTTTCAATTGGTTTTTCTGCACCCCATCAAGAAAGAAAAGATTTTTCTCCGAGCGGCCCTTCCTGAAAATGAATTCTGGGAGCAGTTTTTGGAATTTGAAATGGTGAAAGCCAAAGACCAGCATTTGGACAATACCTTTTCGGGGTGATTGAGGTGAATAAGGGGTAATACACTTCGTGAAATACAATGGCAATAGACTACGCTGCGCTACGTGAAATAGAGTAGAAATACCAATTGTATCCTATTTCTCTGAGCATATTCACGCTATTTCAAGTATATTTCTATCGTATTTCTTTTTTTTGAAATACAATGGAAATAGACTACGCTGCGCTACGTGAAATAGAGTAGAAATACCAATTGTATCGTATTTCTCTGAGCTTGCTCAGACTATTTCAAGTATATTTCCACCCTATTTCCATAATATCCTTGACTAACCGATGAAACATTACTTTTTACTATTCAGCTTCCTGCTAATTCTCGGGTCCTGCACCTCCCAAAATTCTCCCAAGACGATTTATATCGTACGGCACGCGGAAAAACAACTCGTTGGCAATGACCCTGCCCTGGCTTATGTAGGCGAGGTTAGAGCAAAAAAACTTGCCCAAATCCTTGAAAAGCAAAATATCAAGCATGTCTTTTCTACCGAGTTTTTACGTACCAAATCCACAGCACAACCCACCGCCACTGCGGCAAATGTTACCATCACTACCTACGATCCTAGTAAACAAGAAGAATTTGTGGAGCAACTTCGGCAGCTAGAGGGCAATATTTTGGTGATAGGACATAGCAATACCGTCAGCCCATTGGCCAACACCTTCATTACAGAAGGGGAGAAATTTGAGGATTTGACAGATTTGGACTACGACTACATCTACATCGTCCGCTTAGACAAAAACGGAGCAAAAGTGGAGCGAAAAACTTACGGGGATTTTTAATTCTAAATGAAGGCCCTTCCTCCTACCTAGGGGAAGAAAAATTATTTTTTTCGCAAAGGAGCACCTGCATGACTTCCATTTTTTCAGCATCCTCATTACATTTAGTTTAAGGGGAAGCACCATGAATAGGCAGCAAAATTTTGATAGGCTAAAAGATAAAAATACGGTCTGGGACCTCGCCGTCATTGGCGGTGGATCCTCCGGTCTTGGCGTAGCCTTGGATGCTGTTTCCCGTGGGCTTTCGGTAGCTCTTTTTGAAAAATCGGACTTTGCCAAAGGCACCTCCAGTAGAAGTACCAAGCTGGTTCATGGCGGCGTAAGGTACTTGGCGCAGGGCAACATAGGCTTGGTAAGAGAGGCCTTACGAGAACGTGGCAGATTACTCCAAAATGCCCCACACCTCACCCGCACCCAATTCTTTATCATCCCCATCTACAGCTGGTGGGATAGATTTCAATACACCCTGGGACTAAAAATTTACGACTGGCTATCGGGTAGCTTGAGTTTGGGAAAATCAACCTTCATTTCAAAAAAAGATACCCTGCTTCGTCTCCCCCCCCTAAAAAAGGAAGGCTTGCTGGGGGGAGTGGTATACCAAGATGGACAATTTGATGATGCTAGACTGGCCATACACTTGGCACAAACCATCACTGACCTGGGGGGATGCGTTCTCAATTACACCAAAGTGACTGCCTTGATCAAATCCCCTGAAGGAAAAATTTGTGGATTGAACATCCAGGAGGAACAGAGCAAGGAAATAGTCGAGATCAAGGCAAAAATGGTCGTAAATGCCACGGGAGTTTTTGCCGATAAAGTTTTGCAGATGGATCAACCGGAAGCACGAAAAACCATTCAACCCAGTCAGGGAATACATTTGGTCTTAGATGCTCCCTTTTTGAATGGCAAAGACGCCCTGATGATTCCAAAGACCAAAGACGGTAGGGTACTTTTTGTTTTGCCTTGGCACGACAAGTTGATCGTAGGCACTACAGATACCCTGAGAGAAAAAGCCAAACTTGAACCCAAGGCCTTGCAGCAAGAAATTAATTTTATCTTGAAGACAGCCAAATCTTACTTAAGCACTCCTCCTCGGCGGGAAGATGTGAAGGCCATTTTTGCTGGATTGAGACCACTTGCCAGACCCAAAGATGGGCAATCCAAAACCAAGGAGATTTCCAGATCCCATAAAATATTACTTTCCGCCTCTGGCCTGCTCACCTTAACAGGTGGGAAATGGACCACCTTTAGAAAAATGGGGGAGGATACGGTAAATTTTTTTTCAAAAGTTACTGGCCTCCCACTTACCGAAAGCAAATCAGCCACCTTAAAAATCCACGGCTACACTACCGAGCTCCCTACCGGACATTGGAGTAGCTACGGTTCGGATGCGGAAAAAATCCAATTCCTAGCAGCCCAACATCCGGAATGGCAAGCAATCATTCATCCCAACTTTCCCCATATCCTTGCTGAGGTAGTTTGGGCATGCCAAGAAGAAATGGCTCTCACCCTAGAAGATGTACTTTCACGAAGAATTCGTATGTTGGTCCTAGATGCCCAAGCAGCGGTCGCTTCTGCTCCCCTAGTAGCTAGCACTATGGCCAAGGTCTTGGGAAAAAATGAGCTTTGGATAGCAGAAGAGCTTCAATCGTTTTATAAAATTTCAAAAAACTACCTGATCACTTCCTACGAAAAATCTGATCCTTCCACCTCCTAAACCATGACCCAAAACTCCACCTACGTACTTGCCTTGGACCAAGGAACCACCAGTTCCAGAGCCATTGTTTTTGATAAAAAAGGGCAACTGGTCTCCGTGGCCCAAAAGGAATTTACCCAATACTTCCCCCAGCAAGGGTGGGTAGAACACGATCCCCAAGAAATATGGACCAGTCAGTCTTCTGTCATGGTGGAAGCGCTGCTAAGTAAGAATATTCTGCCCAGCCAAATTGCAGCGATTGGCATAACAAATCAGCGAGAAACTACCATCGTCTGGGATAGAAAAACAGGCAAGGCGATCTACCCTGCCATTGTATGGCAAGATCGCCGAACCTCCGCCTACTGCGATTCCCTCAAACAAGCAGGTCACACGGAGATGATCGCACAAAAAACGGGCTTGTTGCTCGATGCCTACTTCTCTGCTACTAAAATCCGTTGGATATTGGCTCATGTACCCGGAGCTAGGGAAAAGGCCCATGCGGGGGAATTGGCTTTTGGTACCGTGGACACCTGGCTCATCTGGAACTTGACTGCTGGAAAAAGCCACCTGACCGATGTCACCAATGCCAGCCGAACCCTTTTGTTTAATATCCACACCCAACAATGGGACCAAGAATTGCTTCAACTCTTTGATATTCCCGCTTCCCTACTTCCTCAGGTAACCTCCTGCTCTGGGCACTTGGCAGAAACGGCTGGGGATGTACTCCAAGCCAAAATTCCCATTACGGGAATCGCAGGGGACCAACAAGCGGCCTTGTTTGGGCAACTTTGTACCCAAGCCGGAATGGCTAAAACCACCTATGGCACGGGATGCTTTTTGGTGATGAACACAGGAAATGTTGCGGTGCGCTCCTCCAACCAATTACTAACCACCGTAGCTTGGAAAATAGGCAATGAAATCACCTATGCCTTGGAAGGCTCCGTATTCATTGGGGGTGCAGCCATACAATGGTTACGGGATGGACTCCAACTTTTCTCTGATGCCAAAGAGTCCGAAAAATTGGCCACAAGTATCCCCGACAACGAGGGGGTATATTTTGTGCCTGCCTTGGCAGGACTGGGTGCCCCCCATTGGGACCAACAAGCGCGAGGAGCTTTTTTTGGGATAACTCGAGGAACAGGCATCGCGCACTTCACCCGAGCCGCCTTAGAGGCCATTGCCTACCAGGTGTACGATGTCATTCAAGCCATGGAAAAAGATTGCGGCACCCCACTAAAGGAGCTGCGTGTAGATGGAGGAGCTACTGCCAATTCCTTTTTGATGCAATTCCAAGCAGACCTTCTCAACTGTCCCATCAATCGACCAAAAATCATCGAAACTACCGCGCTAGGGGCAGCATTCTTAGCGGGCTTGGCAGTAGGCTTTTGGAAAAGTCAGGAGGAGTTACAGCAACTTTGGCAATCCGATCGGCAATTCTCTCCCCAGATGGAAGAGGAAAAACGGCAAAAATTAGTACATTTTTGGAACAAAGCAGTACAACGAACTAAACACTGGGAAGAATGAATCCAACACTAGCAGAATTTATCGGTACCACCTTGGTCATTTTACTTGGCACTGGAGTAGTGGCCAACGTCATTTTACCCGGTACCAAAGGAAATGGCGGAGGCCTAATTGCGATAACTACGGCCTGGGCTCTGGCCGTTTTTTGTGGCGTAGTGGTAACAGGTCCCTACAGTGGTGCACACCTCAATCCAGCCGTGACCCTGGCCTTGGCGGTGGTTGGAAAATTTGCCTGGGAATCGGTGGGAGCTTATGTTTTTGCCCAACTTGGAGGAGCTATGTTGGGTTCGGGACTGGCTTGGTTGATGTATAGACATCATGTGGACTTGGCCGAAGACCCAGGACTAAAAAGAGGTATTTTTTGTACGGATCCAAGCATAAGAAATTATACCACGAGCGTCATTTCTGAAGGCATTGGCACCTTTGTATTGGTCTTTGTGATCCTATATATCTCAGGAGCCTCCTTGGATGGCGACACCAAAACTCCCATAGGTTTGGGCTCTTTGGGAGCCATACCTGTAGCCTTCTTGGTCTGGGTGATTGGTTTGGCCTTGGGAGGCACTACAGGATATGCCATCAATCCTGCCCGAGATTTAGGCCCAAGGATCATGCACCAAATTTTACCTATTAAAGGAAAAGGGACTTCCGATTGGGGCTATGCTTGGGTTCCTATCATAGGTCCCATCCTAGGCGCACTTTTGGCTGCAGGTTTGTTTCTTGTGGTAGGACCCTAACCCCGTACCTGCTCCCCTATCCAAAAAATATCCGTACTGGAGAAGGTAGAAATGCCTTCTGGAACTTCCAGTTGGGTGAGGTAGCACACAGGAAAAAGTAAGGGCCCCTCAGCGTTGGATACCTCCACGGGCTGATTCTCCGCTGCCAAAAGGCGGATTTTAGCTGCAGCAAACCACTTGGAAAATTTTCCTCCTTTGACCGGATAGTATTTCCAATCCCCATCTACAAGCGTTAGATCCAAGTGATGGATTTTCTCTTCCAATTGCTGGTGATTTTGGTGATCAAAACCTAGCAGATACACGCCTTTATGCTGGGAGGCCAAGAGGTATTGTATACCTTCCTCCAAAGCAGTTGAGGAAGAAACCGTCAAAAAACGGAGCGGATACTGCTCTTCAAGCAGGTACCTGTGTTCACTTTGGAATGCTAAAGTTCCCAAAACCACATCGATTTTTATCCCCCAGCTGAGGACTACCTCCACTGCTTCTTGAGCGACCAGGAGGGTTGGGGACCATTCCAATAGTGGAGCAACCGTCTCAAAAGAGATCCCTTCCACGGCCAGTATAAATACGGCGGGCTCCTGCTGTTCCTTGACAAAATGATGGCTTGACATCAGCTCCAAAGGTTTTGGTAAAAGCGAAACACATTTTCATGGGCCAATCTGCGCAATTGACCCTCCCTCAGCTCCTGACTTAGGTGGGCCAAAATGCTAGGGTACTTGCTTGCATTTTCGGCCAAGGGAAAATAAAAGGGGTGACGGCTCCGGTCTGGAAAATCTTGGGTATAGAAAAAGTCTGCTCCAAAGGCGATGGCCTGTTCACTAAGTTTGGAACCATAGATGAGGTGTTCAAATAGCCGTTCTGGCTGCTCAATATCCAAAAAGGCGCGCAGAAAATTAACTCCAATGATCCCATTGCGATGAATGATCTCTTGGGCAAATTCATCTGTCAAATTTCGCTTATGGTCCCAAATCCTTCGAAAGTTGGAGTGGCTAGCCAAAATGGGAATGGGAAGGTGATGCCGGTCTATGTAATTTAAGATTCCTTCGGCCAATAGATCCGAGGTATGTGAGAGGTCAACTGGAATTCGTTTGCCAGCTAGGTAGTCGAGCAGGCGTTTGCCATCTTCTTTGAGTCCTATGCCTTCGGTGTAGTTGCCTCCACCAAATCGATTTTCGGTATGGTGGGTGAGGCTGATGTAGGCGAGGCTTCCCACCTTTTCCAGAATGGCATCAAACTGAGCATAGATTTCTTTCCAAGTAGCCGTTGGAGTACCGATCCCGGCTGCATTTTCAACGGAAGCAATAATTCCCAATTGATCAGTAGCCTCCAGCTGCTGCTGAAAGGCTGCATCCCATCGGCAAACCGTCTCGGGATAATCTTCGAGAAGCTTCACAAAGAGATTCGCCTGCTGACTGGCCAACTCCATGCTTTCGGGATGCACATCCGTATAGATGGCTAGCACTTGGGCTCGTACCCCACCCGCTTTTAGCCAAGGAAAGGCACAAGCGATTTGACTGGAATCAAAGGGATCTGCCTTTGGAACCTTCGCCATAAAGGAAAGTAAATCACAATGAAGGTCCGCGACGGGAAATTGCATAATCGAAGGAGTCTTGATACAAATTAAGCCAAAAAAAGAAAAGCGTGGACAGCATGGCGAAGACTTTGAACCAGTTTTGTAGGTATCTTTCGAAAAAAAACGAGTTAAATTTTCCGTTCAGCGAATTCCACAGTCCAGCTAAACAAAGGCTGCACAAACAAAAGCTGTGCACATTGATTTT
>Ga0169931_10005234_pt1 | contig 19819 bp, 18 predicted proteins | sample Kivu_15m_20L_FD_129675 | JGI IMG/M metagenome (GOLD analysis project Ga0169931, IMG submission 129675) | Freshwater microbial communities from Lake Kivu, Western Province, Rwanda to study Microbial Dark Matter (Phase II) - Kivu_15m_20L... | ecosystem: Environmental > Aquatic > Freshwater > Lake... | reverse complement strand
CGGGCTCGGGTAAAGCACCAGACCGGCCAGCGAATCAGCACGCAGCAGACCCAACTAACGAAAGATGGCGGAACACAGTTGGCGTGGCCGAATAGGTTGATGGAGCCTTGTGTGATCGTCCCCACCGCCATGCAGGCCTCTGTGAACGGCGAGGAATCAGCCGGGCAAACCAAGGGTTTGTACTGCATCCGCATTTGCCCACAACCGTGTTAGCGTCTTTGCTCAGAGCCCAAAAGTGGCTTCGGTGTGGTCGCGCCTTATTGGTTGCGCGTCCAACAACCTAACTTGACAGGAGACATTCATGCGACGTTTGATTGGAGCGGCCTGCGCGGCCGCGTTGCTTGCATTGGCGGTGGCTCCCGCAGCGGCTCAGGAAAAAAGGGTTCGGGCGCAGATGGGCTGGGCGTTCCCCAGCAACACCGGCCTTCTCGGACCGGCTCAAACCCGGCTGGTCGAAACGATTCGTAGCATGTCGGGCGGTTCGATTGATGTTCGGGGCTTCGAGCCTGGTGCACTTGTCCCGGCCAACCAATATCTCGATGCCGTCGGTAATGGCTCTCTGGACATGGCATTTACTGTCTCGGCGTTCTGGACCGGCAAGGACATCGCCTTCGCTCTCTACGGCGCCGTGCCCTTCGGTCCAGAGGGGGGCGAATACATCGCCTGGATCAAGCATGGCGGTGGCGAAGCGCTGATGAAAGAGCTACATGCCAAATATAACGTCGAGGTCATCCCGTGCGGGCTGATATCGCCGGAGGCCTCGGGATGGTTCCGCAGGGAAATCAAATCGCTCGACGACCTCAAAGGTCTCAAGATGCGCTTTCTGGGCCTGGGAGCGAACGTGATGCAGAAGTTTGGTGTTTCCACCCAACTTCTGCAGGCCGGCGAAATCTTTCAGGCGCTGCAACTCGGCACAATCGATGCGACCGAGTTTTCCATGCCGGTCATGGACGCGACGCTGGGCTTTCATCAGGTCGCTAAGCACTACTACTTCCCAGGTTGGCATCAGCAGTCCACGCTGAATGAGCTCATCATTTCAAAGAAAAAATGGGCTGAGTTCAGTCCAAACCAGCAGGCGACATTGCGCACTGTCTGCGACGCCAACATGCTTCAGATGTTCGCAGACGGCGAGGCGTCGCAGTTTGCTGTGCTCCAGGATTTGCAGAAAAACAAGGGTGTCACGCTGCACCGCTGGCCCCCTAACATCCTTGCGGCGTTCGAGAAGGCCTGGGAAGAGGTTGCCGCTGAGCAGTCCGCCAAGAGCCCTGAGTTCAAGAAGGGCTACGAGTCGTACACCAACTTCCGGAGAAACTACAAAATCTGGAAGGATCTGGGTTATCTCAGATAAGTCTTTTTTTCACCAGCCCGGGTGAGGGCAGGCGCGTCATTGAACCTGCCCTCGTTTTCTGGCTGCTATCGGACAGACTTTCTTCGTTCCCCCGGACCGACCGGAGCGCAATGAACGCACTCCTTAGATTTGCCGACTTAATCGAGGGTCTGCTGAAGCGCATCGCGGATGCGGGCGCATGGGCCTTCGTCATCTGCATCGTGGTGATCGGCTTCGACGTGCTCACCCGCAAAGTTGGTTTTCAGTTGCCAGGGTTGGGTTCGACCCGCTTGCAGGAGTTGGAGTGGCATCTGCACACCGTCCTGTTTTGCACCTGGCTCGGCTACGCCTACATCCGAAACGCGCATGTGCGGATCGATGTGTTTACGTCACACCTGACCGAGCGGAAAAAACTCTGGCTTGAACTGGTCGGCTGCCTGCTGTTTGCAATCCCCTACCTCTGGGTGGCGACGCCGTATTCATATGACTTTTTCATGGTCTCGCTGATGCAGAATGAGTCGTCTGATGCGCCCACCGGCCTGCCCTACCGCTGGGTCGTCAAATTCTTCCTTTTCATCGCCTTTGTGACGATATCTGCTGCCGTCGCCGCCGTGATGGCCCGCTGTGTGGTTGCTCTCTTTGGAACGCCTGAGCAGCAGCAGCGGGCCTATGTGCCCTTCGCGAGATCATGACGGAGCGACGGCATGATTGACTGGCTGATCGATCACTTGGCGGTGGTCATGTTTTTTGCCTTGGTCGCCATCATGTTTCTGGGCTATCCGGTTGCATTGCTGATCGGTGCCATCGGCATCGGCTTTGGCTTTCTCGGCATGCTCTTCGATGTCTACAGCATGACGCAGTTCGCCAACCTGCTGCCTCGGATCTACGGGCAGGCGGCACAGAATCAAGTGCTTGTCGCAATCCCGATGTTTGTGTTCATGGGCACCATGCTCGAGAAAAGCGGCGTGGCCGAGGATCTGCTCAGAATTCTGCAACTGATGCTGCGCCGCGTTCCGGGTGGGCTTGCCATCGCAGTCACGCTTCTGGGCACGATCATGGCAGCCACCACCGGCATTGTCGGTGCTTCGGTCATCATGCTGACGCTGATTGCGCTGCCGGTGATGCTGAGGGCGGGCTACGACAAGGCGCTTTCGGTCGGAACGATTGCCTCGGCGGGCACGCTTGGCATCCTCGTCCCGCCCAGCATCATGCTCGTAATCATGGGTGATCTAGTTGGCATCCCGGTGGGCACACTCTTTACTGGCGCGATCATCCCGGGGCTCGTCCTATCTGCTATTTATGTGATCTTCATCGCTGTTGCCTGCATCATCAAGCCCTCGCTTGCCCCGAGCTTGTCAGGCGGCAGGGGGGATACCGGCGAGCCGCTCAATGCGGCAATGATCATCAAGGGCTTCATCCCTCCCGCGTTGCTCATCATGCTTGTGCTGGGCTCCATATTCGGGGGGTGGGCTACACCCACCGAAGCCTCGGGGGTCGGCGGGCTTGGGGCCATCCTTCTTGCTATTGGTAACCGGCGCTTTTCAATGACCATCCTGCGCGAGGTCATGACCTCGGCAGCACTCACCAACGCCATGGTGTTTTTCATCATCTTTGGTGCGACGCTTTTTTCCTACGTGTTCCGGGCTCTCGGCGGCGACGATGTTGTGGCTGACATCCTCAAAGCGATGGGGCTTGATACCGGCTGGGAGGTCATGATCTTCGTGCAACTGCTTGTCTTTTTCATGGGTTTCTTTTTTGACTGGATTGAAATCTGTCTGATCGTCCTGCCTATCTTTGCGCCAATCATCGCCAAGCTTGATTTCGGCACCCTTCTGCAGGGCAAACAGGTGGTGCTCGCGTGGTTTGCCATCACGCTGTCTGTCAACATGCAGACTGCGTTTCTCACTCCACCGTTTGGCTTTGCACTGTTTTACATGAAGGGGACAGTTCCGCCCTCGGTCACCATGACGGACATTTATCGCGGTATTGTTCCGTTCGTGATCCTCCAGTTGGTGGCGCTCGCTATTCTCCTGGTCTGGCCCGAAACGGTGCTCTACCTCCCACGACGGTTCGGCTTCCTTGATTGATATCCAGGGGGATTGAGCATTCACCGCGAACGGCCTACACTGGGGCGCTGTTGACGTGGATCTTTCCAGTCGCGGTTGTGTCGTATCGTTTCATTCTCGCTGCGGTCACGAGCCAGTGCGCGTTGACCCACCCTTGAACTTCACTGCGAGAGAGGTCGCAAGGGGATGACTGTTTGAGCGTCGCTTTGAGAAGCTGAATGCTCTACTGATCATCCTTTCAGCGAAAGCCCATCGCGGTTCCGCATTGTCCTCGTTTTGCCTGAACGTATTGGTAAATCAATGACCAGCGGAGGTCCGGCATGAAATCTCCTCTAGTGGTTCTGCTGACGACGATCGGGCTTGCAGCCTGTCAGTCCCAGTCGCGCTTCGAGACTTGCGTCGAAGATCGGCAAAAGCAATTTAAAGCAAAAAATCCAGACGCCCCGTACTCGTTACTGGTCAACAGGCGTGAGGTTTTTGAGCGTGAATGCTCCCATCTGAAGTGACTGAGTTTTTCTGTAACTGTTAGTCCTAGCGATCGATGCTTTGGCAGTGGCTCCGACTTAACGGACGCTCTGGTTTGCCTGTACGTGTCGGACTCTTACATCAATTACGGAGAAAAATATGATCAACGTAGGTTCAGTCATCAAGGCATCCGGCCGAGGGATTTTTTCGGTCTTGCCGGACCATACGGTGTTGGATGCGCTCAAATACATGGCGGAAAAAAATATTGGCGCTGTTCTAGTAATTGAAAAAGGCGCGCTGGCCGGAATTTTTTCAGAGCGGGACTACGCAAGGAAGGTGATCTTAGAGGGACGATCCAGTCAGACAACGCGGGTTCAAGAGGTGATGGTTTCAAACTTGATCACTGTCCAGGCCGAGCAACCTCTCGATGATTGCATGCAGTTGATGACAGACCATCGTATCCGTCATTTGCCGGTGTTCGAAAAGGGTGTCCTGGTAGGGGTAATTTCTATTGGTGATGTGGTTAGGCAGATGCTCGTAGAGCAAAAGTTACTCATCGATCAACTTGAAGCTTACATACGTGGTTGATGGGCTGTTGGGTGTCATGCCTTGAGCCATGCAGACCCTAGCAGTCAGCACCTGTTTGCTGGCCGGTAATCAGTCCGATGAAGTGTTCAGAGGCCTCCAGCAGGTGTGCGCGGCGGGCCTCTTCGGTGGTCAACTGAGCACCCAGCGGTCCGTCCAACACCAGGCAGGCCAGGCCGTGCACATGAGCCCAGTGCATGCTGGCCAGGGATTCGCTGAAACGGCCGTCGTGGACGATGCGTACAAGGCGTTCGCACTGCGCCCGGGCACTCTGCGCCGCCACCTGCGCGTGCGGAAATCGGTTGGCGTCGCAGATCTCGGGGCGGAACATCACCCGAAACACGCCGGCATGCTCCAGCGCAAAGCCCAGGTAGGCCTGCGCTGCACGCCGCAGCACCTCGGGTTTGCCGCCTTGGGCCGCTGCATCGTTGGCGGCGCTCATTCGTCTGGCGAGTTCCTCAAAACCCTCGGTGACCAGTTCGGCCACGATCGATTCCTTGTCGGGGAAGTGATGGTAGGGCGCCTGGTGCGTCACGCCTGCGCGCCGCGCCACCTCCCGCATGCTGAGGGCGGCCAGGCCGCCTGAAGCAAGCAGTTCGCGGCTCGTCGCCAGCACCCGGTCACGAAGATGCGGCGACTGGGTTGGAGGCGCGGGCTTCAAGGAATAAGAACTCGGGTTCGGCGGCTGCACGTCGCAAGTGAGATAAGGGTCACCGACTTACTTTGGGGGAATGACTTGACACTGTCAAGACTCGTCTCTAGCATCGGCCGCACTTGACAGCGTCAGGTCCTCACCTCATGAAAGATCCCAAGCCCGTGTTTCGGCTAACTTGCCGCCTGCTGCCCGCGCTCGTCAGCTCGGCCGCTATCCTTCTTGCCGGCTGTCAGCCGGCACCTGCGCCGGTGGAGCCTGTGCGGGCCGTCAGGACCCTGGTCGTGCAGACAGCGCCTACTCGGTCGCAGCTGGAGTTTGCCGCCGAGATCCGCCCGCAGGTGGAGTCACGCCTCGGCTTTCGCGTACCCGGCAAGTTGGTCGAACGTCGGGTGCAGTTCGGCCAGACAGTGCGCGCTGGCGACGCGCTGGCACGGCTGGACGCACAGGATCTTCAACTCGGCCAGGAGGCCGCGCGCGCCGCGCTCGGGGCGGCTCAGGCTCAGTTGGATGTGGCCGAGAGTGAGTTCAAGCGCTTCGTGACTCTGCGCGAACGGGGTTACATCAGCGGTGCGGAGTTGGAGCGCCGCGAGGCCAGCCTGAAGAGTGCTCGCGCGGCGGTTGAGCAGGCCAGCGCCCAGCTGCGATTGCAGGTCAACCAGTCTGGCTACTCGACCCTGGTCGCGGATGCTGCTGGTGTGATTACCGCGGTCGAAGCGGAGCCGGGTATGGTGATGGCGGCCGGCGCCACGGTTGTACGCCTTGCTCATGATGGGCCCCGAGATGCCTGGTTCAGCGTGTCCGAGGATCGTATCGCTGCAGTGCGGGCCCTGATCGGCCGGCAGGGCGTGCTCCAGGTGCGCAGCTGGGGGGCGAGTGACCGGAACTGGCCCGCAACGGTCCGCGAGGTGGCTGCGGCCGCCGACCCCGCCACCCGAACTTTTCTGGTCAAGGCAGACTTGGGCGCAGCGCCTGTGGCCTTGGGGCAGACCGTCACCGTGCTCCTGCCCGGGCCCGAGACCCCGCCCGCGCTGATGCTTCCGCTGACGGCTCTCTTCGAGCACCAGGGAAAGTCGCAGGTCTGGGTGCTGGACCGCACGACGATGACGGTGCAGATGAGGGCGGTGCAAACGGTAGGGCTTCAGGCCAACCTGATCGTTCTCGGCGCTGGCCTGAACCCGGGCGACACGGTCGTGACCGCCGGCGTTCACACGCTTTCGCCAGGCCAGAAGGTCTCGCTGTATGTGGAGCCCAAGCCATGAGGGGTTCGCCCGATCATTCGCAGCGGCCGGTGCCTCCTGATTCAAGCCCAGTACAGCGCTCGCGGTTCAACATTTCCCGCTGGGCCCTGGAGCACGGGGCGTTGACTCGCTATCTGATGGTGGTGCTGCTGGCGTTGGGCGTTGCAGCCTATTTCCAGCTGGGCCAGGATGAGGACCCGCCCTTCACTTTCCGTGCGATGGTGGTGCAGGCCTGGTGGCCGGGCGCGACCGCGCAGGAGATGGCGGAGCAGGTCACCGACAAGATCGAGCGCCTGGCGCAGGAAGCGCCTTATGCGGATGTCATCCGCAGCTACACCAAGCCTGGCGAGTCGGTGACCATCCTGCAGATCAAGGATAGCTCGCCCCCTAAAGAGGTTGGTAACGTCTGGTATCAGGTCCGCAAGCGCATCAACGACGCACGGGGCACGCTGCCGGCGGGCGTGATCGGGCCATTTTTCAACGATGACTTCGGGGACGTCTACGGCTCGATGGTCGCGCTGTCGGCGCACGGTTTTTCCGAGGAGGAACTGCGAGTCTTCGCCGAGGGTGTGCGTTCGCGCCTGCTGCGCGTACCTGATGTGGCCAAGGTCGAACTGTTTGGTGTTCAGCCGGAAAAAATCTACGTCGAGATTGCGCAGAAACGTCTGGCCCAGCTCGGGCTGGACTTCAACCAGGTACTGGGACAGCTGGCGGCGCAGAACGCGGTTGAAGGCGCTGGCGTATTCGATGCCGGCTCACAGAACCTGCAGATTCGCGTACAGGGAGTGTTCAGGTCACTGGATGAGTTAAGCCGCATGCCCATCCGTGCGGTCAACCCGGCCACCGGCCTGGGCAGCACACTGCAGTTGGGCGAAATCGCCGAGGTGCGCCGTGCGCCGGTAGACCCGCCGCAGGTGCTGGTTCGCCACCAGGGGCGGCAGGTCATTGCTGTCGGGGTGTCCATGGCCAAGGGCGGGGACATCATCGCCCTGGGCCAACGACTGCGCTCGGAGATCGACGATATCCGCCGCACGCTGCCGGCCGGCATCGCACTGGAACAGGTGCAGGACCAGCCGCAGGCTGTGTCGAGCTCGGTCAGTGAATTCGTCAGGGTGCTGATCGAGGCTATTGCCATCGTACTGGTGGTGAGCTTCATCAGCCTGGGCCTTCACACCAGGCCGCTGCGTATCGACATATGGCCTGGCATGGTGGTGGCGCTGACCATCCCACTGGTGCTGGCGATCACCTTCGTCACCATGTACTACTGGGGCGTGGGCCTGCACAAGATCTCGCTGGGTTCGCTGATCATTGCGCTCGGCCTGCTGGTGGACGACGCGATCATTGCGGTGGAGATGATGGTACGCAAGTTGGAGGAGGGCTATGACAAAGTGTTCGCGGCCACCTACGCCTACGAGGTGACCTCCATGCCCATGCTGACAGGTACCTTGATCACGGCCGCGGGCTTTCTCCCCATCGGCCTGGCCAAGTCGGTGACAGGCGAGTACACCTTCGCCATTTTCGCTGTCACTTCCGCGGCGCTGGTCATCTCCTGGGCGGTCTCTGTGTACTTCGTACCCTGGATGGGCGCGGCGCTGCTGAGAAACCGGCCGCGTGCCGACGGACAGGCACACGAGCTTTTCGATACGCCGTTTTACACGGCCTTCAGGGCTTTGGTGAACGCGTGCGTCCGCTATCGCTGGTGGACGATCGCTGCGACGATCGCGATCTTCCTGGCGGGCCTGGTAGGCATGGGCAAGGTGCAGCAGCAGTTCTTTCCCGACTCGAGCCGGCCCGAGTTGCTGGTCGATCTGTGGCTGCCTGAAGGCAGCACGATCAGGGAAAGCGAAGCGCTGGCCAGGCGCTTCGAGGCGCGCCTGATGAAGGAACCGGGCGTGCAGACCGTTACCACCTGGGTGGGTAGCGGCGTGCCGAGGTTCTACCTGCCTCTGGACCAGATCTTTCCACAGACCAACGTGTCACAGGCAATCATCGTCCCACAGGACCTGAACGTCCGTGAAGCGCTGCGGCAGCGACTCCCTACGCTGCTGGCCCAGGAGTTCCCTGAGGCACGCAGCCGCGTCAAACTATTGCCCAACGGACCCCCGGTGCCGTATCCCGTGCAATTCCGCGTGGTGGGACCACAGGCCGATCAGGTACAAGCCTGGGCCGAAGAGGCCAAGGCAGTGCTGCGCGCGCATCCTGGCATGCGCGGGGTCAACGACAACTGGAACGAAAAAATCAAGGTCTTGCGGCTGGAGGTGGACCAGGACAAGGCCCGGGCCCTTGGCGTCACCAGTCAATCCATCGCCCAGGCCTCGCGCACGCTGCTGTCGGGATCGACCATCGGGCAATACCGGGAGGGTGACCGTCTCATCGATATTGTGCTGCGCCAGCCGCTCAGTGAGCGCGAGGTGCTGTCCGGTCTGAATAGCGCTTATCTGCCCACCCCCAGCGGCAAGGCGGTGCCATGGGCGCAGGTGGCGCAGTTGAAACTGGACTGGGAACCGGGTGTGATGTGGCGCGAAGGGCGCCAGTTCGCAGTCACGGTTCAGGGCGATGTTGCCGAAGGCCTGCAGGGGCCCACGGTAACGCAGCAACTTTGGCCCACGCTTCAGAAACTTCAGGAGCGGATGCCTGGGGGCTACACCATCCAGGTGGCTGGTGCTCTGGAGGAGAGCAAGAAGGGTCAGGGCTCGATCGCCGCCGGTGTGCCGGTGATGCTGTTCATCATCTTCACGCTGCTGATGCTGCAACTGCACAGCTTCTCGCGCGCCATGCTGGTCTTCCTCACAGGCCCGATGGGAGTCGCCGGCGTGGCTGCAGCCCTCCTGTTGTTCGACCGCCCATTCGGGTTCGTAGCGCTATTGGGTGTGATCGCGTTGATGGGCATGATCATGCGCAACTCGGTCATCCTGATCGATCAGATTGAGCAGGACCGCGACCGAGGTGTGCCAGCGTGGGAGGCGATTGTGGAGGCTGCGGTCAGGCGCTTTCGTCCTATCGCGCTCACGGCCGCCGCCGCGGTGTTGGCCATGATCCCGCTGACGCGCAGCGTCTTCTGGGGCCCGATGGCCGTTGCCATCATGGGCGGTCTGATCGTTGCAACCGCGCTGACGCTGTTATCGCTGCCGGCGATATACGCGGCTTGGTTCAGGGTAAGGAAGGTTGCCTGACCTACTCGCCGCAACATCAAACATCCACCAAGGAGACCGGTTCATGATTCTTTACGACCTCACCGCAGGAATGCACCCCCGCCGCGTACGCATCTTCATCGCTGAAAAAGGTCTTTCGATCGAGCGCCGCGAGGTGGATGCCGCGGGCGGTGCCAATGCCATGCCAGCCTTTCTCAGACTGAACCCCCTGGGTAAGCTGCCCGTACTCGAGCTCGATGATGGCAGCGCCATCGCCGAGTCTCTCGCGATTTGTCGTTATCTGGAAGCGTTGCACCCACAGCCGCCTCTGATGGGGACAACACCGCAGGCGTCGGCACACACCGAGATGTGGACGCTGCGCATGGACCACGAACTATCACAGCCGATCGCGCTGGCGTTTGTGCACAGCAGTGACTTCTACCGTGGTCGAGTTGAGCAAGTGCCGGAAGTCGCAAGCTGGGCCCGCGGTCGTGCGTTGCAAACCATGGCCTGGCTGGATGGCGAATTGGCTGGGCGCAGTCATATCGCCGGAGATGAGTACACCCTTGCCGACATCGTCGCGCAGTGTGCTTGCGTCCTGGGCAAAGCGGTCGGCTTGCGCATCCCGCCGGAGATGGCCCACCTGTCGCGCTGGTTTGCACAGGTCTCGGCCCGACCCACTGCCCGGGCATAGGGCCTTGACCAAGGAGAACACCATGTCCGGACACGGAGTCTGTTGTGTGATCGGCGCCGGTGACGCTACGGGTTCAGCGGTGGCCCGGCGCTTCGCCAAGGAGGGCTACACCGTCTGCGTGGCGCGACGCACTGAGGCAGCATTGCAACCCTTGGTTGACCAGATCACTACCCAGGGTGGTCGGGCTCTCGCGTTTGGACTGGACGCACGGCGCGAGGACGAAGTGGTCAACTTGTTCCAGCACATTGAAGCCGATATCGGGCCGATCGACGTGCTGGTGTTCAACGTGGGCGGCAATGTCCGCTTTCCAGTCCTCGAGACAACGGCTCAGAAATACTTCAAGGTCTGGGAAATGTGCGCCTTGGCGGGCTTTCTGGCGGGTCGAGAGGCTGCGCGGGTGATGCTGCCGCGCGGGCGCGGCACCATTCTTTTTACAGGCGCCACGGCCAGCGTGCGGGGTTCTAACGGGTTTGCCGCCTTCGCAGGTGGCAAGGCGGCGCTGCGGGCACTGGCCCAGTCGATGGCGAGGGAGTTCGGTCCCCAAGGCTTGCATGTGGCGCATGTCATCATCGACGGTCTGATCGACACCGCCTTCGCGCGAGCAAATTTCGCGCAGCGCGTGGCAGAGGTTGGACCTCATGGCATTCTTAACCCGGACCACATCGCCGAGGCCTACTGGTGGTTACACAGCCAGCCACGTGATGCATGGACCTTCGAGTTGGACCTGCGCCCATCAGTGGAAAAGTGGTAGCGGCCATTGACCTGAACAGCGTTTGTCGGACCGACCCTATTGCGAGTCGGCGAAGCGCCCGCATTGATTCGCGGGACCCGGGCCGGCGCATGGGACAATTAGAGCCATGACGCTCTCCTCCTTCGCCGAACTCGGCCTGCCCCCCACCCTCCTTCAGGCCATTGCGCAAGTTGGCTACGAGGCCCCCTCACCGATTCAGGCCATGGCCATCCCGCCACTGTTGCAGGGAAAGGACCTTCTGGGCCAGGCCCAGACCGGTACCGGCAAGACGGCAGCCTTTGCACTGCCCATCCTGGCTAGTCTGGAACCCAGCGCGGGTGCGCCGCAGGCTCTGGTCCTCACGCCCACGCGCGAACTGGCCATTCAGGTGGCCGAAGCCTTCCAGCGCTATGCGCATGCGATTCCAGGCTTTCATGTGCTGCCCATCTATGGTGGCCAGGGCTATGGCACGCAGCTGTCGGCCCTGCGCCGGGGACTGCATGTGATCGTGGGCACACCGGGGCGCATCATCGATCACCTCGACAGGGGCTCTCTTGATCTGTCGGCGCTGCGCACGCTGGTGCTCGATGAGGCCGACGAAATGCTGCGCATGGGTTTCGTGGAGGAAGTCGAGCGCATCCTGAGCGCCACGCCTGCGGGGCGCCAGACGGCGCTGTTCTCGGCCACCATGCCAACCGAGATTCGCCGCATCGCCCGGACCCATCTGCGCGATCCCGCCGAGATCACGATTGCCGCCAAGACCGCCACTGCAACCAACATCCGGCAACGGCATTGGCTGGTAAGCGGCATGCATAAGCTCGATGCACTCACCCGTATCCTGGAGGTGGAGTCCTTCGAGGCCATGATCGTCTTCACGCGCACCAAGCTCGAGACCGAAGAACTGGCCGAAAAACTCCAGGCCCGGGGTTTCCCTGCAGCTGCAATCAACGGCGACGTGGTGCAGCAGCAGCGCGAACGCACCATCGCCCAGCTGCGCGAAGGCGAAATCAACATTCTGGTGGCCACCGATGTGGCAGCCCGTGGGCTCGATGTGGAGCGCATCAGCCATGTCATCAACTACGACCTGCCAAGCGACGCCGAAACCTATACCCATCGCATTGGTCGCACTGGTCGGGCCGGTCGCAGTGGCGAGGCCATTCTGTTTGTCACACCGCGAGAACGCGGGCTGCTCAAGGCCATCGAACGCTCCACGCGCCAGCCGATTGCCGCGCTCGAGCTGCCCACCGTTCGGGCCGTCAACGCGGTGCGCATCGCCCGCTTCAAAGACCGCATCACCGAAACACTGGATGCTGGTGGCTTGGAGGTCTTTGCCAGCATCGTGAGCGAGTACGAGCAGGAGCATGGTGTTGCTGCCATCGATATCGCAGCCGCCCTGGCGCGCATGTCGCGCGGAGGCCTGCCGCTGTTGCTTGCCAAGGGTCAGGACGCCGCTGAGGCTGTCGCCGTCGCCTCGGATCACGCCGTGAATCGCCCGGGCGATCGATCCAGTGATCACAGTTCAGAGTCAGCACGACCCAGGGAAGGCCCGGCCAAGCCTGTTCGATCCAGCCCCGGCTCAACCGGCTTTCAAACCTTTCGGGTGGAAGTGGGGGAAGCCCATGGCGCGAAGCCCGGCAACCTGATGGGGGCCATTGCCAATGAGGCGGGCCTGGAGGCCCGTCAGATCGGCCGCATCCGGATGCTCGAGCAGCATAGTCTGGTGGAACTCCCCGAGGCCCTGCCCGCCAGCATCATCAAGCACCTGAGCAAGGTACGGGTGGCGGGACAGATGCTTCGAATTCATCGTGTCGAGGCGATGCCGCCGCGTGGTCCACGGGCTTCCGCCAGCGAGCCTGCTGCACGGGCCGAGCGCCCCGCCAGACCAGGAACATCGCGGCCGTCGAAATTTGCAGCGCCAGGGCGCTCGGAACAAAAGACGGTTCGGTCTCGCGAGTCTAGAGGGGCAGGCGGGCCTGCAGGGCCGGATACGCCGCGTTCGGGTCCATCGGCGTGGCCGCGTAAAAAGACTCGCGCTCGGTAACCCGGGCGACTGCCTTCAGCGCTTTGTCTCACGCTGATCTACGAAGCGAACTCCCTTGGCGTCAAGGATGCTCAATCAGGCGGCCTGCGACATGAATTGTATTTGCACCTTGAGCGATTGGCTTTTGTCGGTCGCCAGCTTGAAGGCTTCGATAGCCTGATCCATTGGCAGCACCCGGGTAATCACAGGTTTGCCATCGATCAGCCCTTCGTTAAGGAAACGCACCGCCGAGGCAAATTCGGCGTGAAAGCGGAAGGTGCCGCGCATGTCCACCTCTTTGGCAACCAACTGGGTCATGGGCAGACTGACATCACCGCCCATGCCGACCGTCACCAGCACACCCCGGGGCCGGATCAGATCGAGCGCCGTGCGCAGCGCGGCCTGACTGCCCGAGGCCTCAAAAACAGTGTCGAACTGACCCTTTTCCGCCCTGTACACATCAAGCCGTTCGGCGTCGGTGCTCAGGTCGATCGTCTCGTCGGCACCCATTTCGCGGGCGCAGCGCAGCGGTAGGCTGGCGAGGTCACAGGCGACAATACGGCCTGCCCCCGCACGGCGCAAGGCCGCGATGAGCAACAAGCCGATGGGCCCGCAGCCAGTAACCAGAACCTGCTGTCCCAGCACGCTGCCTGCGCGGCTGATCGCGTGCAGTCCCACCGACAAGGGCTCGGCGAGCGCTGCTTCCGACAGGCTCAGATGAGCGGCGATCGGATGGGCTTGGTAGCGCTCGATGATGATGGATTCGCTGAAGGCACCCTGAATGTGAGGAAAGGGCATGGCGCTGCCATAAAAGCGCATATTGAGGCAGTGGTTGTGTTGCCCAGCCTGGCAGAAGCGACATTGGGCGCAAGGCCGCGAGGGTGAAATGGCAATTCGCTGACCGCGCTCGAAGCCGCTGACCTGCGCTCCCCAGGCGTCCACAATGCCCGAGACCTCGTGGCCCAGCGTGATGGGTTGCCTGATGCGCACCGTGCCAAAGCCGCCGTGCTGGTAATAGTGCAGATCTGAGCCGCAGATACCGCCAAAAGCGACATTGACACGCAGTTGGTAGTCCGACAGGGGCGGTAGCGTGATCGATTCGATCCGAAGGTCTTGGGCCGAGTGGCAGACGACTGATTTCATGATGGGGCCGATCCGAAAGGGCTTGCGGTTAAAGCGTGGCGGTGACGCCGCCGTCTACGTAGAGGATGTGGCCATTGACGAAACGCGAGGCGTCTGAGGCCAGGAATACGGCTGCACCGCCCAGGTCTTGCACGTCGCCCCAGCGCCGGCTCGGTGTGCGTCCCACCAGCCAGGCGCTGAAGGCTGGGTCGTCGACCAGCTTCTGGTTAAGCTCGGTCTTGAAGTATCCCGGGCCGATGCCGTTGACATTCAGACCGAACTGCCCCCAGTCGATGGCCATTCCCTTGGTGAGCATTTTTACGGCGCCCTTGGTTGCGGTGTAGGGCGCAATGCCGGGCCGGCCGAGTTCGCTCTGCACCGAGCAGATGTTGATGATCTTGCCGCGACCGCGAGGAATCATCTTCCTCGCCACCGCTTGACCGACAAAGTAAACGCTGTCCAAATTGGTCTTCATCAGGGTTTGCCAATCGGCGTCTGCGTAGTCCTGCAGCGGGCCGCGAATCTGCATGCCGGCGTTGTTGACCAGAATGTCGATCGGGCCCTGTGCCTCCAGTTGATCGACCGCTGCGCGTACGCTGTCGGCTTCGGTGACATCGAAGACACTGGCACTGGCCGACAGGCCCTGCGCTTGCAGAGCCTGGACCGACTGATCGACTTTGCCAGCGGTACGACCGTTGACGATCACGTGGGCGCCAGCCTGGCCCAAGGCCTCGGCCAAGCCCAGGCCGATGCCGGCCGAGGAGCCTGTGATCAGGGCACGTCGGCCCGCCAGGCAGAAGGAGTCAAGAATGTTCATCGGGCGATTAGAAATTTCAGGGGGACCATGACCAGGTTGGGAAAAGCAATCAGCAGACCCATCACCACTACCTGGGACACCAGAAAAGGCATGACCCCGCGGATCACGTCGTGCATGGGAATTCGGCCCACACCGCAGACCACATTGAGCACCGTTCCCACTGGGGGTGTGAGCAGGCCAATGGCGTTGTTGATGATGAACAGAACGCCAAAGTAAACCGGATCGATACCCGCCTCGCGAACGAGCGGCATCAGCACCGGCGTGAGAATGAGTACCGTGGGGGCAAAGTCCAGTGCCGTGCCCACCACCATCACCATCAGCATCAGCATGACCATCAGCAGCGTGGGATTGTCAATGAACGGACGCAGGATATCAACGATCTGCCGCGGGATGTTGGCCACAGTGATCAGCCACGCGCTGACCAGAGCGGCAGCCACCAGGAACATGACCACGGAGGAGGTCTTGGCGGCAGCGAGGATGATGCTGTAGAGCTGGCGGACCTTGATCTCACGATCAGGGCCAGGCCCATCAAGATTCCGGGGAAGATACCCGCCATGAATAGTTTGGATATCGATACGCCGCCGATAACGCCAAACAAAATGAAACCGATGGATGGTGGAATGACCGGCGCAATGATGCCGCCGGCAGCGATCAGGCCAGCGGAGCGGTCCATTCGGTAACCAGCATCGCGCATCATGGGCATGAGCACGGTAGCCAACGCGGCCGTGTCAGCCACCGCCGAGCCTCACAAACTGGCCATGACGATGGCTGCAAACACCGCGACATAGCCCAGGCCGCCCCGAAAGTGGCCAACCCAGACCATGGCCGATTCGACAATTCGCCGACTCATGCCGCCAGCATTCATCAACTCGCCGGCCAACATGAAAAAAGGTACCGCCATCAGCGGGAAGTTATCGGCGCCGCTGGAGACGATGTCAATCGTGCCACCGCGGGTGCCGTTGATCATGGCCGCGTCGTTGCCCAGCTGGTTGGCGGGAAAGATGGTGATTTCAACGTCGCCGTTAGTGCGCTACTTGACCAACTCGGCCAATTTCACGGCTGCGGCGTGCTGGCCTGGTACGTGGACTCCCGGTGGGGATTCAGATCGTTGGTCGGCGCTATGACGATGCAATGGTCTTGAGTATGGCCGCGCACCTCGAGCGGCTCGCTGGCCCGCAGGGTCGACCTGTGCTTTGGAGCGAGCAGGTGAACTAAGACACGCGGCAGCGGCACTGGCCTTACCCGATCGCCTCAAGCGTAATTCAGCTCAAGATAAACCGATTGGCGCCGCGCAATCGCTGACCAATCCCAGGCGATCCCAAGCCCTGGCTCCAGAGGGGCGAGCGCCTGACCGTTTTCGATGCGCAGGCCCTCGAGCGTGATGTCGTCAAGTTGTGGAATGTATTCGACCCAGGGCGCGTTCGGCACCGCTGCGCAAAGGCTGACGTGCAACTCCATCAGGAAGTGTGGGCATACCGGTACGTCAAAGGTCTCGGCCAGGTGCGCAGTCTTGATCCAGGGGGTGATGCCGCCGATCCGGGCGACATCCGGCTGCACGATTGAGCATGCGGCGTCCTCCAGGTATTGCCGGAACTGCATCGGGTGGTAGAGCGACTCGCCGATTGCGATCGGAGTGCTGGTGTGCGCGAGCAGTTGTCGGTGGCCGCCCACATCCTCGGCCGGCAGTGGCTCTTCGATCCAGGCCAGGTCAAGGTCCGCAAACGCCCGGGCCCGGCGAATGGCCTCTGGACGTGTGAGCCCCTGATTGGCGTCTGTCATCAGGTCAAAGCCTGGGCCAACAGCCTGCCGCACCGCCGAGAGTCGTGCGAAATCCTCGCTGACATGGGCACGCCCTATTTTGATCTTCGCGCCTCTGAATCCCTGATCGCGCGCGGCGAGGGTCTGGTCGACCAGTTCCTGGGGGCTCAGATGAAGCCAGCCACCTTCGGTGGTGTAGAGCGGCACGCGATCGCGCGCCCCGCCCAGCAACTGCCAAAGCGGTAATTCAGTACGCCGGGCGCGCCAGTCCCACAGGGCGGTATCGATACAGGCGAGCGCCAGGCTGGTGATTGCGCCGACCGCTGTGGCGTGGGTATGAAAGAACAAATCTTTCCAGATAGCCTCGACCGCAGTGGGATCCCGGCCCAGCAGGCGCGGCGCGAGATGATCCCGAAGCAGTGCGATGATCGATGAGCCGCCTGTACCGATCGTATAGGCGTAGCCTGTACCCCTGAGACCGTCGCTCGTATGCAGACAGAACAGCACGGTTTCCTGCTTGACGAAAGACTGGATTGCATCGGTGCGGATCACCTTGGGTGGCAGGTCGACCTGGCGAATCTCGATTCGTTCTATGCTGACTTTGGGCATGGCTGCTCCGGAACGGTCGCGCCAGCCGGTCTTTGCGATGGGCTCAGCTTGACCGGCTCTGGCTGGGCGTGTGAAGATTTTCCGGCTGGCCGCGCCGCTTGTCCACAGGCGAGATCACGGGTTCCGTATTGGTTTCGGTACCCGCCTGGGGTTTTGCAGCGTGCTTGCGCAACACACCATAATTCGACAGGAGACAGGCATGAACAGGCGGACCAGTATCGGAAAGCTCGCGCGGGCGAGCATTGTTGCGCTTGGCGCTTTTGCAGCGCTGGCCAGTGGCGGTGCCACAGCGCAGCAAAAGCTGAAGTGGGCACACGTCTACGAGACCTCAGAGCCGTACCACACCGAATCGGTCTGGGCTGCCAACGAGATCCGCGCCCGTACTAACGGCAAGTTCGACATTCAGGTGTTCCCCGCTTCTTCGCTGGGCAAAGAAACGGATATCAATCAGGGGCTGACCCTGGGCACTGTTGACATGATCATCAGCGGCCCTTCGTTTGCGGCACGCGCTTATCCGCGCTTCGGAATCGCTTACTACCCGTTTATCTTTCGTGACGGTAACCATCTGATCGCCTATTCGAAGAGCGATGTGTTCCAGGAGATGGTGAACGAGTTCCGCGCGAAGACCGGTATCCAGGTCACGGCATACACCTATTACGGCGCACGCCACACCACCGCGCAGAAGCCCTTCAGCAACTGCGCCGGCATGAAGGGGATCAAGATCCGTGTTCCGGATGCCCCAGCCTATCGCGCCACCCCCGAGGCCTGCGGCGCCAACCCGACGCCGATTGCCTTTGCCGAGGTCTACCTCGCCCTGCAGAACGGGACAGTCGAGGCCCAGGAAAATCCGCTCACCACGATCGATGCGAAGAAGTTCTACGAAGTACAGAAGGCGATCATGCTGACGGGTCACATCGTCGATGGCCTCACGACGCAGATCGCGCCGCATCTCTGGGGTCGGCTGAACGAGTCGGAGCGACGCATCTTCACCGAGGTGACCCAGCAGGCGGCCGTGCGCGCGACGGCGCAGATCACCAAGCGCGAGGCGGAACTCGTCGATGAATTTCGCAAACGGGGTCTGCAGGTCGTAGAAGTCGATCGCAAGAGCTTCGTCGAGGCCGTCCTCAAAAACCGCCCCCTCCAGTCGCTGGGCTTCTCGCGCGCCGACTACGATCGCATCCAGGCGGTCAAGTAGGCACTGTTCCATACTCGCGAGCCACAGACCCGCCCTCGCGCGGGTCTGTGAGCCGGCGCGTGCCTACTTGGGATTGCCAATGAGCAAGATCCACGATATCGACGCGGGGCCCAGGGTTCTTGGGGAGGACGGCGAGTTTCACGCCGTTGATGAGGCCGCGGACTTCTCTGAAACACCGGTCGAGGCCTGGGCGGCGCTGCTCTTTTTCTGGGCGCTGGGGCTCACTGTGTTCTATCAGTTTTTCACCCGCTATGTCCTCAACGATTCAGCTGCATGGACCGAAGAAATCGCGCGCTATCTGCTGATCGCCACGGTGTTCACGGGTGCTGCGATCGGAGTCGCGAAGAACAATCATATTCAGGTCGATTTCTTTTACCGTTTCATGCCACGCGCGCTGTCCCGCCCCCTTGCGATCCTGATCGATCTGCTACGGATTGGGTTTTTTGGCGCTGCGACGGTTCTGACCCTGCAGATGATGCAAAAGCTCGGTAGCTATCGAATGACAATCGTGGATCTACCAATGAATCTGGTTTACGGCGTTGTACTCGCGGGGTTTGCCGCAATGACCGTGCGATCGCTCTGGGTGCTGCGGCTGCATCTGCGCCGTGGCTACACCGTACTCGAACGACCGGGTACCGAGATGGGCGACCGCTGAGCGCTGTCAGGAGCCATACGCATGCTGAAGATCCTGTTTCTGGTTCTGATGAGCGGCGGCCTGCCGGTGGCGATCGCGATGGCTGGCGCCTCGCTGATCTATCTGTTCTTCGTTCAGAGTTCGCCCCCGTTCGTCGTGATCCATCGGATGGTTGCCGGGATCGACAGTTTTCCGCTTCTGGCGGTGCCGTTTTTCATCCTGGCTGGCAACCTGATGAATAACGCCGGGATCACCAACCGCATATACAACTATGCATTGGCGCTGGTCGGTTGGCTAAAGGGCGGGTTGGGGCATGTGAATGTCGTTGGCTCGGTGGTCTTTGCTGGAATGAGTGGCACGGCGATCGCCGACGCCGCCGGTCTCGGAACCGTAGAAATCAAGGCGATGCGCGATCATGGCTACAGCAAGGAATTTGCAGTCGGTGTAACCGCTGCTTCGGCCACGCTGGGTCCGATCATTCCGCCGAGCCTGCCCTTCGTGATCTACGGAATGATGGCCAATGTGTCAGTGGGTGCGCTGTTCCTCGCTGGCATCCTGCCTGGGCTGGTGATGGCACTGCTGATGATGGTGACGGTTGCCTATTTCGCCCATCGTAATGGCTGGGGATCTGATATTGGCTTCGTACCGGCGCGTGTGCTCAAAGCCTTGCTCGAAACCGCAATTGTGGTTGTCTGGCCGCTCGTGGTGTTGGCGCTGGTGCGCCATGCCCAGTGGCCTGCGCAGCCAACTGTGATGGGCGCCATCGCCCTGTT
>Ga0169931_10005233_pt1 | contig 19820 bp, 16 predicted proteins | sample Kivu_15m_20L_FD_129675 | JGI IMG/M metagenome (GOLD analysis project Ga0169931, IMG submission 129675) | Freshwater microbial communities from Lake Kivu, Western Province, Rwanda to study Microbial Dark Matter (Phase II) - Kivu_15m_20L... | ecosystem: Environmental > Aquatic > Freshwater > Lake... | reverse complement strand
TTCTTTTTATGGTTCCCGCTGATGCAGATAGCATTAATAAGCAATATCGGATTCTTGAGAGAGAATTAGAACTATATAATCCCGAATTATTAGACAAACCGCGTGTGTTAGCTATTACCAAATCCGATCTGATTGATGAAGAGCTAAAGCAATTGTTGCGAGTTGATTTTCCACCTCAAGTACCTACAGTTTTTATCTCTTCCATTTCAGAAACGGGGTTAACAGAATTAAAGGACAAATTATGGAAAATCCTAAGCATATAAAATTTACATTTTTTAGTGGTCTTGTTTCCGGTTTATTGGTCTGTCTTTACCTCCTTATATTATACAAATTGGATAGAAATCTTCTTTTTAGTGGATATGAAAAGCTATTTTGGGTCTTTACATCATTTTTCATGATATTTTCTATCCAATATCAAAGGAAACATTTTTTTGAGCATTTTATTGGGTTTAGAGATGCATTAAAGATCGTTTTTAGGATTTTTATCATCTCATTCATCTTGAAATTTGTATTTGTTTATTTACTATTCAATTTTATTGACAATGAATTGATTCAGATTTCAAAGCAACAGGCGATTGATATTTTTATCCAATACAAGAATCCAGAAATTCCTGATCATCTTTTTAAAGAACAGGTAGCGGCTTTTTCAAAAGGAAATTTTGCGCCTACTTTTTTTGAAATAGGATTATTCTTTGAAATTATGGCTGGGTTTATATTGTCTGCTTTTATATCTTTCATTTACAAAAGAGAAAAACCATCATTACATGAATCATAGTAAGACCCAATTTCTATCCAGAGTTGTCTTTATTGCATTAATGACACCTATTATTTATCTTTTAGCACTGATTGGAGCCAAGACCCTTGGTTTTATCTATTCTCCTTTAATGGACTGGATTTACAGAATCCTTGTGGTGGCTTCTGTTATCCTCACTTGTAATCTTATTTTGAGCAAAAAGAACAAGTTGAAAATTATTCATATATTTCTTTACGGAACTATGCATATTTGTATTTTAACAATTGGACAATCTGTTGTTACTTATGCTTTTCAAAAATGGATCTACACGGAATACGTTATCGAGAGTAAAGAAATTTATAAGAAAAATCGAAGAGAGCAGATGCTTTATACTTATCAGGAAAAAGTTAAAAAAGATAAGGGTAGGAATATGAGCCAGGAAGATTCTTTGCTGGTAGAAAAAGGTCTTCAAAAACATATGGTGGCAGCCTCTTCTTTTTTTACAGCCAGGGGCGCTTTTTTTATTCAGTTGATCTATACGCCTATTTGGGGGTTCATGTCATTGTTGACGGTAATTTTAGCAGTTTCTATCATTCAAAATAAAAAACCATGAGCGATATGAATGAGAAGTTAGATATATCACTTGTTATTCCGTTATTAAATGAGGCGGATTCTTTAGTTGAATTGGAGCAATGGATTGTTAAGGTTGTTGGTCAGTTGAAATTAAGTTACGAAATCATCTTTATAGACGATGGTAGTAAAGATTCGTCCTGGCAAGTAATTGAGTCAATTCAAAATAATAATTCAAATGTCAGGGCAATTAAGTTTAGGAGAAATTATGGAAAATCTGCGGCACTGAATATTGGCTTTGCTGCCTCAAAGGGACGTGTAGTTTTTACGATGGATGCCGATTTACAGGATTCTCCTGATGAAATACCTGAAATGTTTCAGTTGATTGATTCTAAGAAATATGATTTGGTTTCTGGTTGGAAAAAAAAGCGATATGATCCAATAAGTAAGACAATTCCAACAAAATTATACAATGGTGTAACAAGAATGCTGAGCGGTATTAAATTGCATGATATGAATTGTGGTTTAAAGGCATATAGTGCAGATGTGGTGAAAAGTATCGAGGTATATGGAGAGATGCACCGCTATATTCCTGTGATTGCCAAGGCTGCAGGTTTTACTAAAATAGGAGAAAAAGTAGTTCAGCATTTCCCAAGAAAACATGGGAGCTCTAAATTTGGGTTGAGTAGGTTTATCAACGGTCCTCTTGATTTAATTTCTATTATTTTTGTAAGTAGATTTAGTAAGAAACCAATGCATTTTTTTGGGTCAATGGGTATCATATCCTTTGTTTTAGGATTTTTTATTTTACTTTATCTTACTTATGCCAAATTAGTTTGGGCAGATTATGGAATGACGGATCGTCCCGTCTTTTATTTGGGAATTTTATCTGTGATCATAGGGTTTCAGCTCTTTTTAACAGGATTTCTTGCGGAATTGGTAGCAAGATCCTCATCCGGAAGAAATAATTATATTATTGAAAAGGAGATATAAATAAAGCCCGACATATGCCGGGCTTTGTTTATAAATTTGTATTGTATGGTCTTTTGATTGCAGAGCAATTTTAAGAATTTATCTATGATCCACACATTAAGCACTCGTCTGGATTATCTAAGCTGCAGGCAAGACCTTCTTCTGAATTGGCAGCATTTTGCTCTGGTATTATTTCAGACTGAACCTCGAAGGAATTGGTAGTCACTACCGTTGCATTTGTATTGGATTGAGGAACATATTTTTGTTGATATTTTGAACTCAATGTAAATTTAATTGGCTCGGCGGCAGCTTTGCTTCTCAAATAATACATGCCAGTTTTTAAGCCAGATTTCCACGCATGAAAGTGCATAGATGTTAATTTAGCAAAATTCGGTGACTCAACGAATAGGTTTAAACTCTGAGACTGGCAAATAAAGGCTCCTCGGTCGGCTGATAAATCAATAAGGGTCCTTTGTTTGATTTCGTAGGCTGTTTTGTATAATTCTTTGATATCTTCTGGCAGGCCGTCAATGTTTTGTACAGAACCATTTGAAGCAATCAGCATTTCCTTAACCTCATCGTTCCAATAACCCCTTTCTATTAAGTCTTTTAATAAATGTTTGTTTACAACAATATATTCGCCAGAAAGGGTTCTTCTGGTATAAATATTTGAAGTATAAGGCTCAAAACATTCATTGTTGCCTAAAATTTGGGAAGTTGAAGCGGTCGGCATTGGCGCCAAAAGCAAAGAATTTCTAACGCCATATTTTTTGATATCTTCTCTTAATCCGTTCCAATCCCAACGCGAACTGGGACTTACATTCCAAAGATCAAATTGGAATTGACCTTGACTGATAGGAGAACCCGGATAAGATTCATAAGGTCCAAATTTTTGAGCAAGGGCACAGGATTCAGTAAGAGCAGCAAAATAAATTGTTTCAAAGATAGCTCTGTTTAAAAGTTTTGCTTCCGTACTTTCGAAGGGATGCCTCAACATAATGAAGGCATCAGCTAATCCTTGTACACCAATACCGATTGGTCTATGTCTTAAATTACTGTTTTTTGCTTCTATGATCGGGTAGTAGTTTATATCAATTACCTTATTGAGATTTCTTGTAATTGTTCTGGTAATTTGATACAATTTCTCAAAATCAAATTTCTGTTCAGCTGTTACGAATTTTGATAAAGAGATGGACGCCAAATTACATACTGCAACCTCATCTGCAGAAGTATATTCCATGATTTCTGTGCAAAGATTACTTGAGCGAATGGTTCCCAGATTTTTTTGGTTTGACTTTTTATTCGCATGGTCTTTATATAACATATATGGTGTACCTGTCTCAATTTGAGATTCCATTATTTTCATCCAAAGTTCTCTGGCTTTTATGGTCATTCTGCCTTTGCCATTTTTTTCATAACTCAGGTACAGTTCATTGAATTTTTCACCATAATTATCATATAGATCCGGGCATTCATTAGGACACATTAAAGTCCATTCCGTATCTTCTTCCACTCTTTGCATAAATAAATCCGGAATCCAAAGCGCATAAAATAAGTCTCTCGCCCTTTGTTCTTCTTTTCCATGATTCTTTTTCAAGTCCAGGAAATCCATTATATCAGCATGCCAAGGTTCAATATATACAGCAAAGGCTCCTTTTCTTTTTCCACCTCCCTGGTCAACATATCTCGCTGTATCATTGAAAACTCTTAACATGGGAACAATACCGTTTGATGTTCCACCTGTACCTTTGATATAACTACCCTTAGCTCTTACGTTGTGAACACTGAGTCCAATACCACCAGCTGATTGTGAAATTTTAGCACATCTAGACAGTGTTTCAAAGATACCAGGGATAGAATCCTCGGTCAAACTTAAAAGGAAACAGGAAGATAATTGAGGTTTAGGTGTGCCCGAATTAAATAATGTAGGAGTAGCATGAATAAACCACTTCTCAGACATGAGGTTGTATGTTTCAATTGCTGATTCGATATCCTGTTTGTGTATACCCAGAGCTGCTCTTAAAAACATGTACTGGGGTCTCTCCACAATGTATCCATCCAAACGCATCAAATAGGAGCGTTCTAAAGTTTTAAATCCAAAATAATCAAAATCATAATCCCTCTCATGCACGATGGTGGCATCTAATTTTTCCTTGTTAGCCCAAACTATTTCCATGACATCATCTGCAATGAGTTGTGCCTTTTTGTTGGTTTTTGGATCGATATATTCGTGTAAACTTTTAATCGTTTCACTGAAAGAATGATTGGTGTTTTTATGTAGATTGGAAACGGCTATACGCGCAGCCAATATGGCATAATCAGGATGCTCTGTTGCCATGGACGCTGCTGTTTCAGCGGCTAGATTATCAAGGATAGAGGTATCAACCCCATCATAGAGACCAAGGATTACTTTTTTGCAAATTTCTATGATGTCAATATACTTTTGGTCAAGGCCGTCGCAGAGATAATATGTTCTGCGCATGATTTTGTCAAAGCTTACCTCCTCGGATCTGCCATCACGTTTTTTTACTTTCATTAAATGCATCATGATAAATGAACTATTTGTTGTTAATTAAAAATCTTCTTCTAATGAGAAAGATTGTTTTTCTCTCTCGGACATTACTCCTGCTTTCTGATAATCACCTACTCTTTTTTCAAAAAAGTTGGTTTTGCCTTGCAAGGAAATCATTTCCATCCAGGGAAAGGGATTGGAAGATCCATAGACCTTTGAATTGCCTAAGGAAACCAATAATCGGTCAGCTACGAACTCAATGTATTGTTTCATTAGGTTGGCGTTCATTCCAATTAAAGAGACAGGTAGGGCATCTGAAACAAACTCTTTCTCCAATTCTACAGCCTCAGTGATTATGGAACGAATATCGTTGGGATTGATTGGGTTTTGTAACATGGAGTAAAGCATACAAGCAAAGTCACAATGCATGCCCTCGTCACGACTTATCAATTCATTGGAGGATGTTAAACCAGGCATGAGGCCTCTTTTTTTGAGCCAGTAAATCGCGCAAAAACTTCCAGAGAAGAAAATTCCTTCTACAGCAGCGAAGGCGACCAATCTGTGAGCAAAGGTCGGTGCGTTTTCTATCCAGTTTAAAGCCCAGGATGATTTTTTCTTGACACAATCTAAGGTTGACATGGCGTTGAATAGCTTATTTTTCTCTTCGCTATCCTGGATATAGGTGTCAATCAATAAGCTGTAGGTTTCAGCGTGAATATCTTCGATTTGGATTTGTGTTGCATAGAAAGATCTGGCTTCAGCAATTTGTACATCTTTATAAAAGTTTAAAACCAAATTTTCATTTACTATACCATCGCTGGCTGCAAAAAATGCTAAAACGTGTTTGATGAAATGCTTCTCTTCGGCACTTAGTTTTGTTCTCCAATCAGTAAGATCGGCTTCGAGATCTATTTCATCTGTTGTCCAGAAACAAGCCAAGGCTTTTTTTCTCATTTCCCATATCTTGTCATATTGTATGGGGAATAAAACAAAACGACCTTCGTTCTCTTCAAGAATTTTTTCTTTGATTTGCATGGATTTACAATTTGTTAAAACCTAAAATGTGTAAATGAAACAATTTGTTTAATTCAGAAGTAAAATAAATTGATATATTTTATTCTAATGCCTCATGAAATGGGCTGAGAATCTGAACTATTGTAACCCTACAAATTTATACAAGAATTATTAAAAAACAAATCAAATATTTATGTCAAAGTCCCAATATTGCTTGAAACATTGATTATTTCAAGAAAAATAATTAAAAAAAATTTTTTTCCCAAAATGAGAAAAAAATATGTTAATAAATTGTGGAAAACTCTGGTGCGGCTTTTTTTTGCATTGTAATATTGTTTTCATAAAAAAATAAATCTTACTTTAAAAATTAAAACAAATTGATTTATATTACCTGCTAAGATTTTATGCAAATTGTAAATAATATGTTAAATACTATTCAAAAAACTTTACTGGATCTTCGTGCCAAGGTCTTTTGGCCAGTATTTCTATTGCTTGTTTGTACGATTCTCTGTCGCTTTTTATTAGGTAATGATTTCGATTCCCGAGCTGCATTTTTAAATAACAAAATGCTGTATTACTTCAGTGACGGATTTAGTTTGGTTGCTTTTGGTATACTTGTTCTTATAATTTTTATCTTTTTTAGTCCCTTAGGAAAATTAAAAATAGGAGGAGAGCAAGCAAAGCCTTTATTAAATCGTTGGAATTGGTTTACAATAACTTTATGTACAACGATTGCTACGGGAATATTATTTTGGGGCGTTTCGGAGCCCCTGTACCATTTGGAGGCAGCACCGGCATATTTAGACATCAAACCTGGATCGGAGGAATCTGTGGGATTTGCTTTGTCCATCCTGTATATGCATTGGTCTTTTATTCCTTACGCCATTTATGCAATGCCTGCCCTGGCCTTTGCCATTTCATACTACAATGATGGAAAGGTGTTTAGTATCAGTTCTCTTTTTTTAGGAATTGAATTGAACCCGAAGTGGAAAAATATCTTGGATGCGATTTGTTTGTTTTCCTTAGTTGCTGGTATGTCTGCTTCCTTAGGATCAGGTATTTTGGTAATTAGTGGTGGAATTGCACAAGTTTTTGACTTGTCTAGCGGTTCATTATTGAAATTCTTTGTCATGATTTGTATCGTTCTGAGCTTTGTTGTTTCTGCACAGACAGGCTTGCTTAAGGGAATTAAATGGCTTTCACTGGTGAATACATATGCTTTGATTCTGCTTGCCTTACTTATTCTTTTTTCTCAAAATTTGTTTGAGGTATGTAGTATGAGTTTATTGGGGCTAAAAGAATTTGTCACTCATTTTTTTAGGAATGCTTTTTTGGGAATCAGCTTTCAAGATAGAACCTGGTCTAACTCCTGGACTGTTTTTTATTGGTCAAATTGGATGGCATGGGCTCCCATCACAGCTCTATTTTTAGGAAAAATTTCAAGAGGCTACAGGGTGCGAACTTTTTTGTTTTTCAATTTTATTCTACCATCTTGTTTTTCAATGATTTGGATGAGTATTTTTGGAACGGCTTCCATTATCCAGGAGCAAAATGGTATGGGTTTAATTGAAGAAATGCACCATAATGGCCCTGAGGGGGTTATTTTTAAGTTATTGGCAAACTTTCCTTATTCTATCATAATTGTTTTATTTTTTATATTTATTGTCTATATTTCGTTTGTAACTGCGGCAGATTCAAACACAGAGGCTATGAGTCAGCTTAGTTTGAAGCCCAACCCCAAGGAGGAAATATCCTCCTCAAATTATGTGAAAATGATATGGGGTTTTTTGGTGGGATTTATTGCCTTTGTTATGATTGAAAGTTCTGGTATAGAAGGAATTAAAATCTTATCTAATTTAGGAGGTTTGCCTGTTCTTTTTATTCTTTCTATCGCCGGGGTTTTGCTTTTGAGAAGATGTATCACATCATTTAACAGGAAAGAACAAGATGGAATTGAGAGTGACAATTAGTGCTGAAGATATAAATTTACTGCCACAATATGAATATAAAGGACATATTCAAATGATAGAATGTGGAATAGAATTGGATTTTATTTTACAGGGCATTGCTTCAGGAACCGTAGTAGGATTTGATACTGAAACCAAACCAAGTTTTTTAAAGGGAGAAAAGAACAAAGTAGCGATTGTGCAAATAGCGACACCGCAGGTTGTATATCTTATTAAAATTCAAAAAACCGGGTTGACTAAATCTTTCATAGATTTCTTGGAAAATGAAGAAATTATAAAGGTTGGCGTAGCTATTTTCAATGATTTGAGAGAGTTAAAATCGTATTCACCATTCAAACCAGCAGCTGTCATTGATTTGCCTGATCTGGCGGAAAAAAAGGGCATACAAGCCAGAGGATTGAGGAATTTAGCTGCGATCTTGCTAGAAGTTAGAATTTCAAAATCAGCTAAAATAAGTAATTGGGAGGCAATACAGCTCAGCAGGAAACAATGTATTTATGCAGCAACTGACGCATGGGTCTGCAGGGAGATGTATATAAAATTACAAGACCCGTGTTAATCCTTTATTTTCTCTACTGCCTGCATTACTTGGTTCCTCATTTCAAGTTTGTGCTTTTGTAAAGCATTGTGAAGTATTTCGTTTGTCACAGCTAAAATTTGAGTAGCAAGTATGGCAGCGTTTTTAGCCCCATTTAGAGCTACAGTGGCAACAGGAACACCAGCAGGCATTTGTAATATTGATAAAACCGAATCCCAGCCATCTATAGAATTAGACGACTTAATGGGCACTCCAATAACAGGGAGCGTACATAGCGAAGCTACCATGCCTGGAAGGTGGGCGGCTCCTCCAGCACCTGCTATTATGACAGAAAATCCATTTTTTCTGGCATTTTCTGAAAAGTCGAAAAGTCGATGCGGTGTTCTGTGAGCGGAAACAATTGTAATTTCATAAGCGACTTCCATTTCTTTCAGAAAATCAGCTGCTGCTTGCATGACCGGCAGATCAGAATCGCTGCCCATGATAATGGCTACTTTCATTTAGGATATAATTTTAATTTTGTTTTTTACTTCAATTGCCTTTTGTTTGAGTTCAGTTCCATTGTCACCAATAATAGTAACATGACCCATCTTTCTGTATGGTTTAGTGATAGATTTACCATACCAATGCAGATATACTGAACTTAGGGAGAGTATTTCATGTACCCCCTCCAATATTGCTTTTCCATTGAAACCTTCGGCGCCCAAGAGATTAATCATTACAGCCTGGGTTCGCAACGAGCTGTTGCCTAATGGCAGGTTGAGCAAAATCCGTGTCAATTGTTCATATTGTGATGTGAAATTTGCTTCAATGCTTTGATGACCACTGTTGTGTGGGCGGGGAGCCATTTCGTTGACCCAAATTTTCCCCTTTTTGTCAATAAACATTTCAACTGCCAGGATACCAATGAAATTTAATTTATTGGCTATTTGAACAGCTATTTCAGCAGCTTCCTTTTCTTGTTCTCCTGAGATTTGAGCCGGTGTGATTTGGAATTCCACCAAATTTGCTTCGGGATGAAATTCCATTTCTACTGCTGGAAAGACACTGATTTCCTTGTTTTTCGATCTTGAGACAATTATAGAGATTTCCTTGTCGATATCAATCTTTTTTTCTAAAATCCCTCTCTCAGAAAAAGCTTTTGACAGGTCTTTGGCAGAATTCAAGATTTGAACACCTTTACCATCATAGCCATCTCTTGCCAGTTTTTGAACAGCAGGTAAAAAATGAATCTGATCAGCGATGGCCTGATTATTTTCAATGTAAACATAATCAGCTGTAGGGATATTATTTTCTGTGTAAAATATCTTTTGCAGATACTTGTCTTGTATCATTTCTATAATTTCAGGCTGGGGGTAAACCTCAATTCCCTCCTTAACCAGTTGTTTGAGTGCCTGCGTATTTACTTTTTCAATTTCTATGGTTAAAATGTCGCAGTTTCTGCCAAATTGAAGTACATCGTCGTAATTCATAAGATTTCCAATAGAAAAAGAGTGGCAAATATTCCTACAGGGAGCTTGAGGATCAGAATCCAGAACAGATATTTCATTCAAATACCTACTTGCTGACTGGATTAACATTTTTCCTAATTGTCCGCCTCCCAATATGCCAAGTTTTTTGTTCATTAGAAATTTGAATTAAAAAATTTGTAAATTTGTTACGAACGTAAAGATAAAAATTATGAATAGAGCGTACAAATATCTTGTTTCTTTCATTATTCCTCTTGTTTATTTTGTGGGTTTTCACGAAAAGGGTTTTTTTACCTTTGGGGCAATTCTTGTTGCTTTTGTTGCTATACCTCTTCTTGAGTTTGGTTCTCATGGATCGACGGAGAATCTGGATGAACAGAGTTCTGAAAAAATAGCTGGGGCATTCATTTATGATTTGTTATTATATCTTCATTTGCCGGTTTTGCTGTTTTCAGTCTATTTATATTTTTTCGCCATAAATTCCGGGCAGTTTCAATCAATAGAAGTTGTAGGAATGACTTTGTCTATTGGTGTTTATCTGGGAGGAATAGGAATAAATATTGCGCATGAATTGGGACATAGAAATGCCTTATTTGAAAGGGTTCTGGCCCAGATTTTTTTATTACCAAATCTATACATGCATTTTTCTATCGAACATAACAGGGGACATCACCTGCACATAGCGACAGATAATGATCCTGCAAGTTCGCGCTACAATGAATCTGTCTATGCATTTTGGTTTCGTTCAGTATGCTATGGATATATAAATGCTTGGAAACTGGAATCAAAAAGGTTGAAGATGGAGAATAAATCTTTCCTATATAACCAGATGCTGTGGATTAGCCTGATTGAATTGTTTTATTTGGGTATATTATTTTTTATTGGCTCCTGGTATTTTGTTATGCAGGCTTTGATTATTGCCATGATTGGATTTTTACTTTTGGAAACAGTCAATTACATAGAGCACTATGGTTTGAGAAGAAAAAAATTGGAAACAGGTTCTTTCGAGCGTGTTCAACCATGGCATAGCTGGAATTCAAATCATAATATAGGTCGACTTTTTTTGTTTGAATTAAGCAGACATAGCGATCACCATTATAAAGCCAGCAGAAAATATCAGGTTTTAAGGCATTTTGAACAAAGTCCTCAGTTGCCCTATGGATATCCCAGCTCCATGCTTTTGGCATTGATACCACCCCTATGGTTTAGTATCATGAATCCATTGGTAAAAAAAGAAGAGGAAAAACAATTAAATGGATTTTATAAGCCATAAAGTCTTCCCAAATAGTATTAGATTTGCATTCCAAAAAAAATTATAATCATGTTTAATAATCTTCAGGATAATTTAGAATCAGCGTTTAAAAGTCTCAGAGGTGATGGGAAGCTGACAGATATCAATGTTGCAACCTCAATCAAAGAAATAAGAAGAGCTCTGGTTGATGCTGACGTAAATTATAAGATTGCGAAAGAGTTTACAGATAAGGTAAAAGAAGAGGCCCTGGGCACAAGAAATGTCTTGAATGCTGTAAAGCCGGGTGAATTGATGGTAAAGATTGTTTTTGATGAGTTGGTCCAACTCATGGGAGGTCAATCTGTTGGAATTAATATCAACGGCGAACCTGGTGTCATATTAATTTCAGGATTGCAAGGTTCTGGTAAAACAACCTTTACAGGTAAATTGGCTAAATATCTAAGGACAAAGCGGAATAAAAAAGTACTACTGGTTGCATGTGATGTGTATCGTCCGGCAGCGATTACACAGCTTTCCGTAATTGCGGAGCAGGTTGAAGTGGGTATTTATAAGGAAATTGAAAATAAAAATGCGGTTGCCATTGCCCAGAACGGAATACAGTATGCCAAGGATAATAAGTATGATCTTGTTATTGTCGATACGGCGGGTCGTTTGGCAGTCGATGAGGAAATGATGCTTGAAATTGAACAGGTAAAAGCGGCGATTCAACCCACGGAAACTTTGTTTGTTGTTGATTCAATGACAGGTCAGGATGCAGTGAATACGGCGAGAGTATTCAATGAGAGAATTAATTACGATGGCGTTGTTCTTACAAAACTAGATGGCGATACCAGAGGAGGTGCTGCTTTATCCATAAAATATACAGTTGGTAAACCAATCAAGTTTATCTCGATGGGGGAAAAGATGGAAACCTTAGATGTTTTCTATCCTGACCGTATGGCACAAAGGATTTTGGGAATGGGTGATATCGTTTCTCTTGTGGAAAAAGCACAGGCTGAATTTGATGAGAAAGAGGCGCAGAAATTGGAAAAGAAAATCAAGAAAAACCAATTTGATTTCAATGATTTTTTAACGCAGATCGGGCATATTCGTAAAATGGGAAATATCAAGAATTTAATCGCTATGATTCCTGGTATGGGGAAAATGGCAAGAGATCTTGATATAGATGACAAAGCGTTCGATAAAATATCAGCTATAATATACTCAATGACGCCCGCAGAGAGAGCAAATCCAAATTTATTGAATGGCAGCAGGAAAAAGAGAATTGCTTTGGGTTCTGGACATAAAATTGATGCCGTCAATCAGTTCATCAAACAATTTGAACAGATGAGAGAAATGATGTTTAAAATGAGCAATATGCAGGGAAAGGGTGGTTTCCCCGGAGGAAAGATGCCTAATTTTCCCATGGGTGGACTCAAGTAAAGAGTAAATTGCCTGTTAATACAGATTGTTCATAGAAAAAACCCCAAAATTGTTTTTAACTTTTTGGGGGTCTTTTTTTAAGATTTGCAATTTTTAGGTTGAGGACCAATTCCCGATTCCTCGAGTAATATTTTAAGTCTTTTTTCAAAAAAATCAAGCAGTAGATTGGGCATATTCAGCTCTATTTCAAGCCTTCTGAATTCTCCGCCTTTTTCGTTTGCTGGATGTTCATAGGCGCCAATTGTGATGGGAACACCCATGAAATCCAATTGTTTTTTTACTGTCCAGGCTCTTCCAATACCCAGTTCTTCATTACTTTTTAAATCGTATGTAAGCTCACGCGCTGTTGTTTTTTGAATAGTATCAGATTTTCCAAAAAAGTGAGTGTAGGCATAGCCCTTGGGTATATTGAGGGGTTCTTTATATTTCATAAAAGTAAAGGCATGACCGTCAGTATGACCTTCAATATAGATGGTAAAATCAGTTTTGCATCTCATATCAGGTGCACAATATTTTACCAATACTTCAGTGTCAACCCATTTTGCTATTTTTTTATAATACTCGGGATCACCCATTTTTGCTAAGTCAATGTCTTGGCATAGGTAGGTTTTTATAACGTATTTAATACCAATTTTGCCCAAGGGTTCATATTCTACTTTGGTTTCACAAGGTTGTTTGCCACTGTTCAGATCCTTGTACATGATCTGGGCTGAGCTCGGACCAAAACGTTCTCTCTCCTCATGGGTTTCTCTCCAGGCTTGTTCAACCAATCTCCAATAGATACAATCCCAAACTTTCAGGCGCAGGCGCGTAACCCGGCAAGCCAGCTCTGTGTCGAAGTTTAGCTGATTTAATTTTTGGAAAGAATCAATTCTCATCAGATAATCCATTCCTTGCGTACAGGTATTGTAATGTCCCATCAGACACCATGATTTGATTTGATTTATTTTGTCGCAATAAAATTCAGCAACCTGATAAGGACTTGAAATGGTATCATTATTTGAAACAAAGGTTTTCCACAAATCAGCTATTTCCTTATCGTTTTTTGTGTAGTTTTTAGCTTGGGACTCTAAATCATTAAATTTTCTTTGGGTCAATTCACCCAGGTTGGGGTTTTCTTTTGTCATCAACTTACTGATGTCGGCTACTCTGGTCACAGCTTTTTGGCAGGGTGTTAGTCTGGCGTCCATGATATAGGCCTGAACTGTCATTTCCTTGTTGCAGAATTCATATACAAACTGTGTATTGACGGTATTTGTATCATTTTGAGAAAATTCATCCCATGCCTTGAAATGTATTTTTAAGTTTTCTTTTTCTTTATTTACTAAAGTTTCCAATTTAGTAATGCGCTCTGTAACACTGGCTTCCAGGCCAGGATTGTATTCTTTTCTTAATTTTTCAATGTTCATTAGCATCTCTTCACCCTTAGCGCAAGGGTTGAGCAAGCCTTCCAATAAGTATGATTTCACCTGCGCATCTTTTTCACAGAAAACACCTTTGAAATTCAAATTACTGCTAACTCTGTCTGTTTTTACATATTCATTCCAAGCCTGGTTCAATTCTGCAGTAACACCTGTATATTTACTTACTTCCTGTTCGAGATAGTCTACTTTGGATTGCACTTCTGCTGGTAAGGGGTTGAAGTTAGTTTTATTCAACTCTCTTATTTTCTCTAGGTTTTCCTTTCCAAATTTACAGAGGTCAACCATAGCCCTTAGGATATAAACTTTGTAATTGGGGACTAAATTGCAATTTTCTTTGGCAATTTCTCTGGGGAAACCGTCGGATTTTTCGGTAGACGTAAAGTTGGACCAAGCCAGGTTGACAGATTCAAGGTCTGCCAAGAGGGTTTTTACCTTACCAATTTCATTTGACAAACCCGGAACTTTTGCAGGATCATAACCTGTTTTTTCTATCAAATTTTTTAAACGATCCAAGTCCATTTTGATACTATTCACATCTGATTTGCAATATCCCGTGTAGGCAGACATGGTGCCGAATTTTGCCAGAGTACCTCTTTCGCAAACCTGTTTGGCAAAAGGGATGCCGTTTAATTCTTCTGTGCTGACACTATGCGTTTTGGTGAAATTGTTCCAAAGATCACCTACTTTTTGGTAGGCTTCCATTTTCTTTAGAAACTCTTTAAATCTTTCAGTAAAACCTGGAATTTTATCATGTTCAGCACTGTTGATACTTTTGATTTCTGCAATTAGTTCATTTGCATCTTTCAGATTTTCTACACAAAAATGAGTGGTTGCAGTCATTAAACAATATTTCAGATAATCTGCCGTGTTTGTCTTATAGGGTTTATCCAATTTACTTACACCTGAAGCCATAGGTTCAGCCAAGAATTTTTTCCAGGTCTCCTCAAAGTTTACAAGTTCCACCTGTGCGAAAATTGTAGTTGTCAAAAGAAAGCAAACAGATAAGAAAACTAATTTTTTCATAGCAATAAGAATAGTGATAGTGAGTTGATTGCAAAGTTCTTGCCAAAGTTATTTAAATTGTACAGAGAAACCAAAATTCAGTTGCCTTAATGAATATTTAGAATGTGAATTAAATGTTAAATGGATTGGTTATTTTAGCTTTTAAAATAAAATTGACAAAATGTTTTCATCTTTTCCCTCTGCGCCAACGCTTTTACTCATCATCGCTTTTTTTGTGGCCTTATCTACCTGGTTGATTCCATCAGGTAAATTTGATGAAATTTCTTATCAGAAGGGTCTCAATACATTCTTGGTTCAATCAGAAAAGGGAGCCCATGAATTTTCGGCAACTCAAGAGGTGCTAGATTCATTTCAGGTGAAAATTCCTTTGCAAAAATTTAAAGATGGCAGCATTTGGAAACCGATAGCAATTCCGGGTACTTACCATGTTATAGATTCCAAGCCACAGGGGATTGTATCGTTTTTGAAATCCCCCATACAAGGTATGATGGGAGCATTCGATGTTATTTTATTCGTATTGATCATAGGGGGCTTTATTGGAATCGTTCAATTTTCCGGTGCCTTTGATGCTGGCATTGGAAGTCTGGCAACGCTTCTAAAAGGGAGAGAGCCTTTACTGATCGTCTTCGTTTCTACCTTAATAGCCATAGGAGGTACAACTTTTGGTTTGGCAGAGGAAACGATTGCTTTCTATCCTATTCTTCTTCCTGTTTTTTTGGCTGCAAGATATGATGTAATCGTTGCTTTGGCCACTATTTATCTTGGTTCTAGCGTAGGCACCATGATTTCTACTGTCAATCCTTTTAGTGCAATAATTGCATCCAATGCGGCTGGAATTTCCTGGACTGAAGGTTTGGGTACGAGAGCCATATTTCTTATTGTTGCTCAATTTGTAACCATGGCCTATGTAATCAGGTATGCTGAAAGGGTAAGAAAGAATCCCGAATTATCAATTGTGAGCGGTCAAAGGGAAATCCATCAGAACATGTACGGGAATAAGAGTGAACAATTGATTACTTTAAATGGGTCGAGAACTATTATTCTACTACTTTTTTTAGGCAGTTTTTTGATTATGATTCTGGGCGTTTCACTTTGGCAGTGGTGGTTTACGGAGATGACAGTACTTTTTCTTTGTTCTTCTGTTTTGATAGGAATTTTTTCTCGAATCGGTGAAAAAAAATTTATTGATCAGTTTGTAAAAGGTGCTTCTGAGCTTTTAAATGTGGCATTGATTATTGGAATCGCAAGAGGAATTACCTGGTTAATGGATGAGGGTCAAATCAGTTCAACACTTTTATATTGGGCTTCGGAAAGTGTAAAAGATGTCCCATCCTGGTTATTTATCAATTTATTATTATTTGTCTATGCTTTTCTTTCATTTTTTATACCATCGTCTTCTGGCCTGGCAGTTATGTCTATGCCAGTTATGGCACCTTTGGCAGATGTAGTTGAAATAGACAGATATTTGGTAGTGAATGCCTACCAGTATGGTATGGGTCTGATGGCTTTCATAACTCCAACAGGGCTTATTCTGGCATCGCTTGCCATGGTGCAGGTTAGTTATGACAAATGGTTGAAATTTGTTATTCCTTTATTGATTATGATAACTTTGTTGACAATGATTGTTTTAACGATTGAAGTTCTATTTTGAGTTTTCTTTTTATCTTTGAAAAAAAAATACATGAAAAAAACAGCTTTATATGACAAGCACTTGGCATTGGGTGCGAAGATGGTACCTTTTGCTGGCTATGAAATGCCCGTTTCTTACAAAGGGATTTTAGAGGAACATCATGCAGTTAGAAATCAAATGGGAATCTTTGATGTATCGCATATGGGTGAGTTTATCGTTAGAGGGAAAGAGGCAGAGGCTTTATTGCAGTGGCTTACAACGAATGATGTTTCAAAATTAAATATAGGAGATGTACAATATTCCTGTTTTCCTAATGGGAAGGGAGGAATTGTAGATGATTTACTGGTTTACAGATTACCAGAGGATCAGTGTAATGAAGGAGAAAAAGCATATATGCTGGTTGTTAATGCTTCCAACATAGAGAAGGACTGGAATTGGATCCAATCTCAAAATTGTTATGATGTCAGGCTGATAGATATTTCTGAGCAAACAAGTTTAATGGCAGTTCAAGGTCCGAAAACTGTAGAGGCCTTACAATCACTTACTGATATAGATTTATCATCGATGAAATACTATAGTTTTCAGAAAGGAACCTTTGCCGGTGTGGCCAATGTTATTGTATCTGCCACGGGTTATACTGGGGCGGGAGGCTTTGAAATTTATGTTGAAAATAAAGATGCCTCTTTGGTTTGGGATGCCATTATGTCCGTTGCCGAAAATCATGGAATTCAAGCAGCCGGTTTAGGTTGCCGAGATACGCTCAGGTTGGAAATGGGGTATTGTTTATATGGGAATGATATCGATGATTCTACCTCACCCATTGAAGCAGGATTAGGTTGGATTACCAAGTTTAAAAAAGGTGATTTTGTTGATAAGGCCTACCTGGAAAATCAAAAAAATAATGGAACTGAGAAAAAATTGGTAGGATTTATAGTAGATGATAAAAGACCTGCTCGTCACGGCTATTCAATTGTAGATGAAAATGGTTTAACCATTGGAACTGTAAGTTCTGGTTCTAGCTCGCCCAGTCTGGGTTATCCTGTAGGCATGGGATATGTTCAAATGAGTCATGCAGCTGTCGGTACCAAGATTTGGATTGATATTAGAGGGAAACAGGTGGAAGCAAGTGTTTGTACTTTGCCTTTTCTAAAAAAATAAAATGAAAGAAAAAATTGCTGTCTTCCCAGGTTCCTTTGATCCTTTTACTTTGGGGCATGAAAACATCGTTCAGCGAGCTCTCGTTCTATTTGACAAAATTATTATTGCCTTAGGCGAAAATTCTTCAAAAAAGTATTTTTTTGATATTGAGAAAAGATACAGAATGATCCATAATCTTTACAAAGACAACTCACAAATAGAGGTAGATGTTTTTAAAGGTCTTACAGTAGATTTTTGTAAAGAGAAGGGTGCTCATTTTTTATTAAGGGGTTTGAGAAATTCTTCTGATTTTAATTATGAATCCACTATAGCGATGCTCAATAATAAGATGGGGGGTGGAATAGAAACTGTGTTTTTGATAACGGATCCCGGATTAAGTTTTTACAGTTCTACAGTGGTTAGAGATTTCCTGAAAGCAGGAAAAGATTGTAGTTCTTTTTTAGCACCTGCCGTATGGAAAGAAATATTAAATGAAGTATAATGAAGATCAGGATATATATTTTTCTAAGCTTTTTGCTTTTTTTTATTTCTGAAAATATAATGGCACAAGCTGTTCCTCAAAAACTGTCTTATCAGGCTGTTTTGAGAGACGCTCAGGGCAATTTGTTGCAAAATGCAAATGTTTCTTTACGTTTTAGTATCTTGTCAGACAGTACCTCTGGTTCAGTGGTTTATCAAGAAACTCATGCCAATCTGAGCACATCTGACCTGGGTTTAGTTCAGCTTCATATAGGTCAGGGGCAAGTGAACTCGGGTTTGTTTTCTTCTATCCCCTGGGGCTCCCAATCATTTTTTTTACAGGTTGAGCTGAATACAGGGAATGGGTACCAACTGATGGGAAGTTCAGAATTAATCAGCGTTCCATATGCTTTACATGCGGGAACAGCAGATGCAGTAAATGGAGGTGCAGGTTTTAGACATTATATAGGTGAAAAATGGGGCGGTGGAGTTATTTTTCACCTGTACAGAGATAGTTTGGGACAGGAAAGAGGTCTTATCGTAAGTATTGTAGATCAAGGTAGCTCGGTGAGTTGGGATTCAGATTCTGCTTGTATCAATACAAATTGCTTTAATGTACCTAATTGTGAGAATAACTGGAATGGCAGAATAAATACGCAGTCTCAGATTGCCTTCCGAGGGAGCTATGCCAGTGCAGCACAATTATGTGTAAATTATAGTCAGGATGGATTTCAGGATTGGTATCTTCCGGCGATTCAGGAATTGAATATGCTTTGGAAAAATTTATATGATGTGAATAGGGTTTTGTCAAGTATTCCTGGCGCACAAATTTTATCGTATGAGGTTTACTGGTCTTCTACTGAAACGGATTCCTATGCCGCCTGGCTTTATGGATTTTTAAGTGCCAATGTGGGTTATTATTATAAATATATGCAACACAGAGTCAGAGCGATTCGTTCATTTTGATGAATTTAGATACATCCATAGAATTTTTAAAAGGAGTGGGTCCTGCGAGGGCTGAATTACTTCAAAAGGATTTAGGTATCTTCACCTTGTCTCAGTTGCTCCATTACTATCCTTTCCGACATATTGATCGTACCAGTTTTCATAAAATCAAGGAATTACATGCTGATATTGATTATGCCCAGATAAAGGGTGTTTTGGTTCAACTGGAATCTGTTGGACAGGGGAGAGCCAAAAGAGCGAGGGCAATTTTTAAGGACGAGACCGGTCAAATTGAATTGGTATGGTTTCAAGGAATCCACTGGGCTCTTCAGTATAAGGTGGGTATGGAATATGTTTTGTTTGGTAAGGTCAATTTTTTCAATGGTAAAATTAATATTGCCCATCCTGAGTTAGAACTTCAATCAGGCTCTGCTAATGAAAAATCCTTACATTTTGAACCAGTTTATTCTATCCCGGAAAAGCTTCAGGTAAAAAAGTTTAGGTCGAAGGATTTGGCTAAATTAGTTAAAACTCTTTTTTTAAAAATTGCAGAAAATCCAAATTCAGTTGAGGAAAATTTAAGTCCCAATTTATTGAGACAGTATAAATTTTTACCTCGACTTCAAAGTCTTAGGGCGATTCATTTTCCTCATCACCTGGAAGAATTAAAAGCGGCTAAAAACAGACTAAAATTTGAAGAGTTGTTTTATATGCAACTTAAAATGTGGCAGG
>Ga0169931_10005232_pt1 | contig 19821 bp, 18 predicted proteins | sample Kivu_15m_20L_FD_129675 | JGI IMG/M metagenome (GOLD analysis project Ga0169931, IMG submission 129675) | Freshwater microbial communities from Lake Kivu, Western Province, Rwanda to study Microbial Dark Matter (Phase II) - Kivu_15m_20L... | ecosystem: Environmental > Aquatic > Freshwater > Lake... | reverse complement strand
TGGCCGAAGCGCGCATAGTGCTCGCGCAGCCGGCCCTCGTACCGCATCCCCACTTTCTGCAGCACCCGCCCCGATGCCGGATTAGTCAGAAAATGCGGCGCGTACATCCGGTGCAGGTGCAACTGTTGGAATCCGTAGGCCAGCACAGCGTGGACTGCTTCAGTACAGTAGCCCTGATTCCAATAGGGCTGGCCGAGCCAATAGCTCATCCGGGCCTGCCGGTGCGCGGCGGCGATGTCCAGGCCGATGGACCCGATCAGGCGATCGTCCGCCTGCAAGACGATCGCGAAGGTGACGAGCGTGCCGGCTTCTTCGTCGCGCCGCAGGCTGGCGATCCATCGCTCGGCCTCGCCCTCGGGATAGGGGTGGGGGATAACGAGCGTCCCCTTGGCGACGTCGTAGTTGCCGGCCAGGCGCTGCACGTCCGGAGCGTCGCTCATCCCAAAGGGCCGGAGCATGAGCCGATCTGTGCGGAGAGTGGGTGCTGGCGCCATGCGGGCGATGAAACCACAGCAGAGGCCGGTTTGACAAACATGGCCTGTGGGCGAAAGAAGTTGCGAGATTGATTGACCCGGTCTTGCCATCCCGATAGGCTTTGACCGGTGGACAAGGCGTTGGCCGTTCAACCTCTTATCAGGCAGGGACTCATGATTCTGGTCACCGGCGGTGCGGGCTATATCGGGTCGCATACCTGTGTGGAACTTTTGAACGCGGGCCATGCGGTCACCGTGTTCGACAATTTCTGCAACAGCCATCCCGAAGCGCTGGCGCGGGTGGAGCGCATCACCGGGCAATCGGTGCGGCTGGTCCGTGGCGACATTCGCGATCGTGCGGCATTGGTGGCGGCTTTGCGCGAGAGCGGGGCCCAGGCGGTGATCCATTTTGCCGGGCTCAAGGCGGTGGGAGAATCAGTCGAACAGCCGCTGGCCTACTACGACAACAACGTGGCCGGCACCCTGCGGCTGCTGGAGGCGATGGGCGAGTGCGGCGTGAAGACGCTGGTGTTCAGTTCCTCCGCCACCGTGTACGGCGATCCGCAGCGGCTGCCGCTGACGGAGGACCATCCGCTTTCCGCGACCAATCCCTACGGGCGCTCGAAGCTGATGATCGAGGAGATGCTGCGCGATCTGCACCGGAGCGACCCGTCCTGGCGGCTCGGCATTCTGCGCTACTTCAATCCGGTGGGGGGCCATGCCAGCGGATTGATCGGGGAAGATCCGCAGGGCATCCCGAACAACTTGCTGCCCTTCGTGGCGCAGGTGGCGGTGGGACGGCGCGAGTGTCTCAACGTGTGGGGCAACGACTACGCGACGCAAGACGGGACCGGGGTGCGGGACTATATCCATGTGGTGGACCTGGCGCTCGGCCACCTCAAGGCGCTTGACGCGCTGGCTCGTGGCAAGGGGGCCGACACGTTGCTGACGGTGAATCTCGGCACGGGCACGGGCTACAGTGTGCTGGACATTGTGAAGGCCTTTGAAACGGCCAGCGGGCGACCGGTGCCGTACAAGATCGCCGCCCGGCGTCCCGGCGACATCGCCGCCTGCTACGCGGATCCCAAGAAGGCCTTCGACCTTCTGGGATGGCGCGCAGAACGCGGGCTGGCCGCCATGTGCGCCGACGCCTGGCGCTGGCAGAGCATGAATCCCGGCGGGTACAAGTAGAATCAGCCAGCCGCCGGCCGCAATCCGGCCACGCCGCCGTACCTCCTGCTATCGTCTCACGGTCACGGTATTCTGATTGGCTGGTATCACAGATCGATGCGCTGGTATGACGGCGCCGCCAGGTCTTGCTGTCGCAGATCCCACTCAATGAGGAACACCGTGGAGCGGGCCGCGCTCATGGAGAGCAGCCGCCGGCCGTGTTTCGCCACGATGCTTTCGGCTGTGGTGAAATCCAGCGTGATATCCGGCCCGGTCCGGTTGCAGACGAGCAAGGGAAGGCCGGTGTCTTTGGTGCAGCGCTCCCATTCGCCGTTGGGGCCGTGGAGCCCCGGCGCCCAGGCGGCGGCGGAGACCAGGAGGCCGGCCCCCTGCCGTCGGAGGTTCTCGGCGATTCCCGGCGAATAGGCATCGGCGCAAATAAGGAGGCCCACACGCTCCAGCGGCGGCGCCATGACGGGGATCGCTTCCCGGCCCGGCGTGGACCAGGCTTCTGACCCCACCCGCAGAGCGTTGATCTTCCGATGGGCCCCGGTCACGGTGCCGTCAGGCGTCATGACGAACAGGGAGTTGTGCAGTTGGTTCGTCTGCCGGTCGCGCTCCGGATGGGACAGGAAGAGCGTGAGGCGCCATCGCACCGCCAGCCGGCAGAGGTGCGTCATCCAGGCGTCCGGCTGGGGTTCGATCCAATCGGTACCGATCTGATCGGCAAAGGTATACCCGCAGACCGCGAGTTCCGGCGTGAGGATCCAGGTGGCACCGGCCTGCGCGGCGGCTGTGATGGCGGCTTCGATGAGCCGGCGGTTATGGGCAATCTGGCCGGGGATCGGCGCCAGGTGCAGAAAGGCGATGCGGAGAGCCGTTCGGGACATCATGGTCTCGTGTGCGTCAAGGGGAACCCTGCCGGGCGGCATCATACAAGATCTCTCCCGTCACCGCGAGGGGCTCGTCATCATGCCCGCCTCGCCTGGCGCAGTCACCCTCTTGGTGTGGTATATTGCCCACCCACTATGACTACCGACGCGACAGCCCAGGGAGAACTCGCCGCCGCGACCGCGCAACGGCGGACCTTTGCCATTATCAGCCATCCGGATGCGGGGAAAACCACGCTGACGGAAAAACTGCTGCTTTATTCCGGCATGATTCGCACGGCGGGCATGGTCCGCGGGCGCAAGGGCGGCAAGGTGGCCGCCTCGGATTGGATGGGCATGGAACAGGAGCGCGGGATTTCGATCACCGCCTCGGCCATGCAGTTCAACTATAAAAATGCCGTCATCAATCTGCTCGATACGCCGGGACACCAGGACTTTTCCGAAGACACCTATCGCACGCTCACGGCGGCGGATAGCGCCATCATGGTCATCGACGCGGCCAAAGGCGTGGAGACGCAGACCCGCAAGCTGTTCGCGGTCTGCCGCCTGCGCCGCATTCCCGTGCTGACGCTCATCAATAAAATGGACTTGCCGGGGCGGCCGCCGCTTGACCTCATGACCGAAGTGGAGCAGGCCTTGAGCATCCATGCCAGCGCGATCAACTGGCCGATCGGATCGGGCAGCGAGTTTGCCGGGATCGTGAACCGCAGCGACAACCGGGTGCAGCTGTTCAGCCGCACGGCGCCTGGCGGGGCGACGAAAGTGACGGTGGACACCCTGATGCTGGACGAACTGGCACGGAGCGGGCGCGTGTCCGATGACGTGATGGCGCAGGTGCAGCACGATCTGGAATTGATCGAGATCGCCGGCAATCCCTTCTCGCGCGAGCAGTTCCTGCAGGGCGACGTCACGCCGGTGTTTTTTGCGTCCGCCCTCACGAATTTCGGCATCGAGAGTTTTCTGGACGCCTTTGTGGACCTGGCGCCTTCGCCGAGCGCCCGCCTGGCCGATCTCCCGGACGGCACGGAAGTGTCGGTGGATCCGATCGACACGCCGTTCAGCGCCTACGTCTTCAAATTGCAGGCGAACATGAATCCCAAACACCGGGACAGCACGGCATTTCTCCGCGTCTGTTCCGGCCGGTTCGAGCGCGACATGGTGGTGAAGCACCACCGCTTGAACCGCGAGGTGCGCCTCTCGCGCCCCCATAGCATGGTGGCGCAAACCAGGAGCACGGTGGAAGAAGCCTACCCCGGCGACATCATCGGCATCATCAATCCCGGTCTCTTCGCGATCGGCGACACGATTTCCGTGGGAGGCGGGTTCAACTTCAAGCCCCTGCCGCAATTTCAGCCGGAGATTTTCGCCCGCATCCGCCCCAGCGACGTGGGGAAGCGGAAGTCGTTCGACAAGGGGATGGAACAGATGGCGCAGGAAGGGACAGTGCAGATTCTCCGGAGCCTCAACGACCTGGAGTCTTTGGTGGCGGCGGTCGGGCGGCTGCAGTTCGAGGTCTTGCAATACCGGCTGCGTGAAGAATACCGGGTTGAGACGGTGCTCGACGTCCTGTCGTATTCCTGCAGCGCCTGGCTGGAAGGCGATGCGAACACCTTCAAGCTCCCCTCCAATTCCATGATCGTGAAGGATCACCGCGGCCGTATCGTGGTCCTGTTCGCCGATCAGGTCATGAAGAACATCGCCCGCGACCGCAACCCCGGTCATGTCTTAAAAGATATGGGCTAGGAGCCGGAGGGGAGCGTATGGCGTATCGCCGATGGCTGGTGCTGGCTGCGGGGGGACTTCTCTGCCTGGTGCCGCCGCATGCCTGGGCGAATCCGGCGCAGGAGCGGCTGGCGGCCATGTCGGAGGTGGACCGGAGCGCGGCGCTCGCGATTGTCGTGGAGAGCAGCGGGCAGGTTTGCCGAGCGGTGGCCCGGACGTTCTTTCAGGGCGAGGATGAGAAGGGGAACGTGTTCTGGAATGTGGAATGCTCGGGCGGCCAATCGTATGTGGTGCAGATCAAGAACGATCTGAACAGCTCCACGCGCGTGCTGACCTGCGGCCGGTTCCAGGCGGTGTCGGGGGCGGCGTGCTTCAAGCCGTTCTAGCCGCAGCTCTCCTTGAGACGGTGTGGTATGGATAGCCCTGTGCTGATGCTGCCAGGTTTCGGCAATTCCGGGCCTGGACATTGGCAAACCCTCTGGGAGGCCCGCCAGCCTGCGTGGCGGCGGGTCGAGCTCGGCCGGTGGGATGCGCCGGTGTGCGGCGAATGGGTTCGTGTGTTGGATGACGCCGTCCGGGATTGTGCGGCTCCGCCGCTCCTCGTGGCGCACAGCCTGGCCTGTTTGCTCGTGGCCCATTGGGCGACACAGTCCACCGCCGAGATTCGCGGCGCGTTTCTGGTGGCGATTCCCGAACCGGGCAACCCCAGTTTCCCGCCCACGGCCGTGGGATTCACGCCGGTGCCGATGCAGCAACTCCGGTTTCCCTCTCTCGTGGTGACGAGCGCGAACGATCCGTTTGGATCGTCGGCCTTCGCCCGGCGCTGTGCGACGGCCTGGGGCAGCCGGTTTGTGGACATCGGCGAGGCCGGTCATATCAATGCCGACAGTCATCTCGGCGAGTGGGACGAGGGTTACGCGCTGTTTCAACATTTTGCACAGGCTGTGTAGGCGAGCGGCCGGAGGGAGTGGGCATGGATCGAAAGACTCGATGCCGGTGGGCCGGGGACAAGCCGCACATGATCCGCTATCACGACAGGGAATGGGGCCAGCCGGTCCATCGTGACCGGACGCATTTCGAGATGCTGGTGCTCGAAGGCGCGCAGGCGGGGCTGACGTGGGACACCGTGTTGCGGAAGCGGGCCGGTTATCGCAAGGCGTTCGCGAGGTTCGATCCGAACAAGGTGGCGACGTTCACGGCGGCTACGAAAGCGGCGTTGCTGAAGAATCCCGAGATCATCCGCAACCGGCTCAAGATCGACTCGGCGGTGACGAATGCGCAGGCCTTCCTGGCCATCCAGCAAGAATTCGGCTCGTTCGATGCCTATGTCTGGTCGTTTGTCGGCGGGGAGCCGATCGTCAATCGCTGGAAGCGGATGAGCGAGATTCCTGCCACGAGCCCGGTGAGCGAGACTCTGTCCAAAGACCTCAAGAAGCGCGGGTTCCGGTTCGTCGGCAGCACGATCATCTACGCCTACTTGCAGGCCTGCGGGCTTGTGAACGATCACACGACGGATTGTTTTCTGAAGCGCGCGCTCACCCATCGCCGGTGAATGGTGCCGGCTTAGCGGGGCGCCGTCGATTTCATCAAACTGTCGGCTTGCGGCGGGGAGAATCCTTGGTAGCCTCGGTGCCGTTCCGCGAGTTCCAGCACCGAGAAGGGCTGGCCGTCCACCATTTCAGGCGATGAAAAAATCTGCCGGAGCTGGCCGCCCCTGGCTCCCACGATGCTTCCTGCGAATACCACGCCTTCCTTCTTGAGCCGGTCAATCGCCTGCTCAATGTCTTCGACGCGCACCGCCACGTGATGAAACACCCGATCGCCGAACTTCTTCACCCAGCCGGGGATGATGCTGGTCTGGCCGCGCTCGTCCGGGTAGGCCTGATCGACGAAGAGGGCGGGGTAGCCCGTCTTCCGATAGACCTTGGCATACCAATCGTCGTATTCCAGCGTTTCGTCATAAGCATAGCCGAGCGCCACAAATGGGGCTGCCCCCCGGTCGATATCGAATGTCCTGATCGTCACGTGATCGACGACCGGTGCGAGTCCGACGCCGGCTTCGTCCAGCAGGGCTTTCAGCACGGTGGCGGCCTTGTTGTGCGCGACGTACTCCGACACCATCTTCTCCATGAGCCGGTCGAGTTCACGGTTGTGATCTGTCATGGCCGTGCCTCCTGTCGAGCGATGATCCGAACGTGATGGCTTGTGCCAGAGGGAGATCCGTGCCCCAATTGACGGTGTTGGTTTGACGGCGCATGTAGGCCTTCCAGGCATCAGAGCCGGCCTCCCGTCCGCCGCCGGTGTCTTTTTCTCCGCCGAAGGCTCCGCCGATCTCCGCTCCGGACGTCCCGATGTTGATGTTGGCAATGCCGCAATCGCTGCCCGAGGCGGAGAAGAACCGTTCGCTGTGCCGCAGGTCGTTGGTGAAGAGGGCGGAGGAGAGGCCTTGCGGGACACTGTTCTGGAGGCGGATCGCCTCGTCGAGCGATTGAAACGGCATCACGTAGAGAATCGGCGCAAAGGTTTCTTGCTGGACGATCGGCCAGTGATTCTCCGCCCTGACGATGGTCGGTTCGACGAAGCAGCCGGGACGATTCAGCACCTGCCCGCCGGAGAGGATCTGCCCGCCCTCTTTCTTGACCTCCTCGATCGCGGCACAATAGGTCTCCACTGCGGCCTGATCGATGAGCGGTCCCATCAGCACATCCGGCTCCAACGGGTTGCCGATGCGGACCTGGCTATAGGCCTTGACCAGTTTGCCGAGGAATTCGTCGTACCGCGCGGCATGGACCAAGAGCCGCCGCGTGCTGGTGCAGCGCTGGCCGGCGGTGCCCACGGCGCCGAAGAGGAGCGCGCGCAGCGCCAGGTCGAGGTCGGCGGTCTCATCGACGATAACCGCGTTATTGCCGCCCAGTTCGAGGAGGGTGCGTCCCAGGCGCCGGGCGACGGTCGAGGCGACGCGGCGGCCGACCGGAACCGAGCCGGTAAAGGAGATGAGCGGCAGCCGCTTGTCCTGCACCATCGTCTCGGCGAGCGTCGTCTGGTCGGTGACGCAGAGCGAGAAAATCCCCGGGCAGCCCTGCTGCTCCATCACGCGGTTGCAGAGGCGTTGCACGGCGATGGCGCAGAGCGGGGCCTTGGAGGAGGGCTTCCAGATGACTGTGTCGCCGGCGATCGCGGCCAGGAACGCATTCCAAGCCCAGACGGCCACGGGGAAATTGAACGCGGTGATCACGCCGACCGGCCCCAAGGGGTGCCATTGCTCGCTCATGCGGTGGGCCGGCCGCTCGGAGGGCATCGTCGCGCCATAGAGCATCCGCGCCTGCCCGACGGCGAAGTCGGCCATGTCGATCATCTCCTGGACTTCGCCATCCCCCTCGGCTTTGATCTTGCCGACTTCGAGGGAGACCAGCGTGCCCAGGTGGTCCTTGTGCTCCCGCAGCGCCAGGCCGATCAGCCGGACCAGTTCTCCGCGTGTCGGGGCCGGAACCAGGCGCCATTTGGCGAAGGCGTCCAGCGATTGCTTCACAATATGGTCGTAATCCTCTGGGGAACAGGGCTGGATGCCCGCGATGGACTCACCGGTGGCCGGGTTCACCGAAGGCATGACAGGGGCGCTGTTGTGGCTGGACCACCAGGCTTGTCCCGTGCTGCCGCCGGGGTTGACGGCCTGGATGCCCAGTTCCTTGAGGGCGGGATGGATCGTGCTCATAGGCATCAGCCTCCACAGTCGTTGAACGAGGGCCGATTCGGCCTCACCGGAAACAGGCCCCAAAGTCGTTGGCTAAAAAATCTTTCAACGGCACCGATTCCTGCGTGATGAATCCGTGGTGCCGCGCCTGATTTTTCAAGACGAGGTCCAGGACGCAGCAGAGGCTGGAGGCGGTGGTGACCTGGATCGCCGACCAGAGTGTGCCCTTGATGCATTGGGGGTAGATCTTCTTGACGTAATTCTCTTCGAAGAACCCGCCGTCTTTGGTGCCGGTGACGGAGGCGTACATCAATACGACATCTTGCAGCGTTTGCGGAATGGCGCGCTCGAGCACGCGTTTGAGGGTCTCGCGATCCTCGTTCAGTTTCAGGTCTTTCATCAGGAGGTGGATTTTTTCACAGTGGCCGGGATAGCGGAGGGTTTTGTAGTTCATCGTCCGGACCTTGCCCGCGTAGCTGTCCGCCAGCGTGCCCAGTCCTCCCGAGGTGTTGAAGGCTTCGTACAGCAGCCCGTCCAGCTCGATCGTTTCATAGCCTTCCAGCGGCTGCAGCGGCACTTTTTCGCCCGCTTCAATGCCGTAACAGAGGTTGCCGTATTCGTTGATGAGCCCGTCGGTGGACCAGGTGAGGGAATATTTCAGCGCGTTGCTGGGATGGACGGGCAGCGCGCCCACGCGCATTTTGACCGTGTCCAGAGTTTCGAAATGGGTCATCAGGTCGTGCGTGACGATGCTGATAAAGCCCGGCGCCAATCCGCATTGCGGCATGAAGGCCTGTGTGGCGCCGGCGCTCAGGATGCGGATCTGGCTGGTGACTTCGATGTCCTCGGTGAGGTCGAAGTAGTGGGCGCCATGTGTCAGCGCGAGTCCCGCGACGGTCGGGTTGCAGAAATAGGGCAGGCTGGACACGATGGCATCGGCTGGATTGGCCGACAGGTAGGCGCTGACCGCATCGGGGTGCCGCACGTCGAGGAGGCTGGGCGTGACGCGCTGGAGCTGCAGCTCATCGATGAGACGAGTGGCGGCATCGAGGCGCACATCCCCCAGATGGACCTCGTACTCTCCCTGCTGGGACAGGAGGCAGGCCGCCAGCGAACCGATTTTTCCCGCTCCAAGAACCAGGACTCGGTACATGGGAGACCTCGCGTAGATTCAGTATACTCCTCTCGCCGGGTCCGGGCACGTGGATGGGCCACAAGCTGGCAGCCCGGCCGGCTTATTCTTCCGTATGGGTGCCGTCGAATCCATCGAGGGCAATGCCCAAGGTCGTGAGCAGGTCTTTGAGTTCCGGCGCGCTGTCGGATCGCGCCTGTTTGAGCACGGCACGGTGCAGGGCGCGGAGCGGTTCGAGAATGCGGCGGTCCGTCGTTTTGCCCAAGGCGCGAATGATGAGGGTTTGGGTTGGGATCGGTTCGGCGGGCAGGGCGGCGAGCAGCGTTGGGACGATCTCGCTATTGGGATGAAGCGGGGCGAGTCGGCCCAATCCCGATGCGGCCGCGCGATGCTGCTCTGCCGTGCCGGTTTTGAAAAGGGTGAGCAGCGCAGGAACGCCGTCTGCATGGCCGATGGTGCCCAGCGCGGCCGCGGCGGCCTGGGAGACGGCCTGGTCCGGGTCTTTCAGCGCCGCCGTCAACCGGGGGATCGCGTCAGTCGCGAGCATCGTGCCGAGCAAGCCGATCACCAGGTGCTTCTGCGGGGGCGTGGTGCCGGCGGCGTCCAGCATGGCGGCCAGGCGTGTCGATTGCCCCCACTCGGCGGCGAGCAGAAAGGGGAACGAGTCGGCTTGGATGCGCTCGATCAGTTTGGCGATGGCATAGGCGCCGCTATCCTGCTGCCCTGCGTGCCGCGCGGCCTCTTGCGGATTGGCGAACTCCGTGCGGACTTCATGCCGCCAGTCGGCCCACCGGGGGCCGAAGCGGTAGGAGATCTGGCAGGCCGGTCCTTTCCATAACCGCACGGCGGCATCCACCATATCGGCATCGCCGCCGGAGCGCCCGGTGCCCTCCCAGGTTTTCAGCTCTTCGCATTTGATCTTCACGGTCACGTCGTGCGGCTGTGCCGGATCGGCGGAGGCGTGGTAGCCGAGTTGTGCCAGCCGTGCGGCAGCCGCGGTTACGAGAGGAGCCGTGTCGGTCGGTCCGTGGCCGGTGAGGGCGAGGGCTTCCAGAAAAATGCGTTCGGCCTTGGCTTGCTGGTCTTTTTCTTCCTGGGTGAGGAGTTCCTTGCGCGCGTGACCGATGTCGGGCATGAGCCAGATGAGAAGGGTGCCGATGAGGATGAGGGCCCCTATCCCAGGACGACTGGTGCCGGTGATGCGTGTCATGCTCACGGTCTGCCTCTCGATCGGAATGAAGAAGAATGAATGGGGCGGATTGTGGCATAGGCGACGGGAGCGGGGGAAGGCCTCCGGTCCTGGGTGTGAGATGGTGTTGTGGATGCGTGGCCTCCCAGGTGCAGTCCTTTCCCTTCAGTTCGCCCAGATAAATACAGGCCTACAGAGATGGAGGTGACGATAATTTCCCATAAAATATGGGGGATAGGGAACGGATCGTTGTGAGGTATAGCCTTTGCTCTCTAGCGGTTGTAGGCGGATGTGTTCGGTTTGAACCGGTGCGAGAGGGGGCAGGCGATGACAACTCGTCCCTTTGCGATGGATGTGAATGCCGAGCGCGACGATTCGACCGGGGGCCACAATCGCCGGCAGGAAGCCAGGGTTGCGGATTGCCATTGTTGCGCCTACGAGATCTGCGAATCGGCTCAGGGAGGCGCGGTCGCGATTTGCGAGGGGCAGTTAGTCACGGTCAACCGCAGCGCCCATGGCATGTTGCTCATGATGCGAGAGGCTCCGGCGATCAATCAGTTGATTGAAGTGCACAGTACGAAGCTCGGCTGGCTGCGGTCCATGATGGTCTATCACGTGCGGTGGACCCGTCCGATTCAGATCGAGACCGGAGAGCCGATGTTCCTCGTGGGATGCCGGCTGGCCGTCGGATTCTCCGCGGCCGGGCGCTCTCGTCCGGCCGGTTCCATTTAACAGGCTCGCCCCGTCCTCTCTCCCGAAGCCCTGCGCATGGTGGCGGGGTGACGGTGTATTCCCGTTGCGCCCTCGCGATGGCCTGGTTAGAATCCCGCCATCTATTCATCCTGGATCGGCGGCATGCTGCTCGGGTTCGTCATTCTCTATCTGTGTCTCTCTGTCGGAATCGGGCTCTACGCCGCCACGCGTGTGCACAACACGAAGGATTTTGCGGTCGCCGGGAGAAGTTTGCCGCTGCCGGTGGTGACCGCGACGGTCTTTGCCACCTGGTTCGGCGCCGAAGCCGTGCTCGGCATCTCGGCGACGTTCGTACAAGAGGGGTTGCGCGGGGTCGTCGCCGATCCCTTCGGGTCCAGTCTCTGTCTCATTCTTGCCGGATTATTTTTCGCCCCCCGGTTGTATCGGATGAATCTGCTGACCGTCGGGGATTTCTACCGGATCCGGTACAGCCGGACGGTCGAAGTGCTCTGTACGCTGGCCGTGGTGGCCTCGTATCTGGGCTGGGTGGCGGCGCAATTCAAGGTGCTGGGGCTGGTGTTGAACGTGGTCAGCGGCGGAGGCATCAGCCAGCCGGCCGGGATGATCGCCGGCGCGGTGATCGTGCTGACCTACACGGCGTTCGGCGGGATGTTCTCGGTGGCCGTGCTGGATTTCGTGCAGATCACGGTCATTATGGGCGGGCTGCTCTATATCGCGTCGCTGATCAGCGGCCTGGCCGGTGGCGTCGAGACGGTCGTTGCCCATGCGGCGCAGGCCGGCAAGCTGGAGTTCTTCCCCCCCGCGAGTCTGCAGGCCTGGATTCCCTTCATCGGCGCCTGGGTGACCATGATGCTCGGATCCATTCCGCAGCAGGATGTGTTTCAGCGCATCACCTCGGCCAAAAACGAGGCGACGGCGGTACGCGGGTCGTTGCTGGGCGGCAGTCTCTACTTCGCCTTTTGCTTCGTGCCGATGTTCCTGGCCTATGCCGCGACGCTGGTCGATCCGGCGCGCTTTCTCGCCCTCCTGGAGACGGACTCGCAGCTGATCCTGCCAACCCTGATTCTGGAACATACGCCGGTCGCCGCGCAGATTATCTTTTTCGGCGCGGTGCTGTCGGCGGTGATGAGCTGCTCCAGCGCGACCCTCCTGGCGCCCTCCGTCGCGCTCAGTGAGAATGTGTTGAAACAAGCCATTCCCCGGCTGAACGATTCGGAGTTCCTCCGGTTGATGCGCGTGGTTCTGGTGACGTTTGCCGCTGCCGTGCTGGCGATTGCCCTCTGGTCGGACGCCAGTATCTACAAGCTGGTCGTGAACACGTACAAAGTGACGCTGGTGGTGGCGTTTATTCCGCTCCTCGCCGGGTTGTATTGGCCCAGGGCGACGACCCAAGGCGCCGTCACGGCCATGGCTGCCGGATTAGTGACGTGGCTGGCTCTCGAACTGGCCGGTCCCCCCGAGGCCGTCTGGCCCCCGCAACTGGTGGGGTTGCTTGCGGCGGCGTCCGGGATGGTCGTTGGCTCCCTTCTGCCCGGCGGAGGATCGAGGACGGGCCGCTGAGAAGGGAGCGATCAGCTCCCCGTGCGTTTGGCTTCCAGTTCCGCCCAGCGGGCGTAGAGCCGTTCGACGGCGGTGTGCGCGGCTTCCAACGCCGCAAGGCGTGTCCGCAGCTCCCCGGCGTTGGACATGACCGCCGGATCCTCCGTGGCGTTCTGACTCGCGACCACGGCGGCCTCGGCCTTTTCGATCATGGCCTCCATCTTGTCCCATTCTTTTTGTTCGGCGTAGGACAGGCCTTTCTTGGTGGGTTTCACGCGCGGGCCGGCGTTGCCGCCGGAGCGTGCGGGGGCTTGGCCGAACTCCGCCGAGGGGCTCCGGCCTTGGGCCGCTTCCCACTGGGCGAAGTCGGCAAACCATTCGGCCTTCCCTTCGCCGTCCAGCGCCAGCAGCATGGTGGAGACGCGGTCGAGCAGCCAGCGGTCGTGCGTGACGAGCACGAGGGCGCCGGGAAATTCCAGCAGGCTGTCTTCCAGCACATCGAGCGTGGGGATGTCCAAATCGTTCGTCGGTTCGTCCAGCATCAGCACATCGGCCGGTTGCAGCATCAGCCGGGCGATCAAGAGCCGGGCCTGCTCCCCGCCGGACAGACGGGATACCGGGAGATCCAGCTGCTCGGGGCGGAAGAGAAAACGTTTGGCCCAGGAGACGAGGTGGACGGAGCGATCCTGATAGACGACCGCGTCCCCTCCTGACGGGGCCAGCGAGCGGCGGAGCGTTGCGTTCTGGTCCAAGGAATCCCGGTGTTGTTCGAAGCTGACGATGCGGAGCTTGTCGGCGCGCGTGACGGTGCCGGCGTCGGGCGCCAGCGCGCCGGAGAGCAACTTCATGAGCGTGGATTTGCCGCTGCCGTTGGGGCCCAGCAGGCCGATCCGTTGTCCGGGACCCAGGATGAGGTCCAGATCGGTCACAATCTTTTTGGTCCCGAGCGCTTTGGTCAGGTGCTGGGCCACGATCAATTGTTTCGATCGGCGGCCGGAGGCCGTGAAGTCGATGCCGGCCGGGGCCGACTCCCGGCGGGATTCGCTTTCGGCGAGGGCGTCGATGAGCTGGCCGGCCGAGTCGATGCGGGCTTTGGCTTTCGTCGTGCGGGCTTTCGGCCCGCGGCGGAGCCATTCGACTTCGCGGCGGACCTTGTTGGCGAGCGTGGCCTGTTCGTTCGCCTGCGCATGCAGCGTGGCGTCGCGCTGCTCCAGGAAGTCGCTGTAGCGGCCTTTGGCTTCAAAGACCCCGTTGGGGTAGACGCGGCTGAGCTCGATCATGCGGGTTGCGACCGATTCGAGGAAGCGCCGGTCGTGGCTGACGACGAGGAACGCGCGGGATTCGGCTCGCAGCACGCGCTCAAGCCAGAGGATGCCTTCGACATCCAGATGGTTGGTGGGCTCGTCCATCATCAGCACGTCCGGTTCCAGCAGCAGGGATTGGGCGATGGCCAGGCGTTTCTTCCAGCCGCCGGAGAGGGTGCGGACGGTCTGTTCGGCATTCGGAAACTCGCCGAGACTTAGCGCGCGGGTGATCCGGCCGCTTTCTTCGTGCGGGTCGAGCCCGTCGTCGCGCAGCACCTGCGCCAGCACCTCTTCGATGGTCAGGTCCTGGGGAAACGAGGGTTCTTGCGGGACGTAGCCGATGCGGACGGTGCGGCGGACCGAGCGGGTGCCCTCGTCGGGGTCTTCTAGCCCGGCCAGAATTTTCAGGAGCGTGGATTTGCCGGACCCGTTCGGGCCGATCAGGCCCACATGGTCGCCTTCGGCCAAACCGATCGACAGGCCGGTAAAGAGCGGTTTCACGCCGTAACTTTTGCTGATCGACTCACAACTCAGGAGCATCGTGGGTGGCATGGAGAATCCAGTCGCGCGTTAGGTGATGACGAGGCAACAGATGTTGTCGTGGAGAGCAGTCCCGAGTCGGGAGAGGGTTTCTCTATTCGACAGTGTAGCAAGGATGCGGTGTGCCTGGCTAGGGCGTGTCTGGGCTAATGTATCAGGGTGTAGCGGACCGCGCTGCGGACCTCCTGGACACCGAATGGTTTTTGGAGCAATTGGCGGGCGCCGAAAAGCTTGGCGACGTTCAGAAAGTTTTCGTTTCCCGTGGCCCCGGTCATGGCGATGACTTTGGCATCGAGGAATTCGCGTGTGAGTTCGAGGGTCACTTCCATGCCGTCCCGCTCGGGCATCAGGATGTGGGTGATGACCAGATCGGTCGGGGCTTGCCGGTAGAGGAGCAGTCCCTGACGTCCGTCGGAGGCTTCGAGCACCTGATGGCCGTCTCCCTCCAGGATGGAACAGAGGAGCTGCCGGATGGATTCTTCGTCGTCGACGATGAGGATCGAGGCCATGTCAGATGCTCCCTGGATAATCCGTTCCGAAGATGTTCCGTTCAGGCCGCTTGGGCGACGATCGTTTCCGCGCCCAAGTGGATGTCTTCACCGCTGTAATGCGGCGCGCTGATCACCACGGCCAATGCCGGCTGGTAGGCTTGCAGGGCCTGGCGGTTCCGCTCGATGGTCGTGTCGTGGCCATGGCCGCAATTCATGCAGCGCCAGGCACTCATCCAGGTATATCCAGAGGTACCTTCATGGTCCATGTAATGGTCCTTGCTCATCAGGCCGCAGCAGCGTGAACAGCTCATGTCGTGCTCCTTCGGTGACAGTGCCAGGCGCGAATCCGTTGTCCTCGTTAGAATAGCGGATCTGTGAGAAATTGTTAGACCCCGGAGGAGTTACCTCGGAAGAGGGGGGTGAGAGAGCGGTTGTCGCCTGGAGGGAGGCGTGAGAGGGTAAGTCGTTGAATAATATGTTGAATGGTATATGGCAGCTCAGCCAGCTTGTACTTGGCCGAAGCGTGAATTTTCACGTGGCGAGGCTGGCGGGTTGGAGGTCGCGTCTCGCCCGGGCCTCGTGTAGGCTGTCGTCATGAAGAAGCGGGTGATGCGCGCACATGGCCGCGGGGTGAAATGGGCCCTGGGTGGGATCGGAGCCTTGCTGGGACTGGCCTGTTTGGCGCTCGCGGGCTATGGCGCGATGCTGGCGGCCTCTCTGGCGCTGCCCAAGAGCGATGAGCACCCGCCGTTGCTGATTTACGGCGCACCGTTCCTGCTGAAGCCCGGTGTGCCTGTCGCCGAATCGGGCCTGCTCGACCGGCTGCATCGGCTGGGTTATCAGGCGGTCTCATCCGTGCGGGCTCCCGGTGAGTATGCCGCGTCCGGCGACTCCATCGATTTGTATCTGCGGGCGCAGGACGATCCGCATCTCCCCGCGCGGCATGTGTGGCTGGACATTGCCGGTGGGGCGATTGCCGATGTTCTGTCGGTTCCTGAGGATGCCCCCCTTCCCTTTGTGTCGCTCGAACCGCCCTTGCTGAGCGGGATGCGCGGCCGCTCCCGCCAGCTCCGCGAGTGGATTCCGTACAGCCAGATTCCGCCCGATGTCATCAAGACGGTCCTGGCGGTCGAAGACCGGCGGTTTTTTTCGCACTATGGGATCGATCCGGTGGCCGTGGGCCGGGCGCTGTGGGCCAATGTGACGCGCGGCGGGGTGGTGCAGGGCGGCAGCACGATTACGCAGCAGTTGGCGAAGAATCTCTTCTACTCGCCGCAGCGGACGATGGCGCGCAAGCTGCGCGAGGTGGCCGCGGCGCTGGTGATGGAGTGCAAGTATCGGAAAGAGGAGATTCTGGAAAGCTACCTGAACGAAATTTATCTGGGGCAGGCCGGGTCGGTCTCGATTTATGGGATCGGCGAAGCGGCGCACCGGTATTTCGGAAAGCCCCTTGACGCCTTGTCCATCGAAGAGATCGCGCTGATCGCCGGGCTGATCAAAGGGCCCAATGCGTATTCGCCCATGAAGAATCTGGAGCTGGCGGCGCAGCGGCGGAATGTCGTGCTGCGGCGGCTGTATGAGGAGGGGCTGCTCTCGGATGAGGCCTGGGTGCGGGCGGTGAATCGTCCGGTGCGGGTGGCCCTGCCGCACGACGTGCTGACGGATGCGCCCTATTTCGTCGATTATCTGTTGCGGCAGGTGGAAGAGGGCCTGGAGCCCGGCATTCCCGAAGGGGCGCGCCTGTATTCCACGCTGGATGTTCATGTGCAGCAACTGGCGGAGGAGGCGCTGCTGAACGGATTGGCCAAGCTGGAGCGCACCTATCCGGCGCTGAAGGCCGCGGAGCCGCCGCTGCAGGGGGCGGTGCTGGTGCTGGAGGCGCGCACGGGGCATGTGCTGGCCATGGCGGGCGGGCGCGACTATCGGACCAGCCAATTCAATCGCGCCGTGCAGGCGCGGCGGCAGGCGGGATCGCTCTTCAAGCCGTTTGTGTATTTGGCGGGATTGGAAGCCCGTCGTGACGGGGGAGCTGCGGGGCTCACGCCGGCGACGCTGCTGGCCGACGAACCGGTGACGTTCGACTCGGGGGCCGGGCCCTGGGCTCCGCAGAATTATGACCGGCAGTTTCACGGGCCGGTGACGGTGCGGGCGGCGCTGGAGCAGTCGTTGAATGTGCCGGCGGTGCGGGCCGCGCAGTCGGTCGGGATGGCGACGGTCAATGCCACGCTACGCCGCTTTGGGCTGCAAGGGGCGCTGCCGGAGAATTTGTCCGTGGCCCTGGGGAGCGCGTCGGTCTCCCTGCTGGAGATCACGGCGGCCTACGGAGGATTGGCGCAGGGTGGGGTGGTGGTGCGGCCGGTCGCGCTGACGAATCTGGCGCGCGACAGCGGCGAAACGGTGTGGAGCCCGGTGCCGGATCGGCGGCCAGCGGCGTCCGCGCAGGGGGCCTATCTTCTGACCTCGCTTCTGAAAGGCGTGCTGGACCGGGGGACCGGCGCCAAAGCAAAACGCCTGGGGTTGCGCGGCCCGGTGGCCGGGAAAACCGGGACGACGGACGGGTACCACGACGCCTGGTTCGTGGGCTATACGCCGGAATTGGTCATCGGGGTGTGGGTGGGGTTCGACGATGAACGGCCGATCCGGCTGACGGGCGCGCAGGCGGCGCTGCCGATTTGGGTGGATCTGGCGCGCCGCCTGATTCCGGAGGAGGCGCCGGATTTTGAGATCCCGTCCGGGATTGTGTCGCGGACCATCGATCCCCGAACCGGGCAGTTGGCGACGTCGCAATGCCCCGAGCGGGAGACGGAAGTGTTTCTCGAGGGGACAGAACCGACGGTGTTGTGCGAGGTGCATGGCAGCGGATTGTGGGAGCGATTCAAGCAGACGTTTGGGTTCTTTTAAGAGCGACGGGCTCTGTGGTTCAGGGCCTGTGCTGTTTCCACAAACTGCTAGGTATCCCTCCCGTCCTGGGGTATTCTGTGAGGCGAATCTTGTTAAAGGGGATCGGCGATGAAAAAGAACGGGTTCGATGACGGCAACATTACGCTGCTGGCCAAAGGGGTTGAGCTGAAGGGTGAAATTCGCGTCGAGGGCACGGTGCGCATCGATGGCCGTCTGGAAGGCGACATCTATACCAAGGGCCAGGTCATTGTCGGAGAAGACGGGGTCGTGAAGGGCACGATTACGGCCGGCATCCTGATCAGCAGCGGGCGCATCAAGGCAAAAGTGACGGCGAGCGAGCGGGTGCAACTGCTCAAGACCGCGCTTTTGATGGGCGATGTGCACACGCCGGTGTTCGGGATGGAGGACGGCGCCAAGTTCCAGGGGACGAGTGATATGGGCGTCACGGCCTGGCCGGAGGAAGCGCCGCGGCAGCCGGTTCATCCGCGCGAGCCGGCCGCCAGTCACCGAAACCGTCCGGTGGCGCTCATTGGGAAAGAGGCCGATTTGTAAGGGGCGCGGCTTCCTGCCGGGGCGCGCCGGTTGTGCGCGGCCCCGCCCCGCATCCTGCGCAGGCATCCCTCCCGCGGTGACAACCCGTCCGGGATCTGCTATCACCGACCTGTGCATTCACCTGAGCCGGCGGCCTCTATGACTCGTCCGCAACTGTTCACCCTCGTGTTCTTCGCCCTCCTGGCGTTGCTGCTGTATCAGATGGGGCTCATCCTCCAGCCATTCCTCTTCCCGGCCCTGTGGGCCGGCCTGCTGGCCCATTGGGTTTTTCCGTTCCACCGCCGCTTGACGCAGGCCATGGGGGGCCGTGACGCGCTGTCTGCCGGGTGCCTCACGTTCGGGGTGCTGGCGGTGGTGGTTGTGCCTTTGGTGTGGATGAGTGCCTTGCTGGTGGGGGAAGCGGGGGCGGCGGAACGGGCGATGCGGGAATGGGTCGCCGCCGGGGGGCTGCAACAATTGGCGGAGCGCGTGGCTGCGGTGCCGCTGGTCGGCAACGGGTTGCGCTCGCTGGCGGTGGACGGCCGGGTGCAGGCGCTGTCGATGGAGGAGTCGGTGCTGGCCGGGGCCAAGTGGCTGAGCCAGTTCTTCGTGAGCCAGATGGGCGACGTGCTCAAAAATGCCGTGGTGCTCGTGAGCAATTTTTTCATCATGCTGCTGGTGCTGTTCTTTTTGCTCAAAGACGGCGAGCGCTGGCTGGCGGGGTTGTATGAATTGATTCCCATGGACGAGTCGCATAAGCGGAAGATCGTGACCCGGCTGGACCAGACGGTGCGTGCGGTGGTCAAGGGGATGCTGGTGACGGCGATGGTGCAGGGGGTGCTGGCCGGGCTGGCCTATCTGGCATTGGCGGTTCCGTTTCCGGTGGTGCTGACGGCGCTGACCATCGTGCTGGCGCCGATTCCCTTCGGCGGCACGGCGCTGGTGTGGGGGCCGGTGGTTCTGTATCTGTTGTGGATCGGGGCGGTCGGAAAGGCGCTGGGGATGCTGGTCTGGGGCGTCGGCGTGGTCTCGATGGCCGATCAGTTCCTCCGGCCCTGGCTCATCGGACAGGAGGTGCAAATGCCGGTCTTGCCGCTGGTGCTGTCCGTGCTTGGCGGGCTGGCGTTGTATGGGCTGCTCGGGCTCTTCGTCGGTCCGATTATCATCAGTCTCTTCATGACGGCGGTCCAAATTTACCGGGAAGAATACTACGCGCCGGCTTCAGCCGCCTCGACGAATGTGTCCCCGCCTCTCTGATCCGGGCTGGCTGCTCCCTACTCCAATGGAATCGTGATCGCGATCCCTCCCATCACGTCGTTCACCTTGAAATCCCGCTTGGGACTCAGCGGGTGGCCGTTGTGGCAGGCGATGCAGGTCGGAGAGACCGCGCGATCGGCGTAGATGGCCTGGAAAAACTGCTTTTTCCCGCTGGCGACCATGCCCATGACGGGCTGGTCCGGTTGGCGCGTCAGCGTTTCCAGCGCGTTCCGCTCAAAGTCGGTGGCGGGCGCGTTGCGCTGATAGATCGGCGAGA
>Ga0169931_10005231_pt1 | contig 19822 bp, 15 predicted proteins | sample Kivu_15m_20L_FD_129675 | JGI IMG/M metagenome (GOLD analysis project Ga0169931, IMG submission 129675) | Freshwater microbial communities from Lake Kivu, Western Province, Rwanda to study Microbial Dark Matter (Phase II) - Kivu_15m_20L... | ecosystem: Environmental > Aquatic > Freshwater > Lake... | reverse complement strand
TGCTGGAAAGCGAGCCGGTGGTATTCCCACTGCCGAGGGAGAGGACGCCGGCGCTGATAGTGGTGGTACCGGTGAAGGTGTTGGTGCCGGTGAGGGTGAGCGTACCGGCGCCGAGCTTGGTGAACTGGGCCCCAGTGCCGCTGAATACACCGGAGTACGTGGTACTGCTGCCGTTGCTGCCCACCGTCACCAGCGGTGTGCCGGAGGACGTCCCGATACTGCCCGCACCGCTGAGCGAGCCGGCCGTAAAGTTGAAACCCGCCAGCGCGAGAGTGCCGGTCACCGTGAGGTTCCCGTTAGTGATGTCCGTAGCCGCTCCGAGCGTCACCGTGTGACCCGAGGCGATGCTCACGGTGTCTCCGACGCCAGGAACCACGCCACCCACCCAGGTCGTGGTGGCGTTCCAGTTACCGGTTTGAGCCGAGGTCATCGGTGTATTCGGAGTGGCGGACACGCTCGCAGACTGGGTGCCGCTACCGGCACCATTGACCGCACGCAGACGCACCTGGTATGCGACACCGTTGACCAGGTTGGTGTTGGCTACACCGGAGATCGTCGTTATGACCAGCGGGCTCGCGGTCGTGCCCGACCCGCGGATGCGCCACGACGTGCCGTCATCGGTCGAGTACTCGTACGTCGTGATAGCCGTACCCGCGTTCGAACCGGCGGTGAACGCCACCGAAAACTGCGCACTCGACACGGTGACGGTAGTGATCGACGGGGCGCCCGGAGCGGTGTCCGGAGTGGCCGACACCGCCGAGGAGAGCGGACCGGTGTCGACCGCGTTGAAAGCGGCGACCTTGTACGAGTAGAGATTTCCGGCCACCAACGCGGAATCCTGGTACGAGGTCAAAGCGAGCGTCGATACGACCTCGTAGAGACCGGTGACGTCGTTGAGCCTGTACAGGTAGAAGCCGTCGTAGGAGCCCGAGGGCTCATCCCAGGCGAGCGCGAGCGACGAACCCGAACCGGCGACCCGCTCGACCGTGAGACCGGTCACTTGTGTCGGGAGCGCGTACGCGGTGACCAGGACGGAGTCCGCGAGCCCCTCCCCGGCCAGGTTGTAGCCGAACACACCGAACTCGTAGGTGAACCCATCGACGAGACCGGTGAACTCGTACTCGGAAGCCGGCGCGGGAACGTCGGCCACCTCGACCCCGTCGAGAAACATTCGATACCCGTCGACCGGACGACCGTCGATCTCGTCGACCGCGAACGTGATCGTGACGGAGAGATCCGCCAACGCGGACCCGAGCACCACCGCATCGAACGGTACATCGATCGGGGTCGCGGGCGCGACACCGGAGAGACCACCCTCGAGATCATCGACGAACGCCGAGACCCGGTAGGCGTAGAGCAGACCGACGTCGAGGCCATCGTCGACGTGCGAGGCGACCGTCACCGTCGCGATGACCTCGTAGAGACCGGTGAGATCGTTCTTGCGGTAGACGTAGAAACCGTCGGGGACCTGATTGGTCGGGGCCGTCCACGAGAGCGCCAACGAGCCCGGGACACCCTGATCTGGAACGACCACCAGCGCCGTCGGAGCGTTCGGTGCGGCTACAGCCGTCACGCTGGACGTGGCGACCGCGGATGACCCCGAAGCGTTCGTGGCGACGACCCCGAGCACGACGACCGAGCCAGGCGTCAGACCGGTGAACGTGTAGAAGGTCAGGGACGCGTCGGCCGAGGATGCCACCTCGACACCGTCAAGAAGGAAGTCGAAGCCCTCCACCGGGCGCTCCGCCGAGGAGCTCGACGTGAACGAGATCGTCGCCGTCAGGTTCCCGCGAGTGACGTTCGAGATCGTCGGAGCGAGCGGGTAGAGGGCCTCTTCCGTCGCGGCCGACGCGACCGAACTGCGCACCCCCTCACCGCCCGAAGTGACCGCAGCCACCTTGTAGACGTAGTTGACACCAGGGGTGAGACCGGTATCGGTGTGGGACGTCCCCGTCGGAGAGGCCACGAGCTCGAAAACCCCGGAGATCAGGTTCTGGCGGTAGACGTTGTAGCCCTGCACCTCGACGTTGGTCACCGCGTTCCACGAGAGATCGAGACTCGACGTGGAACCCGTCACCGACAAGACAGTGAACCCCGACGGTGCGAGCGGCAGCACGAACGGCGAGCCGTTCAGCGTCCCGGAGAACGCACCACGGCCGACACCGTTGACGGCAGCGACCCGGAACTCGTAGACCGAATCGTTGACCAACCCCGTCACCGTCGCAGTAAGCGACGACGAGACCGCGTCCGGGAACACCGACCACGACAAAGCACCGTCCAGCCGGTACTCGACCACGTAGTCGGAGATGCCGACACCGCCGTCAGAGGCCGGGACCGACCAGGTGAGCGTCATCGCCGAGTCCGCCTCCTCTAGATCCAGGAGACCTGGGGAAGACGGGACGGTGAAACCCGATGCCTCACCGAGAACGAAGAGCGCATCGAGATACGTCTGCGGCAGACGCCGCGCGTAATCCGACCACACCAGCAGACCGGGGGAAGGAAACAGCGGAGAGACCTCCCCGGACCCGGAAGGCACCGTGAAGGACACCGCGACGAAACCGGAGAGATCCACCGAGAAATCCGAGAGCAGCACCGCCCCGGTCCAGACGAGCGAGGGACGCGAACCCGCACCAGAAACGTCGGGAGAGAACGCCACCGAGGAGACACCAGAACGCCCGAGGACCGCGGCAGAGAGATCCACCGGAAGCGTCACCGTCGCCGGGGTCGCCTCGAGCGGGAACCGCAGCACGCCGCTGACCACCGCACCCGCGCGACCCGCGCCGGCACGCAGCGGGCCACCCACGTAGAGATCAGCGGGCTCGGCGGACGACCCCACAAGCAGCGTGAACGAGTCGTCGACGAGCGAACCGGGTACCGCATCACCGTCCCAGTCACGGCACACACCGCCGACCTCGTCGCAGTGCCCGAGCACCGTCAAGGCGTCGGTGGCGACAAGACCGTGACCCGGTAGCGGGAACACCCCGAGCTCGGACCACTCCGCGATCGCACCCGGCCACGATGCCGGCACGTCCGCTCGGGTGAACACCCGCAGACGGGCATCGCTCTCAGGGACAACGAGCACCGCCTCGTACGCGCCCGCCGCGGGGAACGTCCTGACCACCCCGGCCTCATCGACGAGCGACGCCCCGGCACGCAAACAGAGCGCGGTCGCCAGCGACGACGAACCTTGCACCACCAGCGACGGTGAGGTGTCACGGCACGCCACACGGTTGAGCTCGTTGAGGGACGACACGAGCATCGACGCCGGTAGAGGCGACGACAACGCCGCACGCACATCGATATCCGCACCGGTCCCCGATGCCGACGGCGTGGCCGCCAACGAGACACCCGGATCGAGCACCGCGGACTCCGAGGCCACGAGCACGTCGGTCGCGACCACCGAGGAACCGAGGGTCACATCCCCGACCCCGTACACCGGACCATCGAGCACCGGGGCGAAACCGAGCGAGGAAAGATCGAGCGCGCCACCGGAGTAGAGCATCGGACGGTCACGACCACCTACGAGAAACGTCCGGGTGAACCCCACCCGCTCGGAGCCCACCTCTGCGAACACCTCCACCCGCCACGTCGGATCCGAGGGCGACGGCGGGAACACCCGGGCACCCTTACGAAGGTTCGCCGTACCCTCGTACGTCCAGCGCGCACCGCAGGACGCCGGCCACTCGGTACCGGCACCGAACGCGCTCGGGTACGTCGCCTCGTCACCGGCGCAAACACGCGGCACCTCGTCCTCGAGCACCTCGTCGAACACCCGGAGCGGATCCTGGGCGAAGACGTTGGCCACCTGGCGTTCGATCATGTTCGCCTGCTCGAGCGCCAACTCGTAGGCGAGACGGCGCTTCTGTCCGCCGGCCGCCTGAACCGCCACCTGCACCAGTACCGCCGTGATCGTTGCCGCCGAGAGCACCACGAGCACCGTCAGCAGCAGAGCCGCACCCCTGGAACGCGGCCTAGAACGACGGGGGGAGAGGAGACCCGGATGCACGAAGAGAACCGTCGCAAAATCACGCAAACGGGCACGCATCCGAGCCCGGGGAAACCTCGGACCGGAGCGGCGCGGCGGCGCCGAACCAAGGCGTTCACCGTGCTCGAACTCGGGGTGGCCGTCCTCGTGTTCACCCTCATCGCCGGCATCGCAACCCTCGCCGTCGCACGCGCCCAACTCTCGGCCGCGAAGGACCGCTTCGAACGCGGCGCCGAAGCAGAACTCAACATCCTCCTGGCCACCGTCGCCACCGGCGCCTACGACAACCTCGTCGACGGGAACTTCCTGCGACCCGCACCTTGCACCGAGGCCGCCCACCTCTCCTGCCCGGAGGTCCACGGCCGCACCCTCACCGTCACCTGGAGCGTCACCGGGATCGCCGACCCGACCGGGGTGAGCACCGAGGACCTCGCCGGCGTGCTCCTCACGGCGAGCACCGAACTGCCCTTCGGTGAGACCCTGGAACGCGAGCGCTTCGTCGCCGCCGAGAACGCCGGCGGCGAGAACACCACCCTAGTACGCGTCAGCCTCGACGGAGCGGCCTACAGCGGCCCGCTGTACCTGATCGACGGGAACGGCGAGGTCGCCGGCAGCGCGATCGTCGACGACATGGCCGCGCTGCTGCGAGGAGACACCGCGTCCTGCACGAGCGATGCACCCTGCCGGCTCGCCCTGCTACCCGACGGCACCGCACGGGAGAACGAACTCACCCTCGACCACCTCGCCGTCACCGGTAGCGGCATCGTCCTCGACGACGACATCGTGTTCGAGACCGGCGCGACGATCCGAACCATCCGCGAAGTCCACGTCATGCTCCTCGCCGAGAACGCCGACGGACGACGCGCCTGGGCCGAGAGCCCCGGCAGCGTGTGCTTGTACCTCTCCATACCCACCCCCACCGGCGTGATCGAGGAGCCGGCGTGCAACACCGAGGATCCCGAGCGTGTCATCTGGCGTACGTACCACCCCGACGCGGTGAACCGACCCGGCGTCACCATCGCGCTGCCGACCGACACCCTGATGCAGGTCCTGACCGACCCGAGCACCGGAACGTGCACCGCGACCGGCCAAACCGGGTGGAGCGCCGGCGCATGGAGCACGAGCCCTGTGTGCACCGGATGGACGTGGGGCGAGATCACCGAACTCCGCGACGGCATCACCGCCACCGGAACGGTGAACACCACCGGAGCGCGACTCGACCCGAAAACCACGGAGAACGCCCACTACAGCGCGGTGTGGACCGCCGCGAACGGCGCCCCGGCGAGCGGACACGCCGACGGCCCCACCTGGGAGAAACCCCGCGACATCCCCGCCTGCGCCGCGACATCCACGTGCGCCGCGCCGGCGGCGAACCCCGATAGCGCATGCCCGACCGGGTACTGCAACTCGAGCCGGAACGCCGCCCCGATCCTCCTCGAACCTCGACGCGGAACCTACAAGGTCCCCGTCGTCGCGGTCACCCCCGGGGAGAGCAACAGCATCACCGTCATCGTCGGCGACACCGAGGGCGACGACATCACCCTCAGCATCGGTGAGACCGTGAGCGGCCTGAACCACGACGGCGAAACGGTCACCGACGGCGACATCATCGCCGACCAGGTGAGCGGACCGGTCGTCGTCGAGTTCGAGATCGAACCCGCGAGCGGCTTTCTCTCCGACACCTTCACCCTCCTCCTCACCGACGGCTCAGGAAACCGCGAAGTGCAGATCCGGCTCACGGCCACCAGCGCCACGGCACACACCGTGATCGCCCCACCAGTGACTCTCCGTCAGAACGACACCACCACTATCCGCGTCCTCGCCATCGACGACACCGGCGAACACGCGAGCGGTGCACCCTTCACCTACAGCGCACCCGGAGACGTTACCCTGGGAACCCCGGCCGAAGTCGAATCCGGCGTCTACATCGCGGTCATCGCTGCGGCGAACGCAACCGCCGGCAGCAGCACCTACACCCTGACCTCCGGGACCGCCGCCGACACCAGCAGCCTGGCCATCACCGGCGAAGCCGCGGCTCTCACCCTGACCGACACCACCACCCAGCAGGGCAGTGAGGGCACAGTCACCGCGAGCGTCACCGACTCCGGCGGCGCGCCCATGAACGGTGCACACGTCTGGCTGGCCGTCACCACCGGTACCACAGGGACCGTCCCCCTGGGAACGTACCCGAAGTCCCGCGGCTGCGTCACCGACGTCACCGGGAGCTGCGACGTGACACTCACCGTCGAAGCGAACGCGACCACCGGCACCTTCACCGTCACCGGCACGAGCGGGACCGCCACCGATACAAGTACCGTCACCGTGAACGCATCCATCGCGAAGATCATCAGCGGCGGCATCGAGATCGAACAGGGCGCGAACGCGAACCTCACCTTCACAGCGTACAACGGACGCAACGAACCCGCCGTCGGAGTCGCATTCACCGCTAGCGTCACCGCCACCGGAGCCTCGGTCACCACGGACGGCACCACCGATGCGAACGGCGAGGCCAGCATCGATGTCACCGTCGGCACCGACACCCCGACCGGGGAACTCGTCATCACCATCGACGACGGGGCGAACCTTCGCGAGATCCTCGTCGAGGTGACCGCCACCGTCACCACCGTCGAAGTCCCCGCCGGCACCGCAGTCGCCCAGTACGGGAACGGCGCGCTCACCGTAACCGCACGCAACGGACAGGGCGCCACCGTCCCGTTCGCCGTGCTGAACCTCACCCCCGACGCCTGCATCTTCAGTCCCGAGAGCGTCGTGACGAAAGCCGACGGCACCGCCACCATCGCGTTCACCGTCGGCACCGACACCCCAACCGGGACGAAGACCATCGCGATCGCCTACGACGGAGCCGGCGTCGGAAACGTCACCATCACAGTCATCACCGGCATCGCAAACCTCACCACCGCATCTCCCCTCCAATCCGGAGCGGCCCGCACCGTGAGGATCACCATCGTCGACAACGACGGTGAACTCATCGCCGGGCGCGACCTCAACCTGATACCGGTCGACACCCGCATCGTCGTCGCGACAACGACCGTTCGCACCAACCTCTTCGGGTACGCCGACTTTACCGTCACCAGCGGGAACATCCCGGGCGGCTCCTACGACTTCACCGTGAACGTCGACGGACGCAGCATCCCCCTCACACTGCAGGTGAACCCGTGATACGTCGCCGCACCACGAGAACGCGGGCAGGTGGCCGCGGCTACACCCTGATGGAGCTCGGCGTCGTCCTCGCCCTCACCGTCCTGCTCGTCTTCGGTATGGTACGCTGGCTCGTCGGCATCGGCTACAGCGCCCGCACCGGCATCGAGAACGCCGCCGACCAGCGCGCAGCACAGGTCCTCGACCGTATCGGCGAGGACCTCACGTCGCTGCGCCACTGCGACACCAACGCCGGAGACGCACGCCTAGTCACCATGGCCGCCACCGGACTCCCCGCATCGATGACCATCGTCACCGACCCCGACGGCGACGGCACCACCAGAACCGTCACCTGGAGACTCTCCAACGGGGACATCGAACGAGGCGAGGCCGCCATGGGCGCCGGGTGCGCGCCCGGGGAGATCACCGAGTGGACCAAGTGGATGCGCGACGTCGACGCATTCACCCTCACCCTGCTGCGCAACGGAGGCGAAGATCCCACCGGAACCGCCGGCACCTGCGCGAACGAGTACAGCGCGCGCTGCAGCGTCGCGCCGGTACAGGTCGAGATCGTCTTCGACGAGACGACCGAGAAACGCGTCTACGGCGAGAGCTTCTCCCGGAGGATCTAAGGCGTCGCGAGCCCGAGCACGACCCTACCCGCCACCACGACGACGATCGCCGCCCCGGTGGACCTCGACACCTCCGGCGACGAGTCTGCGACGGCACCATCGAGCACCGGTACGTTCACCGACAGCGCAAACAACCTCACCATCGAACGGACCTCGGGCTCGACACAGGCGTCGACGACGAGCGCGAACTGGCAGTACATCTCGGTCACCTACAACCCGGGCACCGGTGAGGTCACCGACACGGTGTACAAGACCTCGGGCGCCGACGTCGTCGGTGTGCTCACCCGCAACAGCAACAGGAGCGTCACGATCGCGCTCGACTCCTCGGTGGCGTTCACTATGACGGTGAAGTACAACGGCAAGAGCACCGGGACGACGTACCTGTTCCCCGCGCTCTAGCAGGGTGGCTCTACAGCGGTCGCCGGAGTGACTGCTTCCCTACTTCTGTTCACCCGCCTGCGGTGATGGCGGGCTCAGCCCCCGCTTCCGCCGATCGGAGTCTGAATCGGGGTGTTCACCGGGTCCTTGAGGTTGTCGTTGATATCCTTGGTGACGTTGGTGAACAGACCACTGAAGAACTGTCGCAGGATGAGGAACACGCCCACCGCGAGCGCGGCGACGAGTGCGTACTCAAGCATCCCTGCACCGCGGTGCCGTGAACGCACCGGCAGGAGCATCGGACGGAGTGCGCGCGGGGAGAGCAGGCCGCCGAGCAGCGCCCAGAGACGCGTCACACCGAGATACAGCTCGGCGCGCAACGAATCGCGCAACGACGCGAAGTTGACCGGGGAATCGCTCCTAAAACTGCTCATCATGGTTCTCCTACTCCTGGGCCCCTGCCGGAACCCTGTGACCCACACTGTCCGAGTCGGAAGACCCGCGTCCAGATGGCTGACATCGCCAGCACACCCAGCATCGGAACGGAAAACCCCCAGGCACCTAGAAGAACCCCTGACGAAACCCTTCGGCATCCCACACTCGAGACCCACGCCCTCTTAGCTCAGTAGGTAGAGCACATTCATGGTAAGAATGAGGTCACCCGTTCGATCCGGGTAGAGGGCTCCACAAAAGCTACCAAAAAAGGCTTTGCGGACCCTGCACGTAGCGCCATCCAGTCCGTGTGCCACAAGGCGACGAGCCACCACCCTTCCCACCACCAGGCTCCCATCGTCTAGAGGCCTAGGACACCACCCTCTCACGGTGGCGGCACGGGTTCAAATCCCGTTGGGAGTACCAGAAGCCAGCGGCGGACACGCGTCGCGAGTCGCCGGTGAGTCGACACGACCCGGAAAAGCAGAACGACCCCCTTTCGGGGGTCGCGTGGATTCGGGAGAAAGATGCTTTCTCAGTCACCCGACCAGTTGTTGCGACTGGTGATGACGACATCTGTCTCCCCGCACTTGGTGCAGGAGCGACGAGAGCCGCGGGTGTAGGTCCCGAGAATCGGGTTCGTGTCGTCGTAACGACCGACGTTCTCCCATGCGTGCAGACACGCGCAGAACTTGTCGACGAGAGCGATCGCCTCGTCGTGCGAGTGGACGAAGTTCTCCTGGTAGCGACGAGCGACACCGTTCCAGCCGGTACGCCAGATCGTGTAGTTCTCCAGACGCCACTTCATGGCGCTCTCCTCGCCGGCGTCGGCGAACGTCGCGAAGTGCGCGTTCGCTGCAGCGAGATCGTCGGACGGGATCGCCGAGGCTTTCCCCAGAGTCGCGGGACGGGTAGTCATAGGTGGTTCTCCTGTGTGAAAAGGCTCCCTGCGGGAGCGTGCGCAGCACACCGTCACCGCCGGAACGCGTTGCACAAACGAGGCTCTGGTAGACCGTGCGATCACGGCATGACCACCGCAACCAAAGCTGCGGGCAGGCGCGCGTTCGCGGTACACACCTCGCGGCGCCCGAAACTCCGGGAAGGACGGTAACGACCCGCAGAGCGCCGGAAAACGCTCCGACTCGGGAGACCACGTGAACGACATCGAGAACGCCGGGCGGACACGCCGACGAACACGCCGCAACCCGGTTCACGGCTATACCCTCCTGGAACTCCTCGGCGTCGTCCTCGTCCTCGGCATCCTCGCCGCCATCAGCGTCCCGACCTACAACCGGGTGAAAGGCAACGCCGTCGAAGCCGTCACCAGAACCACCCTCGAAACCCTAGCACGCAACGGCGAGATGATAGCCCTCAGCGACACCGACCTCGCCGATGACGCCATCGCCGAAACCGTTTTGAACGAACTCGACGCACCGGCAGGCACCACGGTGACCCGCGACGGCAGCACCCTCACCGTCACCCACACCAAAAACGCCGTGAGCGCCACCGGAACCCTGACCTTCGTCGACGGGAAAGGCAGCATCGGGAAGGTGACCTCGAGCATCCCGAGTAGCCCCACCGCACCACCGGGTGCGATCTTGTACGCCCTTGGCGACACCGGACCAGGCGGCGGTATCGTGTTCTACGTGGAACCCGCGGGATTCGCGTGCGGCGCCGCTCTCGAGACTACCTGCACCTACATGGAAGCCGCCCCCGTCGACGCGGAACTCGAGCTCACCTGGGCGGAGACGACGAACCAGTCGCTCGAAGTCGACGGGGCCGACTCCGCACCCATCGGACACGGGGAGCGCAACACCATCGAGATCACCGCGCAGACCGGGAACGAAATCGACAACTCGGCCGCGGTATACGCCTTGTCGTACGCCAACAACGGGTACGACGACTGGTTCCTCCCCGCGAAGGACGAGCTCAACGAACTCCACCTGCGCCGCGGCATCGTCGGCGGATTCACCCCGGTGAGCTACTGGAGCTCGACCGAGTACAACGCCTACGACGCCTGGACCCGGCACTTCGGGTACGGCTACCACAGCTACGACAGCAAAGCCAGCTTCGAGACGTTCCGCGTCCGACCCGTCCGAGCCGGCTGAACCGGCCGCGACACCACCACAGAGGCTCAGGCGTCGAGCGGAGCCTGCGGGCGGCGGTGGAGCAGCACCCCATCGAGATGATCTACCTCGTGCTCAACGATCTCGGCGAGCAGCCCTTCGAACACCGCACGACGAGACGAACCGTCGGACTCCCGCCAAGCGACATCGACCCGTCGATGCCGCAGAGGACGGTAGAGGCGACCCGGGACCGAGAGACAACCCTCATCGGGGTGGTACGGCGACCAGCGCTGTATCACCACCGGGTTCACCATCGCACCGGAGACGCCATCGGCCTCGTACACGAACACTCGCAAAGGCACACCCACCTGGACGGCCGCCAACCCCACACCGTTGAGCAGCCGCATCACCGGGAACATGCCGGCGACCAGCCCAGCCAGCGCAGCATCGAAGACCTCCACCGGGGCGGCCGGGGCGAGCAGCACCGGATCCGGATCCAGACGCAGCGAAGCCACCGTGATCCCCCACCCGTCAGCGGAGCCCGCCACCTCGGTCACGCCCGGCATGATACGACCCTCACAGCGAACCGAGACGTTTCCGACACAAGGCCCCACCGTTCGCGACGTGCCGACTGCGGCACACGGCCCTGCGACCCGCGAGGACACCCCTGCGAATGCCGGGAACAACGGGACCAGCACCGTTACAGACATGCAAAACATCGGAAACCACAGGATGCTCGCACCGAGCGCACTCCTCGCCGCACTCCTTCTCGTCACCTCGCCATGGACCGGGCAGGCCAACGCAGCAGCAACCCCCATCGAGCAGACGATCGCCGCGAACACCCCGGGCGGCGAACCGGTCGAGAACGATCAGGGGACCCCGACGACCACCCCGGGAACCGACACACCCGAACCATCGGAACCGTCAGAACCGCTCGAACCGACACCAGTACCAGCTGCCCCCCGCGCATGGCGGAAGGTCGTCGTCGACCTCTCCGAACAGGAGCTCACCGTCTACGACCAGCACGGGGAGATCATCCACATCTGGGGCATCTCCTCCGGAGCGCCGAAGACACCGACACCGGCGGGCCGTTACCGCGTCACCTCGAAGAGCCGTCGGACGTTTGCCGTGGCGAACCCCGACGTGACGATGCAACACATGGTGCGCTTCAACGGAGGCATCGGATTCCACTCCATCCCGCGCCTGCGCGGCAACCCGCTGTGGACCCCGTTGGGCGAACGCGGCGTCTCCCACGGCTGCATCCGCATGGCCGACGCGAACGCCCGCACCCTGTACCGCAACCTCCCGATCGGGGCGATCGTCATCGTGCAGCCCTGAACCCCGCGAGAAGCAGACCCTACTCACCCCCAACCGACGTCGGTGCCCACCGGAAGAACCACCCCGTCATCGAGGAGACGCCTCAGCTGCGCGTAGGCCAGATCGTGCGGCTGGGAGAGCTGCGGACAGCTCGCATTCTGCACCTGCTTGCAAGCACGATACTGCGTCATCACCCCGCCGAAGAGCGGCACCCCACCGAGCCGCGACCAGTGCGTCGCGAGCACCCGCCACTGCCGAGCCTGCGCCCCGTCCCGACGGTAGATCTGCGGCACGGCAACACCACCACCACCCCAGACCAGCTCGGCGAGCGACGTCGTGTCCCAACCGTTGGCACACCCACCGCCGCTACCGGCCAGCGGGCAGCCGTCGGCCGACGCGTTCGAGTAGAGCACCCGACCGGTCGCCTTGAACGCAGACACCCATGCGCGCGCGGCAGCGAGACCGCCCCAACCAGGTTCGAGATCAGAACCGCCCTCGATACGTACCGCTCCGCGGTCGGCGATCGAGGAAACCAACGCCAACCACGCCGACCCGAACCCGGCGGCTTCCGTTTCGTCGTAAAGCTCGTAGTTCGAGGTGGTCACCGCGAGCACCAGCGGACCGGCACCACACTCGACGAGACCATCACGGTACGCGGCGACCACCTCGGCGATCTGCGAGTACGGTCGCAGCGTCTCGGGACCCCAGAAACCCCGCGTCCCGCCGGCAGTGACCTGACGACCGAACGCGAGCACCACCACACCAGACTCGCCGCGCTCACCACCACGACACCCGAGCCGGTAGGACACCTCACGATCCTGTGCGAGATCGTCGGTCATCCAGTTCACGTACCTGCTCGTCGTCACACGCGACGAACCACCACCCACCGATCCGGCGTCCCCGGAACCACCGTCAGCGTCGAAGACGACCGCACCGAGGAGCAGCAACGGAACGAGCGTCCAGGTCAGCAGAGAGTTACGACGACGCGCCAACGCCTCATCGACGACCCCGTCGGAGCGAAACCGATCGAGAAACCTCGAGGCGTGCAGGAACATCATCCCGAGCAGGAGACGTAGCCACAGGAGGCTCCGCACACAGGCACGAACGACGCGCAGGAGGAACACCAGGACGGTTCGAAGGACGTTTCGACGTGTAGGCATCCACGAGACGGTGGAGAGCCTCCAGGAGGCGGCATTCACCGAAGGATGCCGCTAGGGCTGCGGCTGCTGAGGCGCGGATCAGCCGACGAAAGTGCGCGAAGCACGCTCGGCGAGCGGACCCAACAGGTACGCCGTCAGGTACGCCGGGATCGAACGGCAGTCACCGCCGGAGAGGTGCAGCACCGAGATGAGCATCGGACCCACGGCGACGATCGACTGGGCGGCGCACTTGCGGTCCGGGTAGATCCCCTCGGAGTCCATGAACGTCGTCGTGAACGAACCCTCAGGACCCTGAAGATCGGTGGCCTCGAGAAGACCCGACCCCAGCGCCGCGTCCTTCCAGAGACCAGCGGCCTTCGTCGCGTCCTCAGCGGACGTGACCAGCACGATCTGCTCGGTGACGAACGCACCGTCGGAGAGCTTCCACTCCTGCTGCCAGGCGAACGCCGTCGGGATCTCCTCGAGCGCATTCAGGTAGAGACCGTAGAACGGCATCTGGGAACCCGGAACGAGCATCGCTCCGCCGATCGTCGAGGCGTAGTTCGTGTCCCAGTACTCCTGGTCATACATGAAGAAGCGCAGGTCCTCGGGCCACGAGGAACCGTTGCGCAGACGCTCGAGAGCACCCTCCTGCGAATCTTCGAACTCGAGGATGTTCTCCGTGCACGGCTGGGCGTTCGGATCCGGGTTGTAGTCACAGAGACCGGCAGCGGTCTCCGGGGACTCGGGCGCAAGCGTGGTGTCGGGAACGGCGACCTCGCTGTCGGCGCCTCCTGCGCTCCCATTGGAACTCGACGATGACGAACACGCACCGAGAAGCAATGCAGAGGCGAGCAGAAGGAGGGAGGTTCTACGCTTGATCATGATCGAAATCGTCCACCGCGTGGACAGTTGGGCACGCATTCCTGCTAAGTCCCCTTATACATACGAGAAAAAATACGAGAAAGACGGGCCCGAAAGGGCCCGTCAGACTCGATTCAGGAGGTCCTGATCAGGAAGGACGCACCGGCTTCGGAGGCCGCGGAGCAGGAGCAGGCGGCGGGTTGTTGGGCGGACCACCAGGCGGCGGGTTGCTGGGCGTACCACCAGTCGGCGGGTTGCTGGGCGAACCACCAGTCGGCGGGTTGCTGGGTGATCCACCAGTCGGCGGGTTGCTGGGTGATCCACCAGTCGGCGGTCTGTTGCAACTACCGTTCACAGGTTGCTGACCGGCAAAATCGGTACCTGCCGGGCACACAGTCGGCGGTCTGTTGCAACTACCGTTCACAGGTTGCTGACCGGCAAAATCGGTACCTGCCGGGCACACAGTCGGCGGCGTCGGGCACGGTGCGCTGGTGTCACCGGCGATCTCCTGCCCTACCACGATGGAAACGTTCTGGTTGTTGCGACAGACCATCCCCGTGACCGTTCGGGTGCCGTCAGACTTTAACTGGATACCAATGTCCGAGCCGCGAGTACCTGACATGTTCCCGTTCCCATTAGGAACGATGCACACACGCGTCGGCGTCGGTACACAAGTCCGACCACTGGCGATCTGCTCCATGGTGAGCGTGACCACTTTGATGCCCGACTTTGCGAGCTCCTTCTCCACGAGATCGGTAAGCTTGTTCGCGCCGCCTTCGCCTCTGTCCCAGGCGAGCTCCGAAGACTGCTGACCCGACGCTGTCCGCGGAACGCCCTTGTCCGTGCACGGGATGGTGCCACGGTACGAGTTCGCACCACAGCGCTTGTCGGTATTGCCGGTCACGTCGACTTTCACCGGGATGCCGGCCTTCGCAGCCGCGATGACCGCAGCAGCAGCGGCAAGCATCTTGTCGTCGGATTCGTCGATGGTCTTGTTACTCGCAGCACTGTTGTTACCACAATTCTTCTTGTACCCCGTGCAGACCTCGCGGCCGGTGTTACCCGTCGAGTTCGGGCGGTGCGCCTCGTTGACCACGGCGCTCTTGAAGAAAAGCGTACCACCCGGCTCCGGTACAGCCGCGGTGTTCGGCGGAATTTGGTTCGCAGGAGCCGGCGCGGGAGCCGGCGCGGGAGCCTTTACCGGAGCAGGAGCAGGAGCGGGCTTCGGAGCCGGAGCCGGAGCCGGAGCGGGCCTCGGGGCAGGTGGCGGCGGAGCAGGGGCAGGCCGCGGCGGGCTCGGGATGCGATCAGCGACACGCACCGCCGGCGGCGGAGCAGGCTTCGGTGCAGGAGCCGGGGCAGGCGGCGGCGGGCTCGGGATACGATCAGCGACACGCACCGGCGCCGGCGGAGCAGGCTTCGGAGCCGGTGGCGGAGCGGGCCTCGGAGCAGGAGCCGGAGCCGGAGCGGGCCTCGGAGCAGGCCGCGGCGGAGCAGGGGCAGGCCGCGGCGGGCTCGGGATGCGATCAGGAACACGCACCACCGGCGGCGGAGCAGGCTTCGGTGGAGCCTTCCTGTCGATCATCGCGGCAGAAGCCACACCCGGGAGAAGCAGTGTTGCGGCCACGCCGGCGAGAACGCCGAGACGGACCAGGGGGCGGGCTTGCTGGTAGTTCGGCATGAACCGCACAGTGCACGCCTGAAAACCCCGCGCAAGGCGGCGAGCACCCGAATTCCGGTTCGACAGAAAACCAACGGAAAGGGCGGAACGAGCCCACCGGGCACACACGCGAACCGACGACCTGTGCTGCCCGTGACGTCAAGACCAGCTAAGAGCCTCCCCGGAGCGACGGGAGCCTGCCGGACCTCGCAACAGGCATTACTCGAGCGCAACCCCAGCAGTGCGTCCTCTGCGAACAACGACGGAGAACGGCAGAGAAACACCCTGAAAAGCGACGAAAACCTCCGAAGCCAACAGACGGTTCAACAGGGCCGTTGCAACCAGCGCACCACCAGACGATCTCCTCCGGGGGACGCGCAGGGTCGAAACTCTGCCGGCTGTACGACGCACCCTGAAACACACACGTCACCCGGCACCGTCACCCGGACATGCCGACGAACCGAGCAAACCCCTCGAAACACCCGAAAACGCAAACCCACGAAACACGCAACGCGCATCACGGGACGGCAACGACAGGCCTGAACGTGCACGGCGACCCACGACTCCTGCAGCACCCCGTCGGCGAGCGCATCGAGACCGCAGCGACCCGCCACGGCACCGGCACCGCCACCTACGACACCGACGGCACGTACCGCTACCGGTTGTCACGCACCTGGGGCAGCGCACGACGTGTGTGCTTCGTCATGTTGAACCCGTCGACGGCGACCGCAGTCGAGCTCGACCCGACCGTCACCCGCTGCCACGGGTACGCGAAACGTTGGAAGTACCAGCAACTCGAAGTGGTCAACATCTTCGCACTACGCGCGAGAGACCCGCAGAACCTCTACGCGCACATTGAACCGACCGGGAACGGCGCCGACGCGAAGAACGACGAAGCGATCCTCGCCGCCGCGACGGACGCCGACCTCGTCATCTGCGCATGGGGCACCCACGGAGAACACCTCGGACGCGGCCAGGCGGTACGCGACCTCCTCACCGGGCACGGCATCGCGCTGCACGTGCTGCGCACGACCAAGGACGGACACCCCGGACACCCCTTGTACCTGCCCGCTGACCTGCGGCCACGCCCCTGGAAAGGGGGCAGTTGAACAACGAACCGTCAGGATGCGGTCAGAGAGACGACGACCGGTCAGCGGCGAGTAGCAGCAGTGACGGTCGAGAGCAAACGGCGCGAGAGAACGTCGACGGTGAGAGACTCGGACAGAGACCCGGTCTACCGGGTCATTTCGCCGACGTGCCTGTGAGCATCGCGAGCACAGCACGAACCGCGAGAAGGTTGCGCTCGACGTGCGGCGCGCTCACCTTCGCCGGAAGCTCGACCACGAACGCCGTCGCGCCGGGAACGGTCTGCGCATGAAACGTCGTCGCCGTACCCGCGCACACACCGCGGCACGGGGCGGAAACCAGCGGATAGCCTGTCACCGACGCGAACTTGCGCATGATGCGGATGTCACCGAGCGGATGCGGATCGACCATCGGACCGACCTGATGGAACCACACCGAGAGCACCGGGCGGTACTCGCGGATAAAACCCGCGATCGCCTGGGTCTCGGGCTCCGAACCGGCCGAGGGGCCGGAGAAGTTCCTGCCGCGCGGCGTGCGCTGCCAGTCCGACGTCGGGAAGTTCCGGTTGAGATCCACGCCACGGGAATTCGCACGCGTCGAACCCTTCGCACCGTCCGGGCTCGCCGTACGGATGATCCAGACGTCGGCCGTCGAGCCGTTCTCCAGAAGATCACGACGCACCCGGTTGAGCACCGGGTTCGAACCTTTCTCGTCACCATGGATCTGGCCGACGAGAAGCACCACCGGACCACCGGAGGTACCGAGACGCTCGGCGACGATCGGGAGACCAGAGACGCTACGGCCGATCTCGAGCACCGTCGGCGACGCGGGACGCGGCTCGGCACGGGCCACCTGCGGGGCGTTGAGGAGCACCAGGAGCAGGAGACAGAGCACGATGACCAAGGTGAGAAGACGGCGACGGAGAGCGGTGTGGTTCATACCCTTCACGGTGAGGCGGATGCTCCTGCCGGCATACCCGCGAGCGGGAACAGGTCTGGAGGGACCGGGCACGCCACCGGAAGAGGCACGACCTGACTTGGTGGGCCGACCAGGTGGGCCGGCTTGGTGGGCAACCCCCGGGCGACAACGGTTGGCGTCACCCCACACCCCGAAAACGGGAAGGAGACACCCATGGCCGACGGCCCGCAGCGTCTCACCGTCCTCGGCGAGACCTTCGAATTCAACGCACCGGGAACCACCGCGAACGAGATCGCGGAGAGCATCGCGAACGTCCTCAACGAAGAGAGCGACCGGTCGTTCTTCCACGCACTACGCACACTCGTACTCCGCCAAGCGGACACGATCGAACCCGAGGGAGCACCGCGGTGCGACCTCATCCGACGCGTCCTCGGCGAACCCGCCCTGCGACGACGCATCATCGAACGCAGCGGGCTCAAACCGGAGACCCCGCGACTCACGGCAGTCGACCTCTCCTACGGGCAGCTCGTCACCCTCGGCAGCTACAAGCAGGGCGGCATGAAGTACACCCCGCTGCAGGCGAAGACCGTCTACGTCGTCGCCCTCTGGATCGGTGAAGGCGTCACCGTCGGACGCGGCTACGAACTCGTCGAGAGTCCGTACCGCATACCGGCAGGACGAGGAGCCAACATCTACCGAAAACCGATGTACACCTTCGAACACGCCCTCACCACCGAGCAGCGCGAGACGCTGCGCACACTGCTGCGCGACGGCATGAACCCGCGCGAAGCGCTCGAAACCGCAACCCTCCTCTGACGCCATCGCGCGCCAACGGAGAGAAGCACCCCCACTTCCCGGGAAAGACGTGATGTCGCAGGTGAGAAGTGGAAAGAAGACCCCCCGAAAGGGGGGTCTTTCTGTTTTACACGCTGTTCCCGCGGAGCAGGGTGCGCACCGTCATCGGGAGGGGCTCCTCCGTGACTACCTGCCGGCAAGCGGCACGGTAGACGAGCATGAGTCTGCGAGCACTGACTACCGCCGCCTGGGTGAGCGTCTCCGTCCTCGTCAGCCACCTCGCCGCGTACCGCCTCACCTACGACGACCCGCACGCACGCGCCCACGCCCTCGCCAACAGCGGCCACGGCTGGACCGCACACCTCCCCGCACTCCTCCTCGCCGCCGCACTCGGCGCGATCATCGGCGCCGTCAGCACCGCGGTCAACGCGCGGCGGACCAGCGGCGGACACACGCGCTCGCGGGTCCGTGAACTCCTCGTCCTCGCCATCGGCGGCACCCTCGCCTACAGCACCATCGAGATCGGCGAGCGACTCCTCCACCACAACGACATCAACGGGGTCCTCCACGACCTCTCAGGTGGGGGTGCCACCACCCTCATCGTCGGCATCCTCTTCATCCTCGCCACCGCACCACTGCTGCTACTGGCACGACGCGGCATCGAAGCCCTCGTCGCCACTCCGCTGCCCGCACACCACGGCGCACGCGTCATCCGACGCTTCGACGACGCCGTTTTCGTACGGGAACTCTTCGTCGGCCTCGAACCGACCCGCGGACCTCCGCTCAAGCGTCTCGGCTGAACACGAACCCCGCCAGAGAACGCCGGCTCCGACCGGAGCGCCTCCACCGCGGTTCCCACCCGAGAACGCACGGGAACCCGTGCACACCAGAGACACCAGCCCACGCGGCCCGGTCGGACCGCCCTGACGGAACCATCAGGGACAACTCATGCAACAACGTACAACAAAGGAGTACAACATCATGAGAACGTTCAAGAAGAACGTCGCCAAGGCAATCCTTGGCACACTCGCCGCAGCAGCGGCGATCATCACCGTGTCGAGCCCCGTCTCGGCACACGCAGGCATCCAGCTCTACGGAGCAAAGGCGACAGCAGGAGGATACGGAGCATTCTTCGTCCGCATCCCCCACGGCTGCGCGAAGCAAGCGACCGACATCGTCGAGGTGTCGATCCCGGCAGGTTTCGCATCCGTACGCCCGCAGCTCATCGCAGGCTGGACGGCCGAGACCATCCGGAACGCAGCCGGCACCGTCACCGCGGTGAAGTGGAGCGGCGGTTCGCTGCCTGACTCCCAGTTCGCCGACTTCGGTGTCAACGTCAAGTACCCGGCCACCGCCGGCAAGTACCCGATCCCGGTGATCCAGTACTGCGG
>Ga0169931_10005230_pt1 | contig 19823 bp, 23 predicted proteins | sample Kivu_15m_20L_FD_129675 | JGI IMG/M metagenome (GOLD analysis project Ga0169931, IMG submission 129675) | Freshwater microbial communities from Lake Kivu, Western Province, Rwanda to study Microbial Dark Matter (Phase II) - Kivu_15m_20L... | ecosystem: Environmental > Aquatic > Freshwater > Lake... | reverse complement strand
AGCATCGATTTAATATTGTGTTTTTTGGGCAAAAATATTAAATTTTACCATTTATTTTTAAATATATTTTTATTTATATTACCACTGTTTAACATCTAATTTCTTAATTCTTTTGGTTATATTATATAAATACTATGAACAAATAAAAATGGTAACAATTATATAATACTATAGTATTATATAATGTATAAGTTTAAATAAATTAAAACATAAATAAATTTATTATTTTATTTCTAATGTTATTTTAAAAAAATAATGTTAAAAATAAATTCAAATAATATGTATAATCCATATAGTGAATTAATATGTAATTATAATTATGATATTAATAATGATTTAATAGGTGGTGAAGTTGAAATGAAAAAACGTTATGTTGTCAGTTTTAAAGCCAAAGAAATTATTAAACACAAAACAAAATATATTAAATTTTCACAAAATCAATTACAAATTTTAGATGCATTACTAAATGATGGTAGTCAAAAAAAATATATTGATACAGATGGTAATTTAAGATATTCTGAACATTCTGGACTATTTGATTTTGATAAATCAAAATTAGAACGCATTGTTGTTAGTGGAAAAACTAATCGTGAAGATCGCGATGATGTTGATATTTTATTGCCTCAAAATATGGATGATGCATTAGATTATGAATATATGTTTCATACTCACCCCCCAACACCATATCCAGGTGCTAGAGCAATTGGAGGAATATTATATGAATTTCCATCTATTGCAGATTTATATCATTTTGCGTATCATTATAATGAAGGAAATATTCAGGGATCGATGATAATTGCACCAGAAGGGATATATATAATAAAACTAAAAGAGAGTATTAAATATATTGAGTATCCAAAAAATAAAATTGCAAAAAAAATGGATGCAATAAATATGAAAATTCAAGAAAAAGCAATTGAAAAATATGGTACAGATTTTTCAAATCATCGACAAAAAATATTTTATAGTGAAGTTGCACAAGATAAATTATATATAAAAATGTTTAATAGATTAATCAAAAAATATTTTAATGAACATATGACAATATATTATAAACCAAGAGAATATGATAAAATTACTGGTAATTGGATTATTAAAAATTTATATATTAAAATTAAACCAGTTGAAATTAAATATTCATAATTATTTATCTATGATTTCGCAACAATATTTCATACCATAAAATAGATCAACATAAAATCAATATTATAATTTAATAATAAACATGTTTAAAATATTACAAAAACTAATAAATGAAAGTAAAAGTGCAAATATTGAAACATCAGTCGACATAACCAAACCGGGTGAAATTGGTAAAATTATTTTGTACAACAATTATTTATATATATATAATGGATCTAGATGGGTTTCATTTCTTGGACAAAACGCAGATTTAAATATTTTAACAACACCAATACCATTCGAAGGACTTATATATGAAAATACTCAAAATGGTATAAAATATTATAGAAAACCTATAAATAATCCACCAAGTTCAGTAGTCAAAAGTTGGGCAGGTGTTACATTTTTCAGAAGTAATGCAAATATAATAACACCATATACACATACAATTTCAGTATATGTAATTTCACCAAAAGATAATGTCACTATTATGTTAAAAATAGATAACAAACATAACGAAAATATATTTCAAAAAAAAAGTTCTACACTACCAACAAAAAATGTATTAACAAAATTAACTTTTGATTTTGATGCCAATACTGGGAATATATATGATATGATTTCTATATTTTTTGATTTTTTACAAGAAGGTGATAATTCAATTTATAGATTAGGTAATTATAATATTTATTTAATAAAAAACTATTTTATAAAATTATATTATGAAAATAAATTCTAATAATATAATTTTTATGTTTATTGTAATTGGCTTACTTTGTGTTGCATACGGGATTGGACAAAATTCAAAAAAATGTCCTGAACCTATTGTATTGTATAAATATGTTCCACGTGATTTTAATATTGATAATATATATCCAGATGTTATTTCACAAACCTTCAAAGATATGTTTGAAAAATCTGAACCATATATTGTTAACATTGGTAATGATAATTTAAGAAAAACATAATTACAAATTGCAAAATTTGCAAATCCCAATATATTATTTAATTATTTTTTTTATTTTATTATATTTTGTTTTAAATATTTTAATCTACCAAAAATAAAAAATGGTGACAAATTACAATTAGTTAATTCATCAGATGAAATTTATAGATATGTACATAAATATGAAATTTTAAATATAAAAAAATATGACAATGATAAATTATTATTACGTTCTATTATATTGTATAATGGACTTAAAAATATATATGAAATTATGAAAAATAAATTTAATGGTAGATCTATGATATGTTATATACCATTTCCATTTATTAATACTTGTGGTATTACAAATAATATTAGATTAATATGGATATAATTTAATGAAAATACTACATTAAATAAATTAAATTATCAAAATATCAAGCATTCGCAACAAATTTTATAGTATATTATGGAATAAATAAATTGATAAATATTTTCAAAAATAACTTAGGTAGTAAAACAAGAAAAAATGTTGATGTTGTTTTTAACCAATATATGTTATGACGTTAATAATATAATTAATCTTACATGGAGTTATTGTGATATTGCAGAATATCCTATTTATTTGGCAATTAGTAGTTGTGTATGCAATGATAATATTTATGTTACAGAAACAATCACATCAAACATTGGCAAATTATGAAATATAAATTAACTATTATAACCAAAAAAATACAATATCTTATATATGCTCTAAAAAACATGTTTTTCGCAACATATAAATTAACTATTAGTAATATAAGTCGTTATGGAATTTTAGGTATATTATTAATGATATTTCTTTATTTTATTAAATAACTACCACAATAAAACATCAATAAATTTATAATTATTATTTTATATTTATAATAATAATTATAGTTATAGTTATAATTTCGTTTAAAATATATTGTTTTACAAGACATATTATGATTAAAAAATCTATCATCATTAAATAATCTCGATAAAAAACTTAATTCTAGTGGTAAAATTATGGAATTATAAATCATTAATTATTGAGTTAAAATAAATTTTAACTCAATAATTAATGATTTTTTTGAAATAATCGCTAAATAATCAATTTATATTTATTATGTTCTATATATATTATGGATAAAAAAAGAAATTACATCAAAAATTTTATTAGAGAAACAATGGATGAATCAGAATTAGAAAGAACTGATTTTGAACAATGGCAATTTAGTAATATTGAGGAATTTTATAAATTAAATGATCATATAGTTGATAAATGTAGCGAGACAATGATTCAGTGGCTTATTAATTTAATCAAATTAATAAAAAAAGAAAAATTACATAATATGGATAAAGAAAGTATGGTTAACTTTCCAACATCTGGATTTTGTTGCAATAAAGATAAACAATTAGTTATTTTTAATGAACGTTAATTGTATTATATATTATCTTTTCTGATATATATGGAAAAATATTGAAATATATATTTGTACCATACATGAAATATATGTATATTTCATATATGATTACAACAAAACAAATAGGTGATTCATACGAATATTTTGTATTAGATTCAATTAGAGATAATTACGATAAAGTATGGCATTGGTCTCAAGTACCAGAATACGTTTTATATGAATTAAGTATAATTCGCAATTATGACATATTTAGTAAATATAGATATGATATTGGTGCAGATTTATTAGCTAAAAAAGATGATAAATATTATTTCATTCAATGTAAGAACTTTACGGAAACAATTTTAATGGAACAGTTAGCGGGATTTTATTTTCTACTTTATGAATACAATTTAAATGGTATTTTATATTATAACGGAAAATTAAGTCAACGTGTTCAAGAATTATCCAATAAAAAAGTACAGTATATTAATTTACCATTCAACAATCAAACCATTATTACAAATTTAAATAAAGTAGAAACAAAAATTATACCTAAGGATTATCAATTAGAAGCATATAATGTTTTAAAAAATCATGATAAATGTATTTTAAGTTTACCATGTGCAATGGGAAAAACATATACGGCTAGTATGTTAGCAAACCATTATGATAACATCATTATATTAGTACCATTAAGATATTTAACACAGCAATTATTAATTAATATGACAAATTATTTAGATAATAAATATAATCCAATATTGGTTTCGATGGATGGTTCTCGGGATGTTAATCAAATTAAATCATACATTAAAGAGAAAAACATATTTTTATGTACTTATGATTCTGCGGATATAATGGTTCAATTATTAGATCAATTAAATAATGCATATTTAATTGTTGATGAATTTCATAATTTAACAAATAACATTTATATAGACCAAATAAGAGATAAAATATAAACAATTATATTTATCAGCTACTCCAATAAAAGATTTTGTATGTGATTACAAATATGAATATAGTTGGCATGATGCAATAAATAATAAATATATTTGTGATTTTGATATTATTATTCATGAAAATAATCAAGAGCTATATAAATTTGCATTTTTGCTAAAACAATTATGTTTTGATAAAATTAACATTAAATTAATAGCAAAAGCATATTTTATGCTAAAAGGAATGATGTATTTTGGCAATCGTAAATGTATATGTTATATGACAACAATAGAAAAAGCCAATGAAATATACAATATTTTGTACTGGATGGGAAAATTATTAAATATTGAAATTGAAAGTTGGATAATAACATGTAATACAGCAAAAACAAAGAGAGCTAATTATTTGTATCAATTTGCAAAAAGTAATAAATTGTGTATAATGATAAATGTAAATATATTGGATGAAGGAATAGATATACCAGAATGTGATAGTGTATTTATAACTCAACCAAGCGATAATATTATAAATATAGTTCAAAGAATGTGTAGAGCAAACAGAATAACTGAAAATAAAACAAAATGTCAAATATTTTTATGGTGTAGTAAGAAAAAAACCAAAAAAATATTAGAATATTTGTCAAACAATACAAATGGCATAATAGACGACAAGGTAATTAAATTAAACATAAAATATAATTGTATTGAAAAAACAATCTATGACGAAATAAGTTGTAATAAAAAAATAATATCTTGTTTAAAATATGATGATAAATTAATACAATTTATTAAGACAAATAGTAAAGTCGCGCCTGAATTTATAGACACGTATATAAATTATATGAATAATTTAAGTAATTTTGTAGTAGATGAAATAAAATATAATAATAACTCAATAATTGTGTTAAACAGCGATAATAATTTATGGTTTAATGGATATCAATTGTGCAAAACATTAGGATATATTTTCAAATTATAAATTGTATCAAAATGCCCAACCAAATTCTATTTATTTAAATGAATATGGATTATACACACTATTGATAAAAAGCAAAAAATAACTATTAATAATTACTAAATAATTAATTTATTGTTTATGTTTTATAACAGTTTAAATTTTTTGTTACCCTCTTTAGTCTCTTACGAGAATATGCGAGTAAAGACCTATATACTTCTTACAATTCGCACAATCAACACGATACATATATTTTTGTTCATTTATGTTAGTTGCATTATATGAATTTGATTTATACATAAGGTGCGCATATTTTTGCATATGCTGATGGATTATTTATAACACTTCCATGTTTTTTGACTCATTTATGTCTTTATGGTTTGTCGTTCATTTGTCGTATTTATGTATTATTAAAGTTTATAAGCGTTGCATAATTCCAGGAATATTTGTTTATGTTTTTGATAACCGTAAAAATATGTTATGATGGCTAATTTTTTTATAAACATTTAGTATGCTCATATTATTTATATTATATATAAGGACGTCTCTATTAGAGACGTCCTTATATATAATAACAAAAACATAAAACTATTATAAATATAATAAACACAACAAATATATTTTTTTATAGTTGTTAATTATAAATGGACATTATAATTGATGAGTTAAAATATAATAACACTAAAGTAATAGTACTAAAAGATTCTAATAATATGATATGGTTTAACGCATATCACGTGTGTAAAATATATTTCCGGATTACAAATTATATCCAGGTGCTCAGCCAAAATCTATTTATTTAAATGAATCCGGATTATATACCTTATTAATTAGAAGTAAAAAACCTAAAGCAGAAAAATTTTTTATATGGGTTGTAGAAGATGTTTTACCATCTATTCGCAAAAATGGAATTTATACGGCTAACAAAGCACAAATGAAAAAAATTAAAAAACTGAACCAAATAATTAAACAAAAAGACGAAGAATTAAAACAAGAAAAATTAAAAAATCTATCATTAGAAAATAATCAAAAAAATAAACACATATGCACCAAAGGTAAATATATTTATATTATAAAATCAAAATTAGACGACTATATTGACAAAGATAAACCAGATATCCTTAAAATAGGCAAGACAAAAAAATATAAAATTAGGATGTCAACTTACAATACAAGTGTAAAAGATAATGTTATCGTTTTATATCGAGCTAAAGTAAATGACATTTCAGCAGTTGAAAATTGCCTAAAAAGTCTGCTATCTAAAAAAGTATATCGTTCACATAGAGAGTATTATGAGGTAACATTAAGCGAAGCAATTAAAACAATAAAAAGATGTATTACATTATCAGGATCAACATTGTTGTCAGAAGATAAATTGTATTTGAATTTTAAAATGAGTCGTTCAACTAAATTAAATGGATTTGAAATAAATGTAAATAATTGTAATGAACAAAATGGAGGTTTTAATGATAATGAAATGGAATACAAATCATATGACTATTTATTAAAAATGTATGTGAGATATAATTTTATGCTAAATGTTGCAAAAAATAAAGAACATTATATTTGTCCAGTTAATAATTTATTCAGTAAATGGTTTATAAATGAATAATTAATTTATTGAAGTGTTATTGTAACCAATTTTTGTTATTTTACAAGTTCTATCAATTTTATAATTTTATTTAAATCTGATAAATCATCTATATTTAGTGCATTGATTAGATTACCATTTGAAGATATTCGTAATAGTTGAAACATTTGTGTTGGTATAATTATCTTATCGTCTAAATAAATATTGTTGTTATTTATTGTTAAATTACAGTTTATCATATAACAAAATAATCTTGTTAATGGTTCATCTGTTTCTAGTTGTATTTTACTTATCCAATAATCAACACCATAATGTAAATATAATTCTTCATTTTGTTCAATATTTCTATGTGCATATATTTTAATCAAATTTTTCTTACTTTTTAAAAATCCACAATTTGATTTTTTAGTAGACATATCAACATAATTTTTAATTGCAACATTTATTTTATCACTTGATATCTTAAAACACCCATATTGAATATCTCTATAATCATCTAATAATTCAAAATTGAACCCATCATTAATAAATTGTCCTATGCCTTCTCTATTTTTAATTTTTTTATTACCAATATAAGTTTTATTATTAAATGGATTTTTTATTGAATATGTAAAATCATCAATTGACATGATATTTCCTATATTACAATCATAAAAACAAATATATTCACCTTTATTGTATTTTTTGTCGTAAAAACACCATAACCTGCATTATTTATATTGCTTAATTTTATTGTAGTCATTGTAATAATGCTAAATTTTACATTAAGATCATTACCAAATAGTATAAATATCAATTATTTTTATTTATTGTTGTTTATAAATAAAAATATGTAGAAAAACATCAATATTTTATAAAAAAATCAATCATTCTGCCCATAATTTGATTTTATTTAAAATGTTATTCCATTCATTTTGATTAAACTCAATGCTTATAATTTTGTTAATTTTTTTCATTATAATTGTTTCTCTTTCTGCTTTCCATACTGCCATTGTTGCCAATAACATTGATTTTAATCTTTTTTCTATTGTTCTATTATAAAAATCATAATAATCATCTATCATTATAACATGTTTATTATTTAATGTAACACCTGCTGGTCGTGCAATTAAACCCATATTTTGATTTATTTCTATTTGAAAAATTCCAGACAAACAATCCCATGGTTTATAGACATCACTACCAATTATTTCTGAAAGTTCTAAATCAATCTTATTTGAATCAAATAATGTATTCATAATTTGATTATATACATAATCCGAACCATTAGTATCTATCACATTATTATTATGGGAATAGTATGATGGATTTAATGTTTGTCCATTTTTAATATAAGATTTGGCTTCATCAGGTGATTTAGAACCATGACCTAGTATATATGGTACAATAAATGTACTAATTACACTAGGTTTTTGTTGAAAAATATCTTGTGTATTTTGTGTAGTTTGCATTTAATATAAAATAAAATATTATATCAAAACAATCAATTTAATTTTCAAATTTTCACAACCATTAAAAATTTGAAAATTAAATCATAACACAATAAACTACACATAATTAACTATATTTATATAATGGATTTTGGTTATCAAACTATTGATAAAGTTTTTAACGTAATTCAAGTACAAAATGTTGATGAAATTGTTTTTGACAATATATTTATTAATAATTTCTATCTTCATGGTTCATTATTTAGTTATCGTATTTATGCATTATTAGAAGATCATAATCGTACAATAGGTTATGGCATTATGGGAAATGATTTTTTGGCATTATTTAATTGTTTCAATCGATCTGACATTAGAAAAAATATTGTATATTATTATGATGATGATGTTGAATATGAATTTATTAGAATTGATAATAATTTAGTTGAATTATTTAAAACAACTAAACATAATCAATTTGGTTCTCTTCCGGTGGCTCAAATGATTATTTTTAATCATGATGAATCTATAATCAATGAATTAATTACAAGACCTGAAATTTATATGGTTTCTAAAATAGCTATTGCACTTGCAGATCAATGTATAATCGATATTCAACATAATATATTAGATTATCGAATTGATAGTCTATTTACCATTAAATCATTAACTTGTGATAATATCGATAAAATTGCACTTGAAATTGACGAAAACAATCATAATAGTTACGATAAACAAAAAGAACACATTAGATCAGAAATATTAAAAATGTTTCGTCATCGGTTAATTAGTGTACCTGTTCAAAGAAATGCAACAAAAAAAATGTTGGATGAAATAGTTAATGATGTAGTTAGACAGATAAAAGAATTAATTAAAGATTTATTAGCACAATATTCATTAGATAGTATATCCGAGGAAGAATTTATTAAAAAATTAGATGATGAAATGTTTATTGATAAAAATTTTGCTAGATTATTTGCCAAAAAAAATCATCCTGAATTTGACAATTTTAAATACGAACATTCAGAAATTGCCAAATTTTTGGGATATGTTTGTGATAATAATGGATATTGTAGAACATTTACAGAGCTAATGAAAAAACACTTACGACATCAAATTGATTATATTACTATTATTGAAGACGATAAAAAGCCTGCGGACATCCGCAGGCTTTTTGCTGACCAAATTAAAGTCGGTCGTGGGCAAAAAATAAAATATTATTTAACACGTGTAGGATTTTATTTGATATGTATTTCAGCAAACACAATTAAATCTCGCGAATATAAAATTCAATTCGCTAGAGTATATGAAATTGCATTAAATTATATTCAACAACTAAAAAACAAAATTGTATCATCTCAGCCTAATTATGAAACATCAAAAATAATTTTGTCAAATCGTATGGATAATGAGATGAATAAAAAATTAGATAGAAAACGAGAATGTAAGATTGAATTAAAATACAATCAACTATTAAAAGAATACGATCAATTGAAACAACAATTATTAGCTAAAGAAAATGAAATAAAATTACAAAAAAGTATAATGGTTGATATGGATGAAAAACTTAAATTAAAAGACCAAAAAATATTTACACAAAAATCAAATCACATTAAAAATTTAGATAATTATGTCAAAAGTGTATACAATACAATTAAAATAACATACAAAAAATTTAAATTCAACATAAATACCATTAATGACACAAATTTCATCATGAAATTAAACAATTACCACAAAAAATTAAATAAATCATTCACTATGATATTTTAAATTTAAAATTAATGGTATTGTGACTAATTGCATATTTGTTTTATAATCATCAAGTGAAAATTTAATGTTGAATTATTATATGAATTAATTTATTAGATTTTTACTTGATGACTATATGTGTCAAATTCAACTAAAACGAATAATTTAGATAAATACCTATGTATAAAATAAATCGTTTAATTTGTAAAATTCCATTTAATTGGTTCATCCGTTAAATATTTATTTGTATTTCTATTACATACACAATATGCCAGAAAAAATGATTTACCAATCATTTTTTTCCGTGTTGTGCCAAAACAATAAACTTTATCTTGATATGGTTCAAATAATTGAATAATTGCATTGAATTCTTTAATATAAATGTTACGATGTACTTTAATATAATTAGTCAAAAAATGTTGCCCCGTCGACACAAATATTTTATCATATTCATTTTGTTCTAACAAATCTTGTATTTCTTGTCTATTTGCACTTCTTTTCACTTCTGAGAAAATACTTGCATCAAGTGTTTCAAAAAAGTCAAGATTTGGACCAATATTAGATACAATATTAACAACATCTGCTTGTCTATATTGTTTTAAATATGGATGTGTTTTAATTAATTTAATGGTGTTATCATTTCCATCTTCCGTTGATGGCTGAGATAACAATATTAAACATTTGTCCATATTATATGTATCATTAGTTATTGTATGTTTAGTTCGATGCTCCATAACTTAATATATTATGGTTAATTTATAATTTACTAACTCAATAAATCAGAAATTCAATGTTTTGTAAACACAATCACATCAAAAAGTAATGGTATGATTTATAAAATATAATTATAAATGTTATCATCGAGTTTAAATATAATAAATTAAATATGTTACCATACAATGACTGATTTTAAATAAAATCAGTCATTGTATGGTAACATATTTAATTTATTATATTTAAACTCGATGATAACATTTATCAAAAAAATGAAATTAACACAATTTAATAATTTAATTTATAAATATATTATTATATATACATGAACTCTACTTTAGAATTACAATCTTTTTTGACACACAAAGGTTTATCTGTCTCATCTATGATCACTTTAGTTATTCCATCAAAATACTGCATTTAGCCAGTTCTTAACAAAAGAAATAAGTACTGCATTAAATATAAAAAACAGAATTAATCGTCAATTAGTTTCCAGATTATTAAGAATAATTCAAGAATATTTTATTCATAATAAAGTGGAAGATAATGGATCTATTGTATATGCAGGAATAAATGAATATGATGAAGAAATATTTAAAATATTTGTGCCAAACATAAAAATAGATCAATTTTATTACAATTGCGGAAAACAATTTATAGTTGACAGATTTTTACCATTATTTCAGACATTAAATGGTCATATTATATTTGCAAATGGTGATATTTGTAATATATATAAATTTGAATCAACATTTATAAAAATTAAATCGATAAATGGTAATTTAGTAAAACGACATAAAAAAGGTGGTCAATCCGCATTAAGATTTAGTAGATTGGCGGAAGAAAGCAGACAAGAATATGTAACTCATATTATAGATTACATAAATAAATTGTGTAGAATTGAAAATAATTGTTGGATATTTGGTTCTAGAGAAATAGTTTCAATGGTGATAGATAGAAATGATTTATTAGTAGACATAAAAAATGGTGAATTTTTGGATTTTAATGATGATACTATAAATAATACTAGAGAATGGATTACATATTTAACAGGCGCAAAAGATAAAAAAGATGACAAAATATTAGCAGAAATAGTTAAATATTTGGATACAAATGTAGACATGTTAGATTTTGATGAGATAAACAAGGACCAAATGAAAATCTATTTAACAAAGGATATGATTGATGAATATATAGATAGTGAATATTATGACAGAGTAAAATATTTTGAATATATTGGTGTGAAATATTTTAGTTATGAGGTTTAATTAAATTCAATGCGTTTTTGATAATGTGATTATTATGATATTTATTGAATTTGAAGAAAAGTGCAAATTTAATTATTCCAAAATATGTTTGATTATAGTTATCTGTATATGGTTTTTATTTTATTTGATTTTTTGGCACCATACAATACTTGAGTGATTTTCTTAAAAATACTGAATATCCGTGATTGTATGGAAAATCTTCAATATATTCATCATCTAATTCAACATATGATAATAACTCAAAAGGTATAAAGTCTTTTTTGTCATCAATATGATTACCTGGTGAAAAAAAACTAAAATTTCTAAAAAGACCATTTACAGAATTAGATCTAATCTCATGATAATTATTTGTGATGGAATCACTTATCCAATATTTTTCACCATGAATATTTGACAATTCTATCGCGAGTGATTGGACACTTGATGTTTCCAGATACATTAAATATCCTTCTGTAATAAAAATTATATTTTCTTTATTTCTTTTTTTTTGGTATGCATTTATAAATGCATACAAATTTTTTCTTTCAGATTCGTTACTTAAATCACACTGATACCTAATCAACTGTTTTGTTGTTCTTAGTTGTGCATTTTGCGATGACTTATTACCAATCATTTCTTGTACTCTTTTATTGATTAATTTTTTCAATGACTCAATATCGAGAAATTCTTGCGATGTTTTACTCATAATTTGTTGCAATATGTTACTCATAATTTGTTGCAATTCAGGTTCATCAATAATTTGTTGCAATTCCATTTTATCAATAATTTGTTGCAATTCCATTTTATCAATAAATTGTTGCAATTCCGTTTTATTTAATATAAGATGACTATCCCAATTTAAGTCAGATGATAATTGTGATAATGCTTCATGTTTTATTTGCATAAAATCTTTGTCAACTTCAATATAATCAACATCATTCCCACTATATAATTCTTCCACTGCATAAGGAATTATTTCAAGACCACATGCTAAATTTACGATTGTACAATTATTATTTAATTTTTGTAACATATTTTTTATAAAAAATGCGACACTATCTTTTCTTTTGATTAATGTGGGTTTGAGATATGATGGATTTTGTGATTTTTTTGTGTGCATATCTGTTGCTGGTTTTAATGCTATCAATGCTTTTTTTACATTTCATTTTCGTCATTTTCATATTTCGGCATAAATACGATAAATGCAGATTCGTACAATTTCACCTGGTCAGTGTTTGTTGTTTCTTCAGTCATTATATTTATTATTAATTATAGTTAGATATAATTTTTGATTTGACGTTAATTCTTTTACTGCCATTATGTGGTATTTTATATTTTATGAAATAATGAATACTATATTAGGTATAGGATGTATTTTAATTTAAAAATGTAAAAACAATATCAATAAATATTGTTTAAATTTATAACCATAAATTTTTTAGCTTATAAATAACTTGATTATTTGCGGAGTGTTTTTAAATAAATTATTGTTATAAATGTTTTGTATTTTTTTGAAAATTTACTTATTTTCAAAAAAATAACATAATGTTGTTGAGTTAGTTTTTACAACTTGCAAAACTACGTTATATCAGTTGTTTTTTAATAACATATGGATGCATTTATTTGTATTTCTGTCAACCCCAAAGTTTTTCCAATCTCAAATAATTCTATATTTACTTGATTTAATTCGTTTCGTAATTCGACATCTTTGATAATATGTTTTCTTAATTCAGACAACTCACGTGGCTGTTTTATAGCAATATGTGACATATTGCTAGTTATAATTCTTGATTCGTTATTATATATATTGGTACTTATTGATTCTTCATCATATGCATTAGTAATTATTGATTCATAATCATGTGCATCGATAAGTTCATCATTATATACATTAGTAATTTTTAATTTGTTATTATCGTCAATAGTAAATATATTTGTATTTTTAAATGTTTCAAGCGAATAAATTGGTATACCTCTATTAACGCTCATTATTTCAGACATAACATGATCTATACTATGAATAAATGTACTTAACCATATAAATGTGGCTATAAAATGAGAATTTTCTATACTTTCTGCATCCACACATTTAGTTTTCATCAATTGTAGTGTTTCTAATTTTATTGCATCGATATGTTTATTATTTTCAACCTTGCCAGAAACATATTTATGAATAATTTGATATGCTCTGATTATACATCTTATATATGGATATAAATTTTTGTGTTGTTCAAGGTTAATGTTATGAATTTGTTCATAACAATCATTACCAATATTAAATTTAAACGGAAAACCAAATTGTAAACCACTTGCTGTTGCTGTTCCGCTATAAAAGGACATTACTTTAGCTGAAACGCACTCATTAAATATTATAGCGTTACAAATGTTTCCTATTATTGGTTTATGAATTTCATTATTACCATAATCAGTTACATAACCACCTAATCCATTTTGATTTGTACATAATATATATTTAATGTGACTTTGTAAATCAATTTCTTTAATTTTACTAACCTTTTCAGATGCTGAAATTGCAAATGCATCTATAAAATGAAAATGGACAAAGTTATGGCAATGAAAAACAATATAATGAAATATTGAAATTGATGCATGCAATAACGCAATTTTCCATTTATTGTTATCTTGATTAGTGTATTCTATAACATGTCCATCTTTAAATTTAATATGTGTAATTGTCTTATTATCATGATCTAAAGTTATTGAGTGGCAATCTATGCATCTATATTTATCTTCATGTGTTGTACATTTACAATCTATCGTAATTGTAGAATTATCTATATATAAACTACTTGAATTGATAACTATATAATGATATAATTCATTCGCGTTCATAAGTTTTACTCGTGGTATATCTATCATCAACATATTATCATATTTATATTTGCAATACATAAATGTGTCATTTAGTTCGTTCCGAACATTCATAAAATCATATTCTTCATATATTCGTGGTTTACATAGTAACATTCCATTTTTGTCGTAAATCGGTTCAAATTCTTTCCCAATGCTCAATAAATTATACAAATTGTATTTCAGCTCAACATATTTTTTATTTATGAATATGATGCATCTATAGATTATAGATGTTAAATCGTTTAAAATTAATTTAAATATTAATTCTATGACTTGATTTATCACATTGTATTTGTGTTTTTTTTTTTCGTTGAAATTTCCAGGTTGTTGCTTTAATAGCTTCCAACCAAAAAAAAATGACAATGTTTTTTGAATGTATGTATATATTGTATACATTTCTTGTTATCTAAACCATCTAAAAAATATATTGATTTATGTAAAAATTTTGATTCATCAAAATTTTTACATAAATCAATATATTTTTTAGATGGTTTAGATAACAAGAAATGCATACAATTCACTTGGATAAATTTATTGTATGGAAATGATTTTTATAAAAATCATTTATTTTTACATTTAATTACAATCATATCATCATCTAAAAATACAAATAATCTGTATAATTTATAAAATCTTGTGAAAACATTTTCTTTGATATAATCAACATCATAATCTTCACATATTTTTTTAATGTCTTTTGCCATTAATTTATATTCTAAACAACTACATTCTGGAAACATATGATGTTCAATTTGATAATTTAAATATCCCTGTAAAAAATCTATTATATCTGGATCAAAGAACCATTTTTTTTCAAAATCATTACAGCATAAATAATTTGCACTTCCCAACACAGATCTATATATTATATCGTTTTTTGTATTTGTATATGTAGATATTTCAGGTACAAATCTACACAAGTCTTTACCGGCATGATTAGGAACAATTATTATAAACGAATATATGTTTGTTAATATTTCTGAGGCTATTAAATTACATAATGAGAAATAAAAATATGAATTACCAAATATAAATCCCCAGAAATAAGGAATTACTAAAAATCTGTAAAAGAAATAAGGCAGTAGTGTTTGTATAAATGTTATATTATATTTAAAAATTGCGTCTGGTAATAAACATAAATTTATTTTTTTGCTATTGTTTTTATTTTTATAATGGTGAAAAATATTTGATGCATAATAATACCATCTCCATGTGAGCATAAAAAAAATAAAAAAAATATTATTTTTTATGAATTCTGATTTTTTTAATTGTGTATTTCTTGCGTTTATTATTAGATCTGGATCTTTTGTTTCATTTAAAAAACAATGATGTAAATGGTTATGTTCATAAGACCATGCTTCTACTAAAAACCAATCTAACCAATCTATGTGTTTTCTGATTATACCAATACCAAAAAATTTTTTTTTCAGATGCTTTTCATTGCAATCATTATATCCACCATGACATATATGATGACCTGAAATTGTCCATCTTGTAACAGTATATATAGATAAAGCAATTACAGAAATAAAATTGTATTTTATCCATATACCAAAAATACCGACAACAAACAACACATTTTGCCACAACACCAATTTGTTGTAATGATGTAATTTATCTTTTATCAAATTGTCTTTATTCACTAATTTTTCTTTTGTTAACATTAATTTGTTAACAAAATCAACATTTATATTTTTCAGCAAAACTAATTTTTTTTTAATCTTATGTTTTTTCAGTTTTATTTTTTTTGTTTTTATTCATAGGATACATATATATATTATTCAATTGTATTAATTAAATTTTGCTGTCAACAAATTTTTGGTTTAAATTAATTTTTTGCAGTTTATCCATAATACAACAATTTTTAACAAGAAAATTAATATTTTTTAAATTGATGGTTACAATGTATTGGTCATATAGCATTGCAACATTCATAAATATTATTTATAAAATATATAATATTTATAATTATTTTTCAATCACAATAATTATATTTATTTATACAATTATTATATTATTTTTATTTGTACACATTATCGGTACATGATCTATGACAACCAGTTTCATGATGTATACCATTAAAACAAATTGTACCAAACATTGTTTCATCATTTTTATACACTAAATTACCGTCTTCATAAAATTCATGTACGTAATAATTAGACTCCATATCGTCAAATTTAAATGTGTCATTAATTTTAATTGCCTCATTTTCAGGTAAATCCAGCAGTGTTTTTATTGTATGTATATCTCTTATCATTTTAGTCGGTATGTGTTTTCGTAATATCCATGAAACTTTTCCAGAAGTTTCAGCGTACCAACCGGGTTTTTGTAACATTTCAATCCTTAATCTAATAGATTTTTTTTTTCCATCATCAGAACCATCGTGACAACCTAATGATAATTTATTGCCAAATTTTCGGACTTGAAACATTAAAAAAGCATTAACACTACTAATGTCGTCTGTATTAAATATTACACCACATGCATATTTTTGTAAATCAACTGGTTTTTTAAACCATGATGTCACTCCGTAGCTTTTTGAGTACATTAAAAATAATTTTTCCATTATCTCCTCAGATAATTCTGCAGAATTAAAAATTTTATAATCCATTCTATATATATATATATATATAGTTATAAAAAAAATCGATAAGCAAAAAATTAATTCAATTTCAATTCATAGTCATAGTTATTTTCTTCATAATGTCTCATAGTGCTAATAATTATCTCATGATTTCTTAATTCCAAATCATAATCGTAATTATTTTCTTCATAATGTCTCATTATACTTAGATTTATTTCATCTGAAGTAAAATGTTTTTTTGTTTTTTCATTTATCCGTTGGTAATATATTAGACTTCGTAAAGGCTCAATTTTTTGACTTATTACAGATCCACCAAATGAAACCATTTTACTCATATCAACAAAATGCGATTTATATTCCATAATAATATATATATATAGAAAATATTTCAATTTTATATATATTGTATCCAATAAAATTACATTTATTTATACTAATTTGACTGTAATATTTGTTTTTCTACGAGTACAAAATGCATTTAAATCTAATACTTGTTCTTTTTTATCATATTCTTCATCAAATCTATTATCATTCCATTTAATAAATCTTTCACAACCAATTGTAAAATTTGGAGTTTTTTTAGCACGATACCAAAATACTTTTTTTCTAATATCTGTACTACGAATTCTATTATTAATTACCATACACCCATAGTTTTGAGTCACTTGTAAAAATACTTGATCAAATATATCTCTACTTGGAAACATTCCTGCATAATGTTCATATAATCTTTTTCTATTTGAAAACATATCTTCTCCCAGTAAAAAAATAAAATCAAAATTTGATCTTAATTCTGGTTGAATACCTAATGAATATTGCATCGTTAATATAAATGTTAATTGGAAATGTCTCCCTTCATTAAATATAGATAAAACATTTGGATCTTTGAGCCATAAATGCTTAGAACTCATACAATCATCCATAATTAAAAAAGTTCTTGGATCTTTTGGTTTTTTCCCCTTTTTTTCTCTTTTCTCATTTTGTGATAACATTTTTCTTTGACGAGCTAAAACATTTGGAATAATTGATTCAACATATTCATGATGGGTAAATGATTGAGGAATAAATTCATTATAAAATTTAGTCATTTTATCAGTTGGTGCAATGACAGTGCCACATGGTATATCCTTGATATTATACATAATATCACGAACTACCCAACTTTTTCCGGAACCGGATTTTGCAATCATTGCAATTCTAGGATTTAAAAAATTACCTTCATCATTATACACTAATGTATTCATATCAAATTCATCAAGACTTAATTCAGCACCACCTGCATTATATGTATTTGCAGACATTTAATTATATTTACTATAATATAATGATCCATATTTATTTTATAACAATTAATTTTCAATAGTGAAGATGGTTGAAAAATTTTAATTAAATTAATAAATACAATTACCATAATTAATTGTATTTATTAATTTAATTTAATTAAATTAAAATTTATCTAATAAAACTTGCCCATTTAATTTTAATGATGGATATTGATTTTCCATATTATATATAAAATATACTATGATTATCCAATTTATTAATCCACATAATACACTTGTTCTTATAATTTTCTCATTTTGTGGTGTTTTATCTTTGGAGATGTATTTAACATCTAAATTTAATATTAAATATATAATAAACATCGTTAAAAAACAATAAATTATAGCAGTTTGAATGTCCATATTAATCAACAATTAAATTATGTTTAGAAATTAATTTATATATTTAATTCTTTATTTACATATTTTATTCCAATTTTTTTTGGTTCGTTATTTTCATTATCATTTGCAATCAGTTTAATTGTATCCATCGTTATTTGATTGTTCTTTTGTCCCATTGTATATGATTCAAATATTTCCATCTTTTTATTATGTGGCATATATGATTCACTTACATTAGAAGATACACTTGGATAATCATGTTTCGGTCGTTCCTTAAAAGTGGAAGGCATTTTTTCACGTTCTTTTGTTCTTTTGATATCTGTATTTTCCATTTTTTTTAAACTTGCTACAATATCTTGATCAGAATTTTCCGTATCTTTTTCTAAAATATTTGTATCTAATATAATGTTTGATTTAGGAAATTCTCCTTTTCTTTCTCTATTTTCTCTATTTTCTCTATTTTCTCTATTTTCTCTATTTTCTCTATTTTCTTTTTCTTTTTCTTTTTCTTTTTCTTTTTCTTTTTCTTTTTCTTTTTCTTTTTCTTTTTCTTTTTCTTTTTCTTTTTCTTTTTCTTTTTCTTTTTCTTTTTCTTTTTCTTTTTCTTTT
>Ga0169931_10005229_pt1 | contig 19823 bp, 12 predicted proteins | sample Kivu_15m_20L_FD_129675 | JGI IMG/M metagenome (GOLD analysis project Ga0169931, IMG submission 129675) | Freshwater microbial communities from Lake Kivu, Western Province, Rwanda to study Microbial Dark Matter (Phase II) - Kivu_15m_20L... | ecosystem: Environmental > Aquatic > Freshwater > Lake... | reverse complement strand
TATATCTTTAACTACTTCCTTTCAACTAGCTGATATTGCTGATCTTTACTAATTACATACTTGTATATAGCAAATGAAGCCTACCCAATCAATTGTAGTTGTTGACAATAACAATTTGCTGTCCTCCAACTCCCCCTGATGAAACCAACTTGCTCCACTACTTCACACTCTGTGGTGCACAAAAGATATCTCCCCAACAGCAGCAGTTACCTCCACATCCGTCACAAGCGCATACATGGCAGCAAGCAGGATCGATGTTTTCAAGCTAAGCGGGTTTGCAGAGCCACCAAGAACAGAGGCAGCAGTAGGCTTGATGGACTCCTGCGGTGAGGACTCCACAGCAGTTGAACCACCAGCAGTCGCAGCAAAGGAATTGACACATATCTTGATTATTATTATCAAAGAAATGACTATTTTTACACAAATCAGATTCAAATTATTGTAAATCGTGCCATGCAAAATCATTTATGTTAAGGTAACCATCTGAAAATTATTCTTCCTAAAGGATTTTTTAAAAAATGTTCGATTTGTCTTATAATAGATAGTTGCAACTGAGGCCATTATCCTATTAAAAGCTGATTCCTAGCTTACTAAGCAATAAATTTATCGCAAGGCTAAGCTGATAAGTGCCAAAGTTTTTAAAAATTACCCTTTCTAAGTCTTTTTCCTTGATTTTATGCCAAAATGATGTACTTAATGCTAGAATATGTAGATTCGGCCAATATGCTTGTGCAATATGTATAAGACCTTCCTATTTTATTGGATTAAATTATAAGTTTAAGTATTTAAGTTTAGGCCAAATGGCCTTGGTAAGTTATCTACAACTTTGAAGACAGATATTATTACTTCGTAAATCTAGATGCACAAGATTTGGCCACTTTCCTACAGTCAGATATTTACAACCTTATCTCAAAGTACAGTTGGAAGTTATTTTTAATCTTAGCAACTTTGGCCATTATCCTCTAGAAAGATGCTAAAGGTCTTTTTCGCTAATATTCGGCATTATAATATTTAAAGAAATTAGATTAGGCCATTCTCTTTATGCTATCTTTTCCATGTTTTCTCTTTTGAATCATAAAATTGAATTTTAATTTTTTTTACTATAGAGGAAGAAGAAGGAATCGATTGAATTTAACTAATGTAGTTTTTTCTCATTTAATAGAATTAATCGAAAATAGATCCCATTACCATTAACTTTAGTCTTCTTCCTTTTATTACGTAAAGAGAGGTTCCAATTCTGATTTGTTAAGGAACTATCTTAACTAATTTCATTTTGATTAGAATTCAGAAACTTCTAATGCTAAACAAGGAATGAAAAAGATCCTTAGAATTATTGCTTTCTTAATTTAAGTTAGAATCGACTTTTATATTATTAACAAATGATTGAGTATTCTTATTGGAAAAACCTCCTGTTTGTTTAGTACTCATTAATCTGCTTAATAAATATCAATGTTACTATCTTATGAGTTTAAATATGTATTTATTAATGCCTATTTATAAAAATAATTAATTATAGACAGGCTTAAAGTGTTATATTTAGTATGATTATATTAATAGTTTTTGCAATTACTTGTTTTAAATAGTGCAAAAGAGTCGAAATAACATAAATTAACATTAAAATAGCTTTGATTTTCAAACAAAAGATAATTGTTTATCAGTAAATCTCATTGTTCTTAAGCTTTTCTACATACTAACGATGTTTGCCGTCCTTAAGTCCATCTGATACTAATAATCTGTCTTTTCTAAGCTAGTTATTGAACATTCTATCCTTACGTTCCCACCATTTATCCTCAGGATCACCTATCAAGTAGCTTTCTCCCTACCTATATGCCACCACCAGCTCCCTCTCTTTCCTTCGCAAATCGTAAAGAACTCCTTAGTAACTTGCCATCTATAACTACTTATCTTCTTTGTTCTAAATCAGCTTAGTCAGATAGTTATTGACAACAGCCGGAGGTACTTTGGCTCCACTTGACCTTGAGACACTTGAAGCTCTTTGAAGATCAGATTTAAGAGAAGCTAATCTATCTTAAAGCGCCTCAATCAGTTATTCTTTGCGTTTGACATTTTACTCAATTACATACTAATCTGGTCGTTTTTTGGGTGGAAGTTTGTCCAATCTGCTCTGATACTCAGAATGAATCACATTATCTTTCTTTGACAGAGGATTCTATGTCAGAGTTTCAACGTGATGTGCTCTCAAGTACCATTTTTCATTATCCGGAACATTCTAGGCAGCCACAAAACTTTAATAGTACCCCACAGGGAGTAACACTGAATACTTGCTTTTACCTTAACTATCAAAAATTGTCGGTTTGTTCTCAAGTTTAAGCTTGTCACGAAAATATGTATTGCTGACTCCCTACTTGATACTTTAATCATATGTTTTTTCTTTTATGGTTTTCTTTTACTATTTTATGCCCTTATCGATAGTGTTAAGTATCATCCTGCTGATGCCTAAAGGGTCTTAAGTTTTCTTCACTTCTTAGACATTAGGCAGATGCGATAGAAGCAAACTCGAGCCCATTCTGATTACTTACGGCTCTAGAGGCTATCTGAGTCCCTATTTGGCTTTTACTTTCTAGTAGTAGCGAATGTCGAAAGAATTAGTGTTCATGCCTTAAGGTTAATAGTAAGATTTGGCTAGTGAGTCTGTTTGCTGGAATTGCTGAGGCAGTTGACTTGAAGATGGTCTAATGGTCACTTAAGGAATCAATACCTTCTAGGGCTAAGGAGCAGGCTCAAAGATTGATTTTAGCAAAGTTTTTATCATGAATTGTTTGTCTTTTTCAGCCTGCTCAGCCTATTGATCCTGTCTGAACTTTTAAGGGAAATTATCTTTACTTATCGCCAGATCGACTATATCCGCAAATCCAACTTTCTTCTTCAAAGGCTAAACTTTATCAGCGTTTTACTCATCTTCATCTTCGACATAATCTCCCATTCTAGCGACCACTCCTTATATGATTTCTGCAAATTTGTCAAATTAATTGATTGAAACATTTTCAGCTAGAAGAGAAATTTGTTTTGATTTGTTGCGTTAGTGGGTCATTTTTTCATCTAGTTTGTTGAAATATCTTTTAAGAAACTCAAGACAGGTGTTGGCTTAAATGGTTTTCTGGTGGAATTTCGAGGTCTATGTTTCTGAAGGAATGAAGTTTAGAAGCTATGTCCAGGCTTGATTCTTAAGCAGGACTCGAGTGCACTCCATTTCGAAACAAGTATGCAAAAGATCCATACCTATCTACTGTTGTGATGGGAATTCGTCGAAACTTTAAACATGAAGCTCATATTTCAATAAAAATTGTTTTTTTATTTGCTTGATGAACTTCTTAGAACACTCGAGAATAAATTCTTGTGAGTATTTAGCCTCTCTTTTTCTTCCATTCATTAGCACCAGCTGAACTACTTCTTCTAAAGTAAAGCAATCTTAGCCCAAATGTTTTTTATCTTGATCTAACTACACTACAATATCACTAAGACAACCTAAATATTCTTCTCTTTTGCCCTGTTAAACCCCTATTTGTCTCTATATCAGCTATCTAGTCACATACGGGTACTCGCCTACGATGGGCAACAAAAGTTTATTAACTGTTCGTTTGAAGAAAAAGAGGTCATGATGTGGCAAGATAGCTGCTTAGTAAATCTACATAAAAGTAGTGAAATCGTTGGTGAGTCGCTAATAGATTTCATTATTTTTGTTTTGAAGCTCTTATATTTTGGTAGTAAGCATCTGTTTCTTTATTTTATCGTATTTGACGATAGGTTGCTCGAGTTGCTTAGAAAGATCGTTTATTTAATCTTAGAAAGGATTCACATAACTTTGATAGATCGCCTTAAAATGACGTTTAAGAGATTATTAGTACTGCTTGATGCTAGTCATCGCTTACTCTAGATCACCGTAACTTTTCTGAATAAAAAATTTTATACGTCAAAATCCACTAGAAAAGTTTTGAGAGACATATAGCGTTCTTTTAGTGATTTTTCACTGAGAATATTGCACACCTCGATTTGACTTTTCCTGTATTTTTAGTAGTTAAAAGACAAAGCTTTGATCGATAGGCTTTGCAAATCTTTTTTGTCTTTAGGTCCTTAACAGTAAAGTTAATAAAAATGTCTAAGTTGTTTTTCTGAAATTTTGTGAGGAATGATTTCCTTGATAAATTCTACAAATTCTTGTTATTTGACTGAATAATTTTATATTTACTTTAGATCTATTTTGATACTTTTTTATTTTTTCCGTACCACATCAAAAACATGTCTTTAAGGTTATTAACATCTGCCTCGAATAGTTTTCTGAAAAGTTTGTTTGCAATCACTCGTTTTTCTTACTAGAATTCATATAGATTTTTGAAACCTCCAGGCATGGTCTGAGCCTTGGAGGCTGCAACTTTCTTCCCTTTTCTTTTGGGATTTACTGTTGTTATGAATGGCTAATAACTTTTGATTCCTGCGAGTTTTTGATCGACTGTTTGTTTTTTCATTACTTTTTCTATATACATAAAAGGCTGGACGAACTACTGTGCAACTGGTTTTTTGTCAACATCAGACTGAAAACGAAATCTACATCTTTTGATCTTTACTTGCTCGAGAAAGTTTTAGCCATTATATCGAAGCCATCAGTGATTGGTTTTTAGGGCACTCTAGGTTTAGCTGTCGGTTAGGGTTGTATAACCGCTTCATGACATATAAAATACCTAATTTAGGTTTGTTCCAGGTTGCTCTGGAAGCCTGGCTCATTCTGGTGGCAAAGGAGCCATGCGAAGCGTATTTTCCTTTATCGATCATTGTAAAAAATATATAACAACTCTAACGAAATGATTATTTATCAAAAAAACATAGAAAATCTTTAGTAAAAAATGGTTTAAAGTCTTTTCAAAAGAACACATATAATATTTGATAGATTTTGATATTTCTTTATTTTATAGTTTACACTTTAGCTTATTAATAAAATTGGTGATATAGCTAACCCAATGAACACAGAGATTAGTTTTCATTCCTATAAGCTCACAGACAACAGTCATAAGGGAAAGTTACGCAAGGACAGGCAAAGCAATTTTTAGTAATTTAGGGTAAGTTTATATTGACTCAGAAACATCGTGTTATAGAACGATTGAAAGAACGACAACAACTTTTTCTGAGCCCGAAGTCTCATTCGAAAAGTATTCTAGTACGCAGTCGTCAGGAAAAATAGTTACTTACGTTTCTTAGAGTACCTAATTTGCCTTAAATAAAAGTAAAATGTAAAAAACGATCTAAATCTCAATCGCTAAAAAACCAAAATCCTTAAATACTACCTTCAGCTCTATAGTAAGCCCTAAGCAATAAGGCAAAGTTTATGAAAACTTACTTCAAGACTCTAGATTAAGCAAAGAAGAATAACACTAAGATAACTTACACTTTTCCTGAGCTAAAAGTATAGAAATGGTCAGTAGCGGGGTATATAAAGGGAGAAAATATAATAGTAAAAGCGATTGTAAAGGGAAAAGGCAAGAGTAAAGGCAAAAATATCTAATAAAAATATTTAAAGCTTAGATGCCCAAGAGACCTTACTCAAAATTCATACTAATAGCTTGTAAAAGAAAAGATATATTAGATCACAATGTACTAATGATAATATGTTTTTCATAATTATTGTTTAAATGTAATTGTATTGATATGCTTTTTGATTTATATTAAGAAACATCACATCAATTATTTTACAGCATCTATATGTTGCGCATTATCAATGTCAGATCTAAACTCATCTTGCTGCCTACATTTCTACAAAAGTACATGCTATAAGCACAGCGACGTGTCCCAGATCGAAGCATTCGATCATGCCAGAATCAGATTGTATTTCTCTGATAACTTGTTGGGTGATGTTCACTGGAGACATCGCTAGAAGCCTTACGTAGAATTTGAGAGCTATTGTCAGGAAAGTGTTCATATTTTTGAAGTTGTATTAAGAGTGACGGTAGCCGCAGAGGTTCTAAGCGTAGAAACGCATGGCTTTTCGGAACTATTTTGTCGAGCTCATCTGGGCTGTACCAAAACTAAATTTATCAGAAAATACTTGTCTCGAGTCATCGTTTCACTGTAAGTTATCAAATTTTTGATATTATCAGCGATTTTATGAGTGAGATTGCTCAAAGTAGGAAACGCATTAAATATAAAAGTATATTCCTAAATATGTGCACAGTTACAGATGAATTAATGTCAGGGTATGCCTGTTCTCGTCTTTTAGGGATGACCTAATGAAGTTCCAGAAGAGGACTGAGAGCTTTGCTGATCTATACATATAAATCTTGTTTTGTGAGTTAGGCTCCTATTTCCTTCATATAGTCACACCCTTACTCCTCGCTCTTGCTCTTTCTTACCTCCCTTTTCTTATCCTAGCTTTATTTCTACTCAACTTTTTCTTTTTAATTCTCGTTTTCTTACTATTTATATTAACATATGGCTGCAATGACTGAATTGAGCTTTTCAGTTAAAGCAGTACAACCGATATACTTATCTTGATATTGCTTGATGTGATTGAAAACTTGATTGATTTGCAAAAATTGGCACTAACTTGTTGATTATTCAGATAGAAGACCCATGGCAAGAGCGATTGTTGAGTTTTGTTGAGCAAAAGATAATATTTCGATACAAATTGCCAGCTAGCTTTTGCTCCAATGCTGTCCTGAATTTTCCATGATGTCCTAAAGAAGTTATTAATTGATTTTCCATAATGCTTTGGCCATAAGTCGACTTATGGTCAGAAATTTCTTATACTTTGCGGGGTATTTGGCTAAATTGATCCATTAATTATCGCCTCCCGCGGCTTGGAATCTTCGATAGTATCGAATCATCATGTACACTGAGCCTTTTTATGCAGCTGCACTAAAAGCCAGAAAATATGCGATTTTTCTATCGATTTTATCGCCCTAGAAAAGACTCTATTCAAGCTGAAGATGTTTTTCTAAGTAGATCGGATAGAACAATAGAAACCTTTCAAAATTGGGTACATAGCCATATGTCTAGAATACTTTATCTAACAAGTTCTTCAATGTCTTAGGGACAGGTCCGATGAAAGGTCCTTCTAAGTGCCCGTTTCCTTTCTCCAACATAACGCCAAGAGACTGAAGTTGAGGGAACGAATCGTTAGGGTAAAAACTCGATATTTGCGGTTATGTGAGTTCAGGATGATGTTTGTTTTTGAATTCTAGGTAGGAAAGGCTGAGCTGAGTGTGATGGCATCGCCAACAATAATTGCTTAGCTGTCGAGCGTGGAGTTGCTTATGGTAATTGAGCTAGAGAAGTTAGATAGAGGCCGGAGATAGGCCCTGAAAGAGCTCTTAGGACTCTTATTCGCTTTCAGAAAGTGGCGCTTAGTCTTATTTGTGGGGACTTTCCATATTAAATTACAAAGTTGTTATGATGTACGTTCACCTAAAACGATAGTTATATATAGAACCTAAGAAATCAAAGAAAAAAATACCTTATTTTTACATTCGAAAAGATACAATACAATCATTCGTTAAATTAATAAAATGTCATAAAAAATTATTTATTTACAGGCTAAATGGAACCGTTAATAATAAATCGAATGTATCACTTGCTTGCGATATACGAGAGAATCATATTCCACAAAAGTCCTACAAAATTAGCAAAAAGCACTTGATATTGTAGAGGCATGAACCAAAAGTTTATAGTGGTTGCCAAAGGCCATATTTTCCAGTTATTTATCATGGTCTCCCCTATCTTTTTACGCCATTATTCAATACCTTTAGCATATGCTTTGATATCTTTTTCAATCACTATTGAAAAGTAAGGGTAGAATCCTGTCATTAGTATGGGGGCGAAGACAAGTTGATCGAGTATCATCGAACCGAAAACCTTGACTGTTTTTGAAGAATTAGGGAAGACAGCTGCTTGTATTCTTGGGAGAAGTTTGCAATACCATCCGTGAAGTGCAGGTGCAATGTAAGTTGCTCCCATGATGAAGAAATCGACATTGCGTTTCCAGCTGAAAGGTTTATCTTCAAAAACTTTATTAAGACTAAACTACTGAACTGGGTGAGAGCGTCTCCAACGCTGAACAGAGAGCCACTAGTGAGAGATTTGGTGCCTATTGGGTACTTTTCGAGCAAACCGTTGTAGAACTTAAACATTAAATAAAAATTATTAAAGTTCTACTTATTGTAGCTGAAATAGTATAGCAAGATGATTTTGGAATAGATATATCAAGGTAGGTCTAGAGGCATTAATCCGAATTAAGTATGCCTTGGCGACTGCTATTCCGGACAAGCAGTTGCCACTTTTTCTTGAGCTTTTCTCATTAATTAGTCTAAAGTGCATATTTTTCTTATCTTCTTAGGGTTATCTGTGTTTTCAATGAGCTCCAGTCGATCCATACTGATTTCGTTATCAGAGCTGTCATGCATTGATTTCGCTAAAGAGGCAATTTCTTTACAAGAATTGCCTTAGCCTGTTCGATTTTGATTATCTTTTTTGCCATTTTTTTATTTTTTGATATATTTAGTTTTCAATTAACTGCGTTATTTTTATTTGCTTTTTTTCACTTTTTCCTTGCGAAAAACTATAAAAATGTCAGAGATTTGTCCTGGTACTTCTCGATAAAGTGTTTAGAAGATATCCTCACTATGCTATACAATTATCTTTTATTATACCAAGCGCTATTTAACCTATTAAATAAGCTAAACACTCGCAGGGACATTTGATCGTGTTACAGGTAGACTTAGATAGTCAGAATCGCTGCCCTAGTAAAGAGGAGCAGCGTTGGGGTCAAAAAAAAGAGTTTAGGCTTCATTTGTGTTCTCTATTTTGTTGAAGTTATGATGAGTGGTCTGCCGTATTTTGAGTTTGTAGTGAATTTTTGGTTTTTCTAAAGAGTTTTCGATTTCCATTTGTCTGGACTAAGCCTGTTTCTTATCTTTTCTTTCCTTACGTTCTTTATACTTTTTGAATGCACTATTAGGTTGTTTGTTGGTAGCGACTGCAGTAAAGAGACAGCCTTTGTGTGGGGTGAGCACCAAAGAATGAGTCTAAAAAACGTTATGGGTGTGAGGGGTTGGTCGGCTGAGAATCACAGGGATTATAGGATTAGATGATGACATTTAATATAATTAAGTATTCATAAAGTTTATATTTGAATCCCGCCTTCACCATATCATCCTCTGCATGTATTTATTTATTAAAAAGGACTAAAAATCAAGTTTAAATGATTTTTTAGAGACATTCTAGATGATTTATAAGTTAAGTCTAGCCCAGCTATTACGATTCAATTTTTATTTTTTTCTATCAAAGAAGGCTTGAAAAAATATAAGTTAAGTATGTTTTGTTTAAAATACTAAAATGATAAGATGATCTATCACTTTTTTTCATTTTTGAAAGAAAAAGTAGTACTATTCTTCCAACTCTTTCACAGTTTGACTGATTTTTTACTTGCAAAAGGCAGACAAAGGCACATTTTGAACAACTTAGTACCTGAAATTGCCCAAACATCGGACAGGGTAGCTGCTCCAGAGGCCCTTAGGTATGTCGTACCATCCTTCACTGCTGATACCTAGAGATACAACCCGATCGTTGCCAAGGTAAAGATCCTTAATATGGTCTACAACTGCATTTGCAGCTGAGAAGACCGAACTGCCGCCCCTGACATCGAGAATTTCTCCTCCTCTTTTTTGTACCTTAGGAATAAAAGTATTGACAAGCCACTATCTGTCAACCAGCTCAGAAATAGGCTTTCCTTTCACTGTGATGTTATTTATCGAAGGGTATTGTGTCAGAGAATGATTTCCAAACACATAAACTCCTTCGACCTCAGACTAAAGACATCCTGTTTTTGCCACGATTTGACCTAGAGCTCTATTATGATCAAGTCTCGTCAGACATGTGATGTTTTCCTTCTTGACATATGGCGCAAAATGACTAAGAATAAGAGCGTTAGTGTTGGCAGGGTTGGCCACGATAATGCATTTGACATCAGGACTTGCACTTTTGAGTGCTTTGGCCTGCTCCACAAAAATAATTTTGTTCAAATTCAGCAAATCTTTTCTTTCCATACCTTTCTTTCTGGGTTGACCACCTATCATCACAACCACATTGGCATCCTTAAACATCTCATCTGCCTTGTCTCCATAAGTAACTGACTCGAGAAGAGGAAAAGAGCAATCCTAGAGCTCCATAGCAACACCTTTCATAACTCCAAGCACAGCAGTAATATCGAGCAATCTTAGTCTTATTTTCGTGTTGGGAAAGACTGCACCTTTGCAGAGCTGAGGGATAAAAGAGTAGGCGATTTGTCCAGCAGCGCCTGTGACGCAGACAGTTAGCAGCTTGTTTGATTGCATTTTTTGTATTGATTGATTATTTGATACAGAGATCTTCGCGAATAAGCAAGGTATCTATGATGTAAATACGTCATAATAAAAGTTTTTTTATCTAGATAAAAAAAATAAGAAAGTAAGGTCTAACATAATGACGTTTATCATACTTATGCAGCCTCGATTTCTTCCTGTATTTATTTTACCGATTAACTGATTTTTTGATTGCAGAACTCACTCAAAACGATATCTTTGACGATTTCATACTTGAAACCTCCAGGACATCTTACAGGGAAACTGCTCCATAATCCAGTTGGAACTCCATAATTTCCTTCACTTGGCACTCCCAAAGAAATTACTCTGCTTGTGCCTTGATACCAGTCTCTGAGATGGTCGATGACTGCGTTCGCTGCTGAAAAAACAGAGCTGCCTCCCCTGACGCTTAAGATCTATCCACCTCGTTTCTGGACCTTAGGAATATAAGTATTCTCTAGCCACTCTCTGTCTGCGAACTCAGAAATAGGCTTTCCTTTGACAGTGATGTTATTGATGCAAGGGTACTGGGTCAAAGAATGATTTCCAAAGATGTAAACTCCCTAGATATCCTCCAATTTGCAATTAATTTTCTCAACAATCTGACCCAAAGCTCTATTATGATCAAGTCGACTCAAACAAGTGATGTTTTCTTTCGGAATTTGTGGAGCATAATAGCTCAGAATGTAGGCATTAGTGTTAGCAGGATTGGCAATCACAACGCATCTGACAGTTGGTTTGGCTGCGCTGAGGCTTTGGGCTTGTTCTTTGAAGATATTCTTGTTGATTTGAAGGAGATCTTTGCGTTACATGCCGGGTTTGCGAGGAAATCCTCCAAGGAAGACGATCACATCGGCATCTTTGAACTGCTCGGCTGCCTTACAACCGAAAGTAATCTTGATTAAGAGACAGGTACGGAGTTGACGAGAGGGTAGCTGCAGTCTTGGAGCTCTAGAACGACTCCCTTGAGCGCATTCAGAGCAGGTTCAACATCTAGAAGAGAAAGGTTGATGGTCACATCAGGGAAGCACCGGCCGCTACAAAGTTGCGGGATGAACGAATACGCGATTTGTCCAGCAGCCCCAGTGACACAAACATTGAGCACACCCTTGTCCATATGTTGTTGTATTTTTGAATATTATGATTAACTTTGATGGAAAACGATCCAACATATCTGTAGCTTGTCAAGAAATCGCACATCCTACAAAAGTACTACTCTAAGCATCCGAAATAAATGATGCCACAGGTACCAAAACAACAAAAAATAATTCATAGAGCCATCGCTACTGGATTCGTCTCTTCGCTCATTCATATCCTCGCGTATCCTCTTGACACTCTTAAAGTCAGAAAAATGGCCAATAATAAGTTTGTAGATATTGCTAGATTTAAAGCTAATGCAGTTCCAGACAAAAGTCTCTACCTGGGATTCTTTAAAGGATATCTTTCGCTCATAATTGCCAATATCACTTTTTTGACAGTAGGTCAGGAAAGTTTTTACCTTGGAGTTGCAGCATAAGCAATACTCAAAACATTCATAGATACGAGTAAGGTCAGCTCGCAGATGGCAAATTAGAAGCTAGATATGCAAGTGGTCAAAAGGACTCTAGGATGGGGACTCACTTATTCGTTTCTGAGAGATCTCACATCAAGAGCATCGTTCATATATTTTACTAGCTATATGATGGAACAGCACAAGACGTGGGTCATGAGAGACAGAAATAATAAATATCATATTTTTTTGGGATCTGCTGTACTTTCAACCATTGTTTCGCATCCTTTCGATATCGTCTTCAACAAAATAGCTTCACAACGTTCTGTTAAGTACGGTCTAACAGCTCCTTTGGTCATTTTCAAGTAATAAGGATGGAAAAAATTCGTAAGTGGAATTGAATTCAGACTGGCATACAACCTTATTGGAGTGATCATGATGAGCAACTTCTACGAGGCTCTAACCGCTACTCTCGTCGATGCCTTGTGATATATCAATGTTTTATTATTGAATATGTGTCTGCTGGTATATAATTCAAATGATCTAATCGCCAGTATTCAAATCTTCAAAACCTCAAAAAAATAAAGAGATGCCGATATGGACTCAAAATCATTAGCATAGACCTAGTAGGGTCTCCCATAAGTATGCGCTTAGTCTGGACAAACTGACTAAAATATAAGGATACTTGAATGTAGAAAAATATGTACAAACTTTATTGAAAATGCTCAGAAAACAGTAAAAATAGTTTTAGATAGATTGTTCAAAGTACAAAGAAATGTTTTCAATCAAATAGTTAAAGCATCACAGCAGAGTCAGAAATAGCGGCATTCGATTATACATCATTTAGGGTATCAGTAACGTGCCCCTAAAGCTCAGCTCACGCCTGAAGCTATAGCATACTTATGTATGAAAAACGTTCAAAATAAATTAGATAAAATGGTGTGGGTACTTTCCTTTAAAAAAAATAAATTTATGAGCACAGCTTTCTTTAAACTAAAAACTGACATATCGCTAAACGATTTGTCACCATACAACTACGTACTTTTTGATTAAATACAGTCAAAAGTCACTAATAAGCTTAATTCAAATGCTAGCCGTTTATCTAACAAACGAAAAAGCACGAAAAATAAATAGGATACAACAGAACGAGATTAGCTTTGGATTTAAAATCAAAATTTAAGACAATAGATTCTTGATTAGTAGACTTAGAAATAAGGTTTTATGTAGAAAATGAACGATTTATTGTAGCATCATTAGAAAATATTGACCCAGAGCTGTCTTACTACTCGTGGAGGAAAAAAGAAAAAATGATTACTATAAACTATTTTTATTGATCAGATAATCTACCATGATGATATTCAGTTTGAATATTTACATAAAAATATAAGTTACACGATGAAAGGAACCAAGGGTCAGCCAACAGCTCAGACTAATCGCAAAAAGATACTAAATAACCAGCAAGTGCTCACTCCTTCGCAAAAGAACGAAATCAAGAAAGCGTTTGATTTCTTTGACATATCTGGTTCGGGTACCATATAGGCGAAAAACCTTAAAGTAGTGCTTAGGGCTTTGGGTTTTGATCCAAGTAACGAGGAGATCAGTAATTTGATAAGGGATTTGGGTAACGGAAAATAGAGTGCAAAGTTTGACGAGACTCAAATAGATTTTCAATAGTTTTTGGAGATTATGATAGTCAAAATGAGTCAGAAAGACGGCACTGAGGATATTCAAAAGGCATATAAATTGTTCGTGGACTAGGCACACCCTTCAAAAGTAATTACTAAAGAAAGCCTGACTCAAGTGGTCAAAGATCTCTAAGAAGATCTGACTGAGCAGCAAATATAGCAGCTGATAATCGGAGCAAACGGTGGCACAATTTAAGATAAAGAATCTTTCAAGGGAGAGTTAGTGGTAAATGAGCAACAGTTTATCAAGATTATTTCTAGAGAGCTGAATGAGGATAAAAAGAAATGATAGAAACTGTATTTCTTGATACTATCTTTACAAGCTATATCAATACTTAAATTATGTGCATTTTTTCAATATTTTTCCATAAAAGCTGATAAGTTTTCATAACAAAACATCAATACTTAAAGTTTGCTAGCGTGTCTTTGAAATTGTTTTCGATCTTGAGCACTTCAGCGTAGTTAATCAGCTGGATTTTTCCGATTTCTTCGCCGAAGTTAAACACGTCCATAGTACCTACATTGTATTTCAAATTTTGAGGAATCTTGCAGTCAATTTTAATGCTACGGATGGGATCATCGATGCGTCTCTGATGTTTCTTGCCTGCACCTTTGCTAATGGTCTACTCTGCGACTACTTTGCTACCCAGCATGCCTTTTATGTATGACATTTTAATATATTATCAGATTCTAAGCTAGTGAAGCTTTAACTAAATCTCAAAAAATGTTTTTTTAATAAAAATCTTTCTTTAAATATTTTTTAAAAACTCTCAATACGGCCAATATATACATTTTGATAATATTTTTTAGCTAATATGTGTCTATGAGTATATCATTCCTTGATGGCCTATTTAAGAGCTTTTTCCCTTGCAATACCAAAAAAAGTTCCTTCTTTGACCTGTCTAGCTGCTTCAGAATTGATCGCGCTGTTGACATCAGGACTCAGAAGCATACCCAATATAGTTTATATGATTTCTTGTACTTTTTTATTAGGCAGCCACTCTTTTTCTCCAAGCATCTACTGACAAATCAATCCATCCTTGATGTTAGGATGATAGATAGGTGTTCTGAATTTGAAGCTAGGAAATTTGAAAGGAAACTGTTCTGGAAAATCGATCTATACTATGTATTGAGTGCCTTCGTAAGGACTGCCTACAGGTCCAGCGATCAATAATTGCCAATGATACAGATTGTCTCGCAGACTTGGGATCACTCCTCTATCTTATAAAGAAAGTACTGCTCTTTCATGTTCTGGACTAGTCCGAATTACTTTTACAAACGCTTCATAGATATTATTATAAAGATTGACTAGTTGGGTGATTAAAGTTTAGCTGATAATATACAACCTTAAAAATAAAAATAATTTTTATCTATTTAAGCAGCAAATCAGTTGTTTACTTTACATTAATTACAAATTAGTGTGCTTTGCGCTTTCAAAATTATAATTTAAACCATAAATAACATCATGGAGGGCAAACCTTCTCAATTTCACATAAAAGAAGGCATATCAGTCAGATAAGTGGGCTATCATTAGGACAAGAACTACCCCAGTCGCCAAAAAATGGAAGATTGTAAGCGAAAACTTATTTAGTTTACATCTCTATGGATGATTATTAGGGCGATGGATCGGGTTTGTTTGCCATTTTCGATGGCCATGGAGGCGCGCAAGTTGCATAGTATTGCTCTCAAGTCCTGCCTAACGTAAAGGTATCTTTATAAAGTTGCTTGGAGATGAGCTGGCAAAGAACAAAGGAAAAACTCCGCCGAAATAAGCAATAACAAAGACAATGGCCAGGACTGATGAGCAACTTAAATTAGTCGGTGCCTCAGATACAGGTTCAACTTGCTGTTTGGCCCTAATAAGGAAGGTAGGGTTCAATAAGCGATGCTGGGTGGCTAATTTAGGTGATACAAGAGCTGTACTGAGCATAGATGGAGTGGCTAAGCGAGTTTCAGTAGATCACAAGCCTACTACAGTTAGCTAAATATAGAGAATCAAGTAAGATTTTTGATAAAATAGAAAGTAAGGCGGAGTTATCGTCAAAGGGAGAGTGTCAGGGCAGTTAGCAGTCACTAGAGCTCTTGGAGATTTATAGTTGAAATCAGATGGACTTTCAAATATCCCTGATATTGAATAGTTTGAGATCACTTAAAGAACCAAGTATTTGGTAATTGCCAGTGACGGACTGTGGGATGTTTGCGAAGATCAAAAAGCTTTAGATTTGTGCAAAGCAGTCGAACAGGCCAATACTATGGCTACTACTTTGGTCAAGTACGCAAAAATGAACGGAAGTAAGGATAATATCAGTGTGATGGTGATAAGATTTTGAGTATAGCTCATCTCAGCCTCTTTTATCAATAATTTTTAATTAATAAGATTGATATAAGATAAGAAAGTGTTTGAAGATCATTGAATTTTCAGAAAAAGGTTGGCTTTGAGCGTGTTTCTTTTGATTCGTTTGGATACAGTGACTTGCTTGCACCACTATAACCATGATTTACACCAAAATATTCCATTTTTAATCGATTTATCGATGATTTAAGTAAAGTTTTAACTTTTTCGTTACTCGAATTATGTATTGACTCCTACTTAATTCAAGATTATTTGTGATTCTTCAGTTGGCTTTGTTTATTGAATCTCTTAGGCTTCTTCTAATCTTTTTAATGAAAAATGCTAGATGAGAGGTCTAAATTCTATCGATTTATGGCTCAGTTAATTGCTTAGCTTCTGAAGAGTCACCTGTAAGGTAGAAGACGAAGGCTCTCTGCTCATCTGCCGTGATATTGGCTGAAGATTAGTTTTTGAAGTATCATGACTAATAATACTTGTAGACAACACTTAGAAAAGATTTCTTTAAGGTTACTGATACTACTGACTCTGAGAAGGTTGTTTCATAAATGATTGAACGCGTTTTCTAAGTTTTGTTTCCTATTTCTTGTCAAAATTCAAAGCAATCACTCTTTAGGATTCATAATGCTGATGGATATCTCTTATCTAGTGTCTAAGAGCATTATTTTCTCTTTAAAGCTACTAAATTTTCATATGAAAGTCTTATTGAATGTTTTAAATCGAAATCTGATCGACTGGCGCTTATATACTTTTTCGTTGACTAGATATAAGGGACCGCTGACTGTAATTGACTGATTTCATTGAATATATCTGTCGTTTAAGCTATTCAACCTAATCCTGTAGTTTCATGATTTCATATTGCTATCCGACTGCCATGCTGATTCTAGGCTCAGATTCGACTTAATTTTCTACGAATTTATTTAATTCGCCTTATGCTTATTGAAGACGTTAGCCGAGTTATTCGACGTTGAGCTGGATAAAGCCGTTTCTGCTTTGTAAAAATTAATTGGCTTATCTTAGTTCTTCTATTTCTTGTATCAGAGCTTGATGTTAATGCGAGTTTTGGATTTGCTGTTAACTTGCATAATCGATGATGCGGACTGACTAACCTAAAAAGTACTCGTAAGATTGATGATCGCTAATACGTTTGTCGACAGTTCTGCATTTTTTTACCATACAGTCTTGAGACATTAGACTGATTGTCCTGCAATTTCCTCCATAGTTTTTTCTTCACAGTCAGTCTATACTTGTTTTTTAACCTAAATGAGCAAATCTTCCATTTAAACTCGATGGTTTAATTGGAAGTCGGTTAGCTACTGTCTGATTTGATCAAGACTATTTAATGAAAATGTGGGATTTTGATGAGGATCTTAGGGTTGGTTACCTTCCTTATACATAATTCAAATAATATGCGATATAAAAAGGTAATATAACTAAAATCTGCGACTTCGAAACGCAAAATATTTATCTGACAAATGAAATACGAACCAAAAGTAAAAACTAAGGAAAAAAAATAATTTTGTTAAATAAATTACACGTTTATATGTGTCTGGATTTATATTTGAGCCGACATAATTTGATTGATATCAATGCGTAGCAAACCGATTGACCAGGTTCGCGGCAGCAACGAAGAGCGCTACAACAGAGTAGTGGCCAGACTGCAAAACAGAAACTAATATAACACACGAAAGGCCTAACAGTCACCTAAGGATCTCTAGTACCGAAAGCACAATTCACCGGACATGCAAAAATACAGAGGCGTAGCATAGAATCGAGCCAACAATATTCGTAAAAAAACTCAGGAAGAAGAAAGGTAGGTCGATAGGAGATTGAAAAAAGATGATGTTGATGTAAATTCAAATAAGCCTAGAAGGGCTCAAGGCTAGCTACAGAAATCAGCAAGCGCAAAAGCTATTCATAACGAAAAAGTTGAAGAAGAAAATAAAGACTACCAGCAGCTTCATTAAAAACTTAATCTGATCGAATCAAAATTAGCAGAGATGAAACGTAATGTAATGAAAAAGAAAGAATAAAAGCAACAAATGTTCGAATAACACAAAAAAAGAACCCAAAAAAGATAAATCGAATCGAAGAGACAATAGGTGCAATCTAATAATAGAAAATTAGATATCAAACAATTTGTGACTCAGGTGCCATAACATAAGTAAGTTCACACTCTAAACACAAATCCTTACTCACCCAATCATAATGTGTACTATGTCTCATAGGTGGTCAAGAGCTATCTTGATGAAAAATCGTTAGCTAGAGAGCATTTGCTTACTTCTTTGCATATTTTCAAAATATTGTAAAATTCTAAACTGGCTTCAGATGATTAAATGAGGTAAAGAATGCAAGATCTGCCTAAAAGGAGTGGCTTCTAAAGTATTTTTTCTTTAATTTAGACAAAAAAACAGTAGTTTTTGATTTGGATTAAACTCTTATTCACTGTAATGATACTTTGACTCCACCTTACGATGTTAAACTACCTATAACTTTCCCAACTGGGTAGGTCATTGAGGCAGGTATCAATATCCGACCATATGCTCGAGAAATCCTCAAGAATCTATCTTAGTATTTTTAGATCATTGTTTTTACGGCAAGTCACTCATGCTATGCTAATGTTGTGCTGGACTATCTCGACCCTGAAGGATAGTATGTGCATCACAGACTATTCAGATAGCACTGCTATCAGACTCCTGAAGGCATGTACAGCAAAGATTTAAGAGTCATGAACAGAGACCTCAGTTAGGTCGTTTTGGTCGACAACGCTGCATACTCTTATGCCCCTCAACCTGACAACGGCATTCCTATCTTGCCTTACTATCATGGAAAAAATGACTTTGAGCTCAAGGCCTTGGAAAACTATCTTAAAGGAATGGTGTTAGTAAAAGATGTAAGATAGATCAATCGTAAGACTTTCCAGTTACACAAATATCCCAACTATTACAACCAGGCTTCTAAACTGGTTTAGTAGCTATATATTACTGAAGAAAACGCGTGATTTCTTAACAATTATACCTTATACTGTTAATATATTCGTATGTATGTCTTTATTAAATGATAAGCGATATCATGCTATGCAGTAGGTGTTCACAAAGTTGTCAGGGTTAGTATGCCCGATTTTCAACAAAGGCTTTCGCACTGAATAATCTCGTTATTCCACAGCTCCGACTTTAGGACTGACGTCTTTGGGTCTGCTTAGCCAGCGAGTAGCAGTAGTAGCTCCTACCTTTTAGGTGACGCTCAGAGGTTCCTTCAAGAAGCTTCTATTGGCAGTCTCTTAAAACTGACTGCGGTATGATCTAGCGAAAGGTTGATCATCGGCCATGTTGCTTTCTAGCATTTGTTTGCGATGTTGGTGATAGTTGCTTCTGAGGAAATGGTGGTATGTAGATTTGAACCACAGTGGCGAATCCGGGCTGACTTTTCTACATATTTTCAAAAATACGCAGGGTGGACAACGAAGTTGCGACGCTATTGCTGTATATCTCTATCGAGTCTTTTCATTTGCCAGTTTCCAATCTTGATTTGTGAAAATTCAGGGTTCTAGCGATCGGACATACGTTCCCGGTTTATCTAGGCGAGCTTGCGGAAAGGTGAAGGCTTGCCATGGTAGTCTTTAGGCAGCTATATAGAGACATAGATACTCTGAGAGGAAAGAGCTTTGTTTCTTGCATTAATAAAATTACTAAATAAAGATAGATTAGACCCAATGACATATATATTCATCTATGTATATTTAATTTAGCTAAAAGTATGTAGGACTAAAAACGGCTTTCTTAGTCCCTGATGATGCTGGCTTGTCAAATACTCAATAAGAAAGATTCTATAAAATACTAAAAGTTACAGCTTGGTCGTTAATTATTCTTGGACATCGATCGAAGTGCTTTCAAGTAGCTGTTTCAGCTTATTCCTTGCGAAGATTTTGTTGCGATGAATCAAAATATTTAAGCGTA
>Ga0169931_10005228_pt1 | contig 19826 bp, 7 predicted proteins | sample Kivu_15m_20L_FD_129675 | JGI IMG/M metagenome (GOLD analysis project Ga0169931, IMG submission 129675) | Freshwater microbial communities from Lake Kivu, Western Province, Rwanda to study Microbial Dark Matter (Phase II) - Kivu_15m_20L... | ecosystem: Environmental > Aquatic > Freshwater > Lake ... | reverse complement strand
CGATTTAAGCATGCAGGGCGAGGCAAAATCTGTCATAAATAGAGATAAAAAATCGTCTAAATATTAAAAATTTTACAAAAAAATCGATTCGGCGAAATAGATTTGCCTTAAAAGTATGTCATATTCTATTCAGAAAGAGCTCAAAAAATGCAAGAAAAGCAACAATAAGCAGATAAAAAAACAGAATTCATTAGTTTTTTTATACCCAAAAACATTTAATCTTGTAAATTTTCCTAAGATTAAAGGAAAAAGCTAGATTTTTGCAAAAATGTCAAAAAATCTGATTAAAAAAAGAAAAACACTGAAAGAATTTAATAAATACAAAATTATTCTTGCAAAAAGCGTATGAAATCTTGCAAAACAATAAAAGTTCCTTGGGAAAAATTCAAGCAAACAGAAAGAAGAAACGAGAAACTCATAAATGACAAAAAATAAGATGATTTCTAGTAGGAAGAACAAAAATATGAAAACTATGACAGAAATGACTTTTTCGGTCGAATAAGTATAGTAAAAAATTTAAGAAATACCAAAAATATAAAATAAGAAACACCAATATAAAGTCTTCGAGAACTTTATCTATAGCTCTGCTAAGCAGATTTTTTTAAACTTTAGTCAGCAAAATTAAATGATAACTATATTTGATATATGAATGTTTGATAGTAGATCTATAATGATTATGGGAAGTTACCTTTGTTATAATTAAGGTTTATTACGAGACCCTAGATGAAAAAATGCCAAAAAAACATATAAGAAAGCGAGGATTAATTCTAACTAATCAAAGATTAAATACTAACTATTCCACAGCCCAATTATTCCCCACCAAAAAACATCACCAAAAGCAATCCTCGCATTCAAATCATGAACCAAAAACAAAAAGTAGGCCTCATACTACAACCCCTCCAGCCAACTCAAACTTAAGTGCAGCCCACCTTAAAAACCAAGCAAGTACAATAAATCAAAGGAAAAGTGATCAAAGTCGGTAGTGCTGTGTTCAGAAGCAACTTCTAATGCGGTAGTCTGGGTACAGTTAAATTAATCGGCGTTAATTCTTTTTTGATAAGTATGGATAACTAAAGCAACTCTGATCGAGGTAATACTTGGTTTTACTTTATCGTATAGGGTTTGAAAGGATAGGCACATTTCACGATAACTGGCTTTAAAAAACGAGCCAGTTTGTACAACTAAGGCATGAAGATGTGCTACCGTGACCAAAAATAAAGCGATTAGTGGAAAAGAGGTGGTCTTAATCACACTTATGCAAGAAAAAACGATGATTAAGAAATCTCGAATATTTACTAAACAAAATTTTCGTTTAACTTCAAAAATAGCAGCTGTATCGAATTCGCCTATTGCTTTCCTTATGGGATAGCTCGATTAAACAATTTGATTTCTCAGCTTAAAAGTATGGTAAGGACCCAAAATCTAGCAACTTCATTCGATGGAAGAGATCTGCCTATACTTAATATAGGTTGTCTTAAAAGCAAAGATGTTATTATTGTGTCAGCTAGAGTGCATCCTGGTTAAACCGTTTCTTCTTTCATCATGGAAGGATTTCTTAAATAGTTGACTTCTGATAGCTAATACGCACAATTTCTTAGATCTAAATTTCTTTTTAAAGTCATGCCGATGATCAATGTCGATGGAGTAGCTCGAGGAAATTTTCGATTTTCAGCCACAGGTGTCGACTTGAATCGAAGGTGGAAAGAGCCGGTCGAAGAGCATCATCCATAGATATATTACTTAAAAAAAATGATGTTGAGTTAAAATTCTTAAAAAAGAGTACGAATGTTTATCGACCTTCATGGTCATTCTCGCAAAAAAAACATATTTTTTTATGGTTGCTGTAAATAGACTCATAATCTTTAAGACAACTTTTATCCCAAAGCTTTTCCTTATCTTATGAGCAAAATACATAACGCTTATAGCTATCAAGACTGCAGTTTTATAATTCAAGAAGAAAAATAAGGAACTGCTAGGGTTTCGTTATGGAAATAGCTTAAGATTAATTAAATTTATACATTAGAGGCATCCTTTTGTAGTTCAAGCAAAGGATCTAACTATTTAGATGCTGATTATCAAAAAATGGGGGCTAAACTTTGCGAAGGTATGGCACTGTATTTCTGTTAAAATAATCAAAATTAGTATCCTTAGCTTCAGTAAGCTCTGTTAGTCAAAGAGTAAGCATACAGAGAACTTAAATCAGATCATTCGCTCTTAAAATTAGGTAATGAAGACAACTGTGGTTCTTAAAGCTAACCTTAAAAGGGCTAAAGTCAATCAGGTTTTTTCGTTTAAAACAGAGATCAAAAATAAATTTAGCAAAAAATAATCAAACCTGTAAGGAAATTAGATCCTATTAATTGCGATCCTTTGAAACAAAGAACATCAGTTACATCTAATTTGAAAAGAAAAAGCATGGCTCAAACTAAAATGCAGCAATCAGACATCGACCAAAAAAACTTTATTTAAGATTTGATCGAAGAAAACAATTTGAGATTTTCTAAGGGTATTGCATCATAGCCAAAAAGATAAAAAATCGAGGTTCATTAATCTTCTTGCGTGAAGAAAAGAAACGTAAGAGTGCATAGCGTAAGAAAATAGCCGACTATTCATCACTAATAGACATAATAAACAATCAAAGATTTATAGTAAAAATGCGACAAAGCTTAGCTATACTTTAAAAACGCAATAAAATAAAAAACCTAGAAAAAATCTCAAAATAAAAAAATATTGTAAACGAATAACAACAAAGAGACTTCGCTTCTTAGCTATCATTTTCAAGCTATAAAACCTCGAATGGCTATAAGAACTCCAGCAACTTTTAAACGTCAAAGCATAAGCGAAGACAATCGTAATGACAAAGGTAGTTTTCCGATGAAGATGAGTTTTATAAAGGGAAATAAAATAGTTTTTCAATGATATCTTCATATTTTTTGTTAGTTAAAGGGTAAAGATATCGTCATATAAGATCAGTTGTCTACCAGTAGTAAGCTGTAATCAGATGTTTTCTTAAATAGTTTTGATTGTGTGTATTTTGATAAAAAGTCAAGTTGATAGTTTAAACCTGACATGACTATTATTGTCAAAAGAAGTGTAATGACCCAGTCTCCTAAGAAATATACTAAGATGGTCTCGAAATCGAGGTAAACTGCGCTTTGAAGACTATAAGTTGTAAATCCGATTACTGCAGGTCCTAGAAGTACCATTGTTATTGACATTTTTTCGAGAGTTCGCCATCTTTTTGAACCCAAAAAATTAGACAAAAACACAGAAAGCTTACTGTCACCTTACCAGAAACATGGCAAAATGAACATGAAAAGTCCAATCAAGAAAACTAAGGGCGTAAGGACAAGATAAGCATATGCTCCGCTTTGTTTTTCTGCTTTCTAAACGAGAGAAAGATACGGAATTATTATGAGAAGCATGCTGATCATCAGTAAAGCTCCTACTACGTGAAGCCCAATTTGAACTTTATGACTATTTCTGACTAAACTCAATAAACGACTATTATTCTTTTTATCTTTTTAGATATTTTTAAGTCCCTAACTGATCAAAAAACCACTCAAAAGTCCCAAAAAGTAAGGAGTCATACGTACTATACCGTGAGTCTGATACCTGATAGTGAAATCCTTTGACATGTTGAAAAGTTTATAAGGCTCAAAGATGACATTATTGCTATCTAATATGGCTATTCCTGTGAAAATCGATATAAGAATGATAAGCCCGAATAGAATATTTCCAATTATCTTTTTTGTCTTTAAAATTAAGAAAAATGGAGCTGCAACTATTGAAAGAAGTATGTCTACTTCGAGAATCCAGAACCATTGAAGACTGGCTTTAGTGTTCGTTTATAGATTTCTAAAAAGAAGCCACATTTTGTATAGGGTAGATGGGCAATCTTAACCGTAGTTTTTTAGCCATATTTAATTCAAAGGTTTGTCGATAAAACCTAAGAAAATGTAAGCAAAAAGAGTCATAAATATCAAGATACCCCATTTTACTAGTAGTTGATCGAAAAAATATCTCAAAATTTCTTTAAAACTGTCAAGTTTAAACAAAGAAAACGCCAGTTTAGCTCCCAATACAAACATAATGACACTAAAAGCGATTTATACATTAGCAAAAAGAACTCCACCGAACGAATCGAACCACTTAAGCGCACCATCTTGATTTTTAGCGATACTTTGTTTGTAACTAAATTAAGTCGAAATAATGATGCTCAAAGTACTTAGAACCAAAAGAGGTGCCAGATAGTTTTTCTAATTTGATAGCTTGAAAAGATCACAATATCCTGCATAAAAATTGAAAAGTTTTGTTTATTATTTAACCTCGAAAGGATTTATCTGTGAAAGAGAATTCACTGCGACCTCAGATGAATTTATAGGGGCTGGCGGATCTTATTTCTTTTTTATTAGCTAAGGATCATAGGGCTCTCGGAATGATTGCCAGCATGAAGATACTACTAAAATTGCAACGAAAAGACCAACTACAATATAAGCGCAAATCTGTAAGCCGTTTGTTCCGGAATCTGTCGAGTAGTCGTAAACTACACTATTTTGATAGCCCATCAGAGATGCCAGTTATTGGACATCTGATTTCTAGCACTGCTGAGGGACACAAAGCCCCGTAAAGAGATCCATGCCATTTGTCGTATTTTTCCAACTTACAAGGAAAAAACTAAATTTCGAAGGCCCTTTTTTCATTTCACATTCATGCCTTTGACCCAGAGTATTCGAAGTGATTCCTGAGAACATGATAGATTCCAACGGAATAGCCGAGAAATCTTTTTCTTTTGCTTTTTTGACGATTTCAGCGATAAGATCTTGGCAAGATTGAGAATTTTCCAAGCAGCTTACAGCTACAAGCAACAGAGCGACAATTGCAAAATTTTTGGTGTTCATCAACTTAGATAGATTTATAATTGATTGACCAATATAATAGGGTACTAATACTATACAAATTATATCAGTTTAGTATATCATTTTTTTTCGTAGATATTTTTTATCTATTTTTTGGTAATTCGACTAAAACCTTTCGAATCTCTTGTAACTTCGTGGTAATTTGAGGTAAAATTTTCTAATCTTTTTATGAATTCTATATCATGAGTGATTATGATCATCTGAAGAGATTGCTCTTAAGATACTTCGATCAATCTACTCAATTCGTCTGCAAGGTTTTCGATGTGTTGTCTATCTAGGTTTGTTGTAGGTTCGTCTAAAGCTAAAATACGAGCGTTTGATGAAAAAGTTTGACCTAATGCTAAGCGAATTACAATAGAAACAAGTACTTTTTGACCCATCGAGCATCTTCCTTTCATCTATACCATATTTGAAGACTGACCTCTTTTCATAACAATCGAATAATCATAATTTTTTTTCTTTTTTGAATCTTCTTCTATCCTCGCTCTGATTTAAAAATGATCAATATCATCTCCATGATAAATCTGTTTCCATATCTAGTGAATGATCTTATTTATCTAATCCATTTTTTGTTTATGATATTGATTGATACAAATCTATATGTCCTTACAGCTTTGTTATAATCTCTTAGCTGATTACTACCATAAACGTATTCTCGTACGCGAGGTCTATATTTATTTTTAGAATTTTTTTTAGATTAGCTGAGCTAGCATTTTACTTTTGAGCTATACTTATCTTTTCTTTGTTTGGTATTAGACGTGAATATTATTGTATTCTGCCATTTTGGAGCTGTTTAGGGTCACTTGATTGTCATATTCGCGAACTTTTGAATCAATTTCGGCAATTTATTGTTCAAATGATATTTTTTATTGACTAGAATATCTTATTTTCAAGGCAATTTGAATGATTTATTTTTTTATGGTTGTTTCTCGTATCTGTTGATCTAAGTTGTATATCTTAGATTTTAAATCTTAAATACTGCTTTAATTTTCACTACTTTAATTTCTATTAGTCTTACCTTTGATTTTACCTCGCATTAGAATTGAAAGTCTATTTTTTACATTATTTAGTATATCATAATTTTTCGTCTGTTCCTATAGAGAAGCGATTTAATTGGTCAACTGTTATTTTTTACGCAAAAGCTAATTTCTTGTATTTGTAGCAGTTCTTATTTGATTTTGTCTTTCTTCATGATACCTAATCTATTTTGATTATGATTATATTTGCATTTTCAAGTTAAAGTAATTTTGAGTGTATTCTTGAAAAAGTTAGTATGTAATTTTTTGCTATTTTTGTTATTTTTGAGCATTTTGAATGTATTATGGATTTATTTTTAAATCACTTAGTCTTTTTAAAAGCTTTTCGTTGAGAATTATTTGTTCTTATTTTTACTTATGCTATTTGTATTTTTGAAATTCTTCAGAGTATTATTTTTCAGCTTCTCGTAGCTTGCTTATTTATTCTTAAAGTTTTTTTACTTTTTTCTAAGGATCCACTTCAACATTTTCATATTTTTATAACTATGCGTCCATTTTAACCAGTTTGTTTTGAGTTTTTCCGATATTTTCTTTGCACTTCTTTTGAATAGCTTTAAGTTATTATTGATTGATCGATCTCGAGCAAAATGAACATTTTCCTTTTTCAGTACAATAACTATAGAAAGTTTAATACATCTAAATGCCTGAAAAATGAAGTTTGAAGCGCTTTTATTTAATAGCGTAAACATTTGGCATAGATTTGTAATGCTATAGCTCTTATTTTTTTAATTTTAGCATAACTTGAATCTATTGTAGCTTTTGCTCGATATTGGAGTCTTCAACTTATTTTTATACTTTATTTGTTTTTCGATAAAGATGACTAAATATTTTGATTATTTTGTTATGGAGAGAATTAAGTTCTTCTACTTTATTTTTCAATTTCTATTTTTCTAATTCAAGTTGCCTCTATTTAATCGAAGCATCTGGGATTCCAGGTAACATGATTTTTTACTTTTAGTTACGAATTAACACTAATTGACTCTTTTTTTGTTAAAGTTTTTCACATTTTTCTTTCAATTTAATCAGAACATCGTCATCTGAAATGTTTTATTTTTTTAACTAAGGTAAAGCTTATCTTGCCCTTTTGATTTCTCCTTTTATTTACATCTCCTTTTGAGTATATAGCTGATTATTTTTTTATTATTCATAAAGTTAAGTCAGATTTTTTTTATTAGATTGAATAGTCTAGTAGTATTATGCAATTTTTTGCAGATTCGATTAACAGATTTACTATTCTGATAAATTTATATTGGACCCTGTAAGCTGGACGTATTACCTCTGAAAAACTTATGTTTTTTTGGTTAACTCTTGAATCAACAGTTGATTATTTTTTATTTTTTATTACATAGAGCCTTTAATTTTGACTAGCTCAAATTTTTTTTTAGAAATAGATTATAGCTAATTAGATTAAACCTTAAGCTACTACTTGCATTTGTCTAATTTTGCCTTGATCTTCAATGCCTAATAAGCTTCTTTTTTAATTGCTTCAGATTATTAGTAAGTAGTTTGTTTCTTTTGCATGTCATCTTAACAAAGTCTTTGTAATAGGTGCTGATTCTTGATCTAAATTTTAATATTCTTTTGTAACTCTTTTGCTTGTTCCCACTGAGCTTCCATTATTTTCGAGTATTTTTTAGTCTCAAACATTTAGTCGAAAATATTTTTAAGGGTAGTTGAGTCCGAAAAAGGCCATAAAGATTCGTCTTGATGACAAAAAATAATATTATCTAAAACAGGTCTTGTGATTCCCAAAAGAGCTGGTATTTGTTTTTAAATCTAGGCGCACTGATGATTAATCATGATCATCTACCCGTTCGTATCTTTTGTTTTTATAACTTGCTAAAGAGATTCAAATTTTGAGCCTCTGCTAGTGTTTGTCAGCAGAACTCTTCTTTTGGCTAGCACAGGACGCCCGTTGAAGGCCTTAAATTTGAGTCTGACGTCGCCTATTATCTAAGCGCCGCCCATAAGCTTAGGTTCCATGAGGAAATTCTTTCCTTTATCGGAGCTAGGCGGAAGACAACCCGTAGTGATAAACTTCAAGACCTCAATGATAGTCTAATTAACACAAATTTTACTGTTTTCCCTGATCCGTTTTTGCCCCAGATGAGCGTCAAAGGTGTTTCAAATTCTATCTTTTGAAGCGTATCAGACGCATAGCTTCTAAACCCCGATAGCCCTAGTCCTTAAATTTCTGACATTAGCACAAATACAGTTATAATACCAATAATGGCGCTATCAAATGTCAAATAAAAATCACTTGATTCTAGGCAGTTAAATGATCCTTCTTCCAATCTTTTTAGGCGACGGACGTAATTGGTATACTTTTCGTAGCTACGCTTTGATGTCGCGTTACAATTTGCCTTTGTCTTATATGCTATCTCTGCTATCTCTTCTTAATTGATTTCTTCCTTAGATTTTTAATAATGATTATATACTGCTGTTATCTGCTTTGCTTTTTCTTTAGTCTTGATAAACGGCTACTGAAGGCAGTTTGACGTTATTTTTGATAATCAACCGATCAAGTGGAGGCAAGCTTAACCCTTTTAAACTCGTATTTGGGTTCAAATTTGATTTCATTTGCTTTGGAGCTGAATTTTTTAGAGTTCTTTAGACTTCATAGCCATTTTAATAGTTTGATTTCGGTAGTCTTTCGGTCAAAGAATGCAAATTCTTATGTGCCCGGATAGTCTTCAGAAGTTAATCTTGAATACCTTTTTATTATATCTGTAGGTTTAATTCTTAAGCTTTCCACATAATGTTATTCATAAGTTGATTTGCGTCAGGTCTATTAGCCGGATTAACTTGAAGCATAAGTTTAATAACTGCTGAAAGTTGCTTAGAAAAACCTTATCCAATCTTACTATATGAACCTTTAATAACTTTTTGATATAATCCATCCATATCTTATGCTCTGAAAGGAGGTTTTAAGGTCGCCATTTCGTATATCACGCATCCAAGACTCCATATATCAGATTTAGAGTCATAAGGCTTGTCTTTCCAGACTTATGGACTTGCATAGTATGGTGTGCCTGTTTGAGTATACAAAAGACCATTTTTAGCGATTTTAGATACATTCATATCTCCGAGTTTTGCGTGACCATCTTTATTTAAAAATACGTTGGCACTCTAAATAAAATAAAACTGACCTTCAAATCGCGATGCAAGATATTAAGATTATGCAACTTTTTCAAACCCAAAGTAATATCAATAAGTGTTTTCCAGATCTGATCCTAACTAAACAAAGTTTTGTTCTTTTGATGCAATACAATTTTTTGATAAAGATCACCATCATCTGAAAATTACATAATAATGCTGCATACATACAAAAATACCAGAGAGAATTTGCTTAGATAAATGCTTGTTTGTATCCTATAATGAAGGGGCTTTTGATCGATGCAAGAATGCGTACTTCGTTCAAGGCATTTTATTGTTATTTGTCAGAAAGATTTGCCATTTTGACTTTTTTGAGCGCGTAGACTTGAGAATCGGCAACTCTTTGTACTTTGTATACACTTGAGTAAGCTCCCTAGCCGAGCTTGGACATTATTACGAAATCTTTTAGTGACATTTATTAAGATTATATAAAAATTATGATTATTTTCATCATTTTTTACCAGTAAAAATCAGAATTTTCAAATAGGCTTCGTTAGATTAAAAAAGATTAAAAAATAAAATAATTTTTTTTTATTAATATGTATATGATAACATATGTATAAAGTTAATAATGAGTCGAAATATAATTTATTGAATTCTTTCAAAAAGAATAAATGTCATCGAATCGAGACTAAAGCTAGCCATCTCTTTAAAATAAAAAAGACGAAGACTCTGAAGACGATACCCTCAATCCTACAACTCAAAAATTCAATCGACTTTCTCCGAATCCTTTTAAAAGAACATATGAGTACTTGACTCCAAAAAATATTTTTAAAACTATCGACAGACACTATCGATAAAAAGAAAAACAAGAATCCTTAGATCAGCAAATGTACGTTTTCGATTATACAGCTAAAATTTATAAGCAAAAAGGAGAAAATGTTTGACCATTCGTCGATATATTCAAGCATAAAAATACTAAAAAATGATCGAAAACATAAAAGAAAACATGCATAGACAACAACTGAATTAATTAGTTTACAAGCAACATAGGGAACAATAATAGATATTTGGAATGCATCAAAAAGAAGTAGGCATGCTCAAGGAAGCTTGGCAAACTTATTTCAAAAAATTGAGAAAAAGATAAAAAAAGATCATGAATCACTTTAAAATTTAAGAACAATCTATTATTGATGAAGAAAGATAAAAATTAAAGAAAAGATGCAAAAGTTTAAAAATCAATAGAAGCAAGTCGCTTTAGCTTGAGAAAAAAGAAAATTATTATTTGAAAAGAGGCGATTATCATTCTCTAAGCAGATTGAATAAATAAATCAAAGAAACAGTAATTGGCTTAGTATATAGAAAAAAAATTAGAAAAATGAAAGAGACGAAAAAATCCAGAAACTAATCTAAGTTTCATAGCAAAAGCTTATTAGATAACGAAACAAACGATACAGCGTGCTAGTTTCTCGATTATAAGAAAACCATGCCTAAAAATAAGCCACATACCGAAAATAAAAGAAAAGATTGAAACAAAAATACAAAAATGTAGTCTACCAGTTGCGTCATACTCAAACTATTTAACGACAACTTGCTGTCAATTAGTTGCTTAAATAGTATTGATACTTTTTTATATATAACATACTTTTAAATCTATCGAGATGCACTGACATATAGCTAAGATTTAAGTAACATAATGGAGGACAGAGTCCTTTTAGATATTGAAGAAATCATCGGACGAAAAGTCTACAGTGGCAAAGTGCTTTACTTAATCAAGTGGAAAGGATGTGCTAGATAAGATGCGACATGGTAGACTATAAAAATACTCAAAAAAGCTAAACATTTGATCAAAGAGTATCATATCAAAAATAATATCTAACAAAAGAAAGGATAAGAAGATCTTTACTAAATACCTAAGCCTGCAAAAAGGGGTAGAAAAAGAAAAATCAGGCCTTAGTAGAGCCAACCAAGAAAGAAGAGAAAATGGGTAAAAAAAGATTAAGAAGAAAAAATGCCTGTTTTTTGGTAAAAAGATGATTAGTGCAAAGTCGAGAATTAAACTGAAGACTAGCTACCGAAAAATGATTTTTTCTTTGATTCGGAAGAAATTGAAGCAAAAGTTTAAAATGAATAAAAAAATTCTTTTCCTGATTTCTTTCTTCAAAATGATGAAAAAAATGAAAATTCAGAAGCCCCAAAAGAAACTAATATAAATAAGATAACAGAAGTTACTTAAGCATAGGATTTAGACTAAAAAAAGCTTTAAATAAAGTAAATTTGTTCTTTTCAAAGCATTAATTAAAATTAACTATAGTACGTTATCGAGTTTTAAAATGGAAAAACTAAAAAATGCAAAGCAGATTAACTACTAAATCGTTGCCCAAGATAGCTAGTGAAATTTCTCTAAAATAAGCTAATATAAAAGTTAGATTCTGTTTATGATTTGCTGCAATCGAAAATAAAATGATCACTTCATTTTTTAATCTTATTATACACTACTTTTTTTACTGATTTTTTCTATTTTGATAGAACTTCTTGTATATTCGCCTAAGTTTTAAGATTTTTTTTAGGTGATATTCTTGCTTTTCTTGCACTTAGACTTGCTGATTTTTTCCTTTCTTCTTGTATAGCAATCAACAAGTGATCTCTACGCTATATTGTAGGTTTAGATCGATTGTTTATCATGTATTAATCTTTTACTTTGTTGCTGTTTCTTTTTGTTTTTATAGATTTGTTTGTATTAAATGGTTTTCCTTTAGATTTCGATTTCGATTTCGATTTAGATTTTATTTATTTGCTTTTATCTTTACTCCTACTGAACTCTTGAAGAATGTAATTTGGGCTATTGAGCTTTGTTTTTGAGCCTATGCGAGGTCTGGGTGACTTCTTTTTAATAGGCGGCACAAAAATATCAGATTCTTAAGGTTATTTTATGGCTTCTATCAAGCTATAGCCCTCGATATTGCTCGTACTTTCTTTTATTTTTTATTTATTCAAACCAAAAAGCGCAAGAATACTGTTAAGTGTACTTTTGTTCTGAAATTTCGGTTGAGAATTATATAAATCCATCAAGATTTTGAACCGATAATTAGTTATTTCAAGATTCGGTAAGAAATTCTGATATAAAAAGAGCTCAAGCATATGAAGAAGAAGCACATTTTTAGTGCTTTTAAGCTTCTTGAAATCTTAGGCGACTTGATCTCGATGAACTATTTACAGCTAAGCTAGCATATCATAATTTAAAAACTGTATAGCTTTTAACTATGTTAGCGATGCTTCATCAAGAAACTCAGAAATTTAAGAATCATCTATTTTGAAATCTAGAAATAAATATTTTTCAATAAGTATGGTAAAATCTTGATTCGGCAATGATTTGATTCCTACATTTATAAGCTTATTAACCTCGTCAAGAAGAGAATTAGCCGTTACTATATTTAAATATTTGCTAAAACTTAGTTTTTCCCTCATTTCGTCAATCAAACAAAGATCATGTATCTAATCTAACTCTTAAAGCGCAAGTGTAGGTTCTTACCTTTGCTAATTTTTAGATGCTAGTTGACTCAATCGAGTCAAATGTATGATTTATTTTTGATACAGATCTATGATTTCTTTAAGACTTTTTTACAGCGATGCTATTGCTATTTATCTGTGATTACTCATATAACTAAGTTTTCCTGCAAGATAGTAATACCAACTTATTTGTTTTTTCCATATACGCATATTTCCCATTAATGCCCTACGCTGATTTTAATCGCATTTTTAGAGATACCCGTATCTAGATTGCTAAGATTGAATCATGTTTTGAAGCTCATCTATTATGATTACTAAGAGTTAGAGGGCTCGCTAGTATTAGCCGTTGCGTTGATGGACTAAGGCACGATTGTGAAGTAAGATTAGCTAACACTTTTTTTTTATTTTATTTATACTACGGATCTAGTGCATCTCGAGGAAAGCGTTTGAATCGATTTTGTAGTGATTTTGTATTTGATATTCTATCGATTAGATACTTTTAAGAGCCTAGAAAAATCTTTGCTATTCGATCAAAACAGGTATATTTTTTTATGCTTCTCGTATTCGCTTCTCAAAATCATCTAAATCTTAAAAAAAGTACATACCTTGAATATTACTCTACCGTTCAAGCTTGGTAAATTGCGAAAAAGTACTGCCAAAAGGCACTTGATTCGACATCGAAGAATTAAATTTAATATTTAGTGGCTGATTAAAAGTATAATCGAATCATAATATTAAATAATACTCTCAGCATTAAGTAATCATTTAAATGTTTTGAATAGATGTGTCTTATTTTAGTGATTTACTAATGCCAAGTTAGTAATCGGGATTGTTTTAGTCGAGTTTTTAGGTGAATTGTATGTTTTTGTTTTTGACTTTACGGATCCAAGGGGCTTATATTTTTTTCTATATGATTTTTTGGGTCAACTACTATAGCATAAAATTATGAGTTATCGATAGTTATAGGTTAGGGGCGTAGAATTTAGGAAAAGGAAGAAGAATCTTGACATGTATCTTGATCGATTAACCTTTTTTGTTTATGATATTTACAGGTTTGAAAGGCAAATAATTTGATAACATTTTCGAGAAATTTATATTTAACTACTATCTTATCTCTTAAAGACATTCGTCTTGCTAGAAATCGTTATCTATGAGTTTTTAAAGTTTTTTCTTTAAACTGTATTTTGGGTCAAATTGAAGCAAATTTTTCAGTACATTTTGGCCTTTGACGAACTAACCCATAATATAGTGCGTCATAAGAAGATTATATCTGAGTAAAATCTGAGAAATGTCTTACTAGCATCCAAAAAGTTATTTTTGCATGTATTTTAAAAGCAAAAAATAATTTTAAGTGACGTACAAATGAAGAATTATCAGCCATTTTTAGTACTATGAACTCAGATAGTCGTATTATATGCTATTGTAATTTTTAATGATTTTTTGAGTCAAAATATAAGACTACTAATTTTGAGAAAGAAAAGTTCCATCGAATGCTTTTTTGATAATAAGACCCACAGAACCACCGCTTTAGAACTCCCCTTAATATATCTAAATGCACTCTATCATTGCCAATACTTATGAAGTTTGCCTTGTTATTTTTGATAGAGAACGAATGGCTTAGTCATATGCTTTATTAGTAAAAAGAATCTTTGAAACCCATAAAGAAATGTCTTCTTGATTAGATTACAGCTAAATATATTTTTGAAGATCTTAAAAGCAGTTTTAGATTAAAAGTTAGCTTCTTTATTATATTTGTTATTTATTAGTTGATCGAGCTTACTTATTTCCAGCTAATTAACAACTTAAATTCACTGACTTCATCAACATTTTCAAAGAATATTCTGAAGTTTTTTATTATCTCTAGCTCAGCATCAGAAAACTTATCGATCTTCCTAGGTAAAATTATGGTCTTTGTTACAAGATTAAACCAGCGCTGAACTCTTTTACAGCGTCGTAGTAGTTCCCCAGAAGCATCTAGACGACTCCTTTAACGTAAAGAAATTTCCAAGAACACTATTAAGTAACTTTTAAAGTCTTTTCTAAAGATTAACGGCTTTCTTAAAGTTTTTATAAAAGTATCAAAACAAGTGACTTAAAATAATAAGTCAGATGATGATCTTAAAGTGAAGAAATATTATCTTAGATCATTTGCAAACAGGACTACAAAATTTGTTAGTAAGATGTTACGTTTTCTTGATCGTTATTGTATTTCTATTTTTTGTCGATAGCCAAGCGAATCAATAGAAGAATTTTATACAAAATAGGTTCAGCAGGGATACTACCATATTTTTGTGAAAATATTTACACACAAGTACTATATTTGCTAAGGGATTCTTATTACATTTAACTTTCTGACATAAGTAACGCCTAACATAACAATTTGTTATACGAAACGTCGGACTATTTACCTAAAACATCTTTAAGATAAGTTTAGTATTATTAGTATGTATCTAAGGCTTTAAGAAAACTGTTGCAAAAAAATTATGCGTATGCTTTGAATTGAAGAATAAGAGGATACATGAATTATTTTTATTTCGACGAAAAAATAGGTTTTTATTTTTATTTTTACTTTAGTTCAGTCTAAGGCTATCTATATTATGTTTTAAATTTTAAATTTTCATGTTTTTTTATAGAATAAAGAGGTTTTATATTCTGACGGCTAAATTACATTTTTGGTATAGACCTCGTAACAGCTTTTGTTGAAAAATATGCAATTTTTTTGCTTATATGCTATCTAGAATGATATCTTTAATGCTTGTTAGGGGTATCTGAAAACATTTTTTTGTGAAAGTGACCGCTCTATGCATGCTGCTTGTATCGAGGTCTCTTCACTTGTCTTTACAAATCTGTTTATTTTTTCATTTTGACCTATTTTTTTAGTTATTATGAAGATTTTATGGTTTAACAAGCACTATCTAGTATGTTGACCCCGTCTTGAAAGTGACCTTTGATGATCAACATGAAAGCTTAAAGCGATTTTTTCCATATTTATAAATCAATTTAGCAGATTTCACCGAGTTTTATTACGTTAAATGCTTCATAAAATTGATAATTTTATAGATGAATCTGTATAAGCTTTTTATACGATCTACGAGCTATTTTGATATTGGTTTGCATTCTAAGAGCATATTCAAGATTTAACAGACCTTTTTCTCGCAAGTTAAGTTTAATTTAGCACATACCAAGATAATAAAAAAGTTATGAACTTTTAATACTGTCAATTTTTGAAAGTTATATCAAAATACTGTGACTTTATTCGTATTTTTACATGTTGTACAGACATATAGCAGTTTTCAGTTTAAGCTAAGAACTTGGAATGGCCTATTTTGATAAATTAGATTATTTAGAACTATTTTCGAGCAATTAAATAGCTTTTCGATAGTAATAAAGCGCTTTTTAAAGTTTGTTTTGAAAATTGTAACAATCAGCTAAACCCGAGCAACCCAGAAAAGAATTTTTATTCTGAGCTAAAGCAGTTTTAAAATCTTGCTAAGCTTTGTTATGTGCATTCATCGCTATGTACAATTTTCCTCTGAAACATAGAGCTTACTAAAAATTATCGTATTTGCTTACAGCTTCGCTTACGATTTGAAGACTTTCGTTGGTTTTTCCTGAGTGAAGAAATATATACCAGCACGATTCAATGCCATGGCTAGCAGAAGCATAGCATTCGGTTTGTTTACAAAATCATCGCTGATCATCACTAATTTTGATATTGCATCTTGACATCTGTTTAAATGTAGCTATGATACTGCACAGTAGTAAAGTGCTTAATTATTTTTTGGATTAGATGCCAGATACTATTTAAATAGCTCGATAGCTTGTGATAAATTGCTCTGAGAAAAATAGATTTCTTTAGCAGATTGCAGCAAAGGTTACGTTGATAGATAATGCGATGTCCTTTGCGATTGATTTTCTTTCTTTTCTTTCGTTTTGTGTGTAGTTATGAAGCTTTTCGTTCTGCGATGACTATGTATATTCATGGATTCAAACTAAGATGATAGTTATAATACAATCTCATATTATTTTTAGCTTAATAAAATGCATTTAGTTATCCAAGAAGAATTATTTTGATATATTAGAGTCATTTTATTTAAATTCTCATATATTTTTTCATTAAGATGCAAGGATAAGGAGGAATGAAGCCAAGATGTCGTTTTGGCTTAGATTGCAGAAAATTGCAAGATGGAACTTGTACTTTTTTTCATCCGCCGAACTAAAGACCTGGAATGATGGGACAGGGACAGGGGCAAGGACAGGGACCACAAGGTGGCAGCTATTCTGGTGGAGGCCATAGAGGATTTGGAGGAGGAGGCCATAGAGGAGGATTCGGAGGTGGTGGCAGTAGAGGAGGCTTTAATGGAGGAAACCAAAAAGGAGACTACAATCAAGGAGGTCCAAACGGTGGCTATAATCAAGGAGTTCAAAACGGAGGCTACAACCCAGGATTTAACGGAGGTGGCCAAAGAGGAGGTAGAGGTAATTTCGATCCTCAAGGAGGCAACCAAGGAGGTCACAATCCAAACGATCGCAATGACCGAAACGACGATCCTCTTTTCATTTTATGCAAGCACTACCATACCTAAGCACCTTGTCAAAACGGAGACAACTGCAGAAAGAAACATTATTTTATGCTTAACTAACCATAAAAAATGCGAAGAATTTCCTTTATGCGTAATCTGCCAGCTCACAATACCTCAAAACTCACCAAATTCGCCTCGGGAGGAAAATAGTACTTTGTCATGCGTAATGACCGCAATTTGAATGTATTTTAGTACAAAATCAATAACAATGAATTTACAGATGTTTTCAACTGGATGCTGCCTGATTTGCCTAATCAACAAAATATGAAATACAAATTCTATGACCACAAAGGATAAAACGTATACTTCACATATCCCCACCCTGTGATCTTTGACTAAAATCTATGTGTCTACAACCTCAAAGAGCTCAAACTTTACACAATCTAAAATTCCCATGCAGGAACCGTTACAGGTGTTGCTCATCTCAACGACAACATCATGCTTTCCACTTCACTCAACGGATAACTCAAAGCCTGGTCCAAATAAGGTGACAAATATATTCACTTGGCCGACGCTACATAAAAATTACGTCTTTTATGGAACCCTAACAACTAAAAAGTCGGATTAAATTTCATCGACATTAGTGATGTCTAAGGCAAGCAGATAATCGCAGTGGGAACAAATGCAGCCAAGATGCTGTTTTTCTTTTTCTAGGGAAACTAGCCTAGATTCTTTTCAACAACTTTTAACCTTCAATGCGTAACTATGATATTTATATTAAGCTTAACGTGTTCGCCGTTCGATACGCTAGGAGACAAGAAGGACCCGTCGCTATTGCCCTGACCTGGGATTAAAAATACACCTCAGCAACTTTACTTGAAATAAATCTCAATAACCTTCAGGGCATTCAAGTTTTGTTGCATGTTCCGGGCAAAATGGAGAAAGACAGAAACATCATTTCGAAGATTTAATTCGTAGGAGATCTTTTGTTTGTGGGAAACAGATTCGGTCAGGTGAGCATCTATCAATACCCTGACATGACCAAGAAAATAGGAGGAGTTCATCATCAAAATGACGTGAATAGCATCGTTACTGGCCAGAACCGTTTGGAAAGTAGTGGAGTTATCGTCAATTTTGTGATGATTTTGGAGTCAAAGTCGGATAAGTTTGCAGGGAGCTTAGGAGTCTACGTGATTAAATGATCTCTATAAACTATATTAAAAATCACTTAATATCATCTAAATTTTAAGCTTATTTTTCAATACTTTAGAGCATATAATAAGCGTCGAAATAATGATTTTTATTTCCTTGAATGGATATAATATTTACAGTATGCAACTTAGCACTGGCACCAAAAACATTCCGGCCACATAAATCCCTATAATTCCTGGAAAATTCTATTTTCTAGCTGATAACAACCCTCCCAAGGACAAACCGAATTCATTTTTTTTCAACATCGACAATGTACATCATCATCTATATAGGATTTAGTATATGACTCCTTCTGCTAAGATTTTGGTCCACTAAATCTTGGCAAAATGTGGAAGTATATCAATGAAATCGAAAAGTTTTTGACTAATAAAAAGTATGAAAAAAGCGTGTTTTATCATTTGACTGCTCCGAACTACAAGAAATACTGCAATTCAGCTCTTCTTGTATGCTGTTACATGGTACTTGTGCAAACACTAAGATGATAATAAAAAAGTTATCCCCTCAATAAGCTTTTGAACCTTTCAAAAAGCTAGACTTTGTTCCTTTTCGGGATTCTTCCTATGGTCAATGCTCATATCACTGTACTGTATACACTTAAATATATAGATAATGGACTGCTTAAGAGGACTTCAGTATGCTACCATTTTAGGATGGTTCTAATACAAAAACTTCGACATTTCTTTTTACGAACACTACTAGCAAATATAAAATGGTGATCTGAATTGGATTATACCTGGAAAATTAATAGCTTTGAGTACCCCTTACGATAACGATCACTCAGTTGATTAAGATGGCGTAATTTTTATTTAAGTTAGTAAAAACTTTTTACTCCAAAAGACTATGTGCCAATTTTCAAAAAACTTGGAGTAAAAGCTATAATAAGATTGAACACTTAGACCTACCGAAGCAGTCAGTTTACTTAGATGGGTATCAATCATCACTAGTTATACTTCAACGATGGCACTTGTCCGACCATGTAAATCGTCAACAAATTTTTAAGAATCTGCTAAGAAACTGACGGAGCTGTTGCAGTTCATTGCAAGGCGGGACTGGGCAGAACAGGTACTTTGATAAGCTGCTACGCGATTAAACATTATCACTTTACAGCTTCTGATTTTATAGGTTGGATAAGGTTGTGCCGGCCAGGGTCAGTCATAGGTCCACAACAATATTTTTTACACTAATTTGAAGATAAAGTTAAATAACAAGGAGACGAATCGCCTATCTGGAAAGATATTAGACACACTTTAGCTTCAATCGAAATTCCGCATAAATTATAGGTAAATTCATATTTATTTAGTAAAAGGGATCTAAGGGAAAAATAAGTTAAAAAGAGAAAGAAATATGGTCTCAAGGAGATATAGGTCAAGGCAATAAATTGATGGATGCTAAAAGAAAAAGAATTCCGAAAAAATGATTGTGTATTTACTCGATATTTTTCAAGATTCAAATATCAATCATAATCATTTATGCATTGGGGTTGGGGTTGGGGTTGGGGTTGGGGTGGGGGTTGGGGCTGGGGTTGGGGG
>Ga0169931_10005226_pt1 | contig 19832 bp, 11 predicted proteins | sample Kivu_15m_20L_FD_129675 | JGI IMG/M metagenome (GOLD analysis project Ga0169931, IMG submission 129675) | Freshwater microbial communities from Lake Kivu, Western Province, Rwanda to study Microbial Dark Matter (Phase II) - Kivu_15m_20L... | ecosystem: Environmental > Aquatic > Freshwater > Lake... | reverse complement strand
GAGCGACCGTGTGGGTCGCCACAACCGCATTTTCAAAATGCCCAAGTTCCGCAGCATGCGCATCGGCACACCAGCGGTGGCCACACACTTGCTGCAGAACCCTGAGCAGTGGCTCACACCCATCGGCTCTTTTTTGCGCAAATCCAGCCTGGATGAGTTGCCCCAGCTCTGGAGCATTCTCAAGGGCGACATGACCTTTGTGGGACCTCGCCCGGCGCTGTTCAATCAGCACGATTTGATAACCCTGCGCACAGAAAAAGGGGTGCACGAACTGGTGCCAGGCCTGACCGGGTGGGCGCAAGTCAACGGAAGGGATGAACTGCCGATTCGTCATAAGGTACAGTTGGATGTGGAGTACCTTGAACGCCGATCCTTACTTTTCGATATGAAGATACTGTGGATGACAGCGTCAATGGTTCTGGCAAGGGATGGAGTGTCACATTGAAGAAGAACACAGATCATCTTGAAAGCTCGGGTCTCCGGGATCTGGACGCCATGAAACAGCCACTGTTTAAGTTGGCCATCCCCATTCTAGCCCTGCCGCGAGTGGCGAAGCGATTCGTCGCTTTGTCAGTCGATCTGGGTCTCTGCGTTCTGACTGTGTGGTTGGCTTTCTATCTGCGGCTGGGGGAGTTTGTCGCTTTGTCTGGCACCGCTTTGTGGGCGGTGGCGGCTTCGGTTGGGATCGCGCTGCCCATCTTCATCGTTTCAGGTCTGTACCGTGCCATATTCCGCTACAGCGGCTGGCCAGCCTTGCTGGCGGTGGCCCGTGCGGTGGGCATTTACGGATTGCTCTATGCCTCCGTCCTCACCGCCATTGGCGTGGCCGGGGTGCCCCGCACGGTGGGCATCATCCAACCGATTCTGTTGCTGTTGTTTGTGGGCGCATCTCGAGCGCTGGCCCGCGTCTGGCTGGGTGACCAGTACCTGAGCATCCTCAAGCGCGCTTCACGCCCCAAGGTGCTGATCTATGGAGCAGGCACCACCGGCCGCCAGTTGGCCGCAGCCATGGCCAACAGCCACGAAATGCAGGTGGCGGGCTTTCTGGACGACGACGACCGCCTGCACGGCCATGTGCTCAATGGCCAGCCCATCTACAACCCCGCAGACCTAGATAACTTGTCCACAACGCTCAACATCTCCGACGTACTGCTGGCCATGCCCAGCCTGAGCCGCAAGCGCCGCAACGAGATCCTGAGCCAGATCCGTGTGGCCCGCGTGGCCGTGCGCACCCTGCCCAGCGTCACCGACCTGGCCCAGGGCAAGGTAAGCATTTCGGACTTGCGGGAGCTGGACATTGACGACCTGCTGGGCCGCGAACCGGTCACGCCCAATCACATCCTGCTGGTCAAGAACATCGTAGGCAAGTTGGTGCTGGTGACGGGCGCTGGCGGCTCCATCGGCAGCGAACTATGCCGCCAGATTTTGGCAATGAACCCTGCGAAGCTGCTGCTGATCGAGCAGAGCGAATTCGCCCTGTACGCGATTCACCAGGAGCTGGAAGAGAAACTGACGGGACTGGGCGGCGCCACGTCACCCGTTCTGGTTCCTTTGCTGGCCTCGGTGCAGGATGAGGAGCGTCTGCGGGAGATTATGTCGACTTGGGCACCAGATACGGTGTATCACGCTGCGGCCTACAAGCATGTGCCGCTGGTGGAGCACAACCCAGCAGAGGGCATCAAGAACAACGTGTTCGGAACCCTTCGCACCGCCCAGGCCGCGGTTGAGCATGGCGTTTCAGATTTTGTTTTGGTGAGCACCGACAAGGCTGTGCGGCCCACGAACATTATGGGTGCAAGCAAGCGCTTGGCGGAGATGGTGTTGCAGGCACTTGCGGCAGAGCAGAAGGGTGCCAAGAACTTCACGACCTTCAGCATGGTTCGTTTTGGAAATGTACTGGGGTCGTCTGGCTCGGTGGTGCCCAAGTTCCGACAGCAGATTAGAGACGGTGGTCCAATCAGCCTGACCCACCCAGACATCACCCGCTACTTCATGACCATTCCAGAGGCGTCTCAGCTGGTTATTCAGGCTGGAGCGATGGGCCGGGGAGGTGATGTCTTTGTGTTGGACATGGGTGAGCCAATTCGTATTGCGGATTTAGCCCGCCGCATGATTGAGTTGTCGGGCCTCACAGTGAAGGATGAGGGGAATCCAGAGGGCGATATTGAAATTGAGATTACGGGCCTGCGCCCCGGCGAGAAACTCTTTGAGGAGCTGCTGATTGGTGACAACCCAGAGGGAACCACCCACCCCAGAATCCTGCGTGCCCGTGAAGATTTCTTGCCGTGGCACGAACTGGGGCAAAAGCTAAAGGCTTTGGAGCTTGCGCTGTCGGTGAATGATGTTCGGTTGATTCTCGCCCAACTGCGGGAGTTGGTTGCGGGCTACGTGCCCAGTGAGAATGTGGTGGACTGGGTGTTGCTTGAGCAGGAATTTGAAGCCGAGAGCGTAAATTCCTAGACTCACAGACTAAACGAGCCGCCGAACCTGCCCTACCTGCAGCTTCAACTTTGTGGGCTTGCTCATCAATTCGATGAGCACCATTACTCGCCCCTCGCCGTCCTTCATCTGGTAGACGGCATCTAGACCCGCAAAGGGCCCCTCCAAAATTTTTACTTCATCGCCAGGGGTGAAGGCGGGCCTGATCGTGCCTGCCCGCTCAATGTCGCGAAGCTGTAGGCATTCCACCAGCTCGCTGGGCACCTTTGCGGGTTCATTTCCAAAGCTCACAAGGCGGCTGACCCCCCGGGTGGACCTGATGGGAGACCAACTTTGAGCCTGCGCCCCTTGCCCAAGTTGAATAAACAGGTAGCGGGGGAATAGTGGCTCATTTAGGGCGAGCAATTTCCCCTGGCGCACCTTCTCTGCGAGAAGCATGGGCAGGAAACAAGTAAAACCCTGCCGCTCTAGATTCTCGAGGGCGCAGTCCTCCTGCCGGGGCTTGGTGTGGATGAGGAACCAGTGCATGGCCTTCGCTAACACGCAACACGGCGCGTTACTAGTCGGGTCACGTTTTAGCCTCCTCAGTCCACTGGTATTCCCTCCCTAGGTTAGTGGGGCAGACTCTACTTACGAGTCCCACTTAAAGGGGAGGGTTACCGGGGCTTTACCGTGACTCTCGGCAGCGGCATGCATTTCAAAAGTTAGCACCCACATAATAAATAGTTTTTTTCACTTTACAGCCTATATAAAAAATTGTTAGTGTCTTAGACAATCATCTTTAACGTCCGTCTCTCTTGGAGTCCTTATGACAATCGTGAACCTCAACACAGCCGTCCCTCAGGCGGGACCCCCCCGGGGGTTCGCCAACCCAGTTGGCTCAGACGAATTTGTGTTCAATCCTGCCACCCTTACGGGTCTGTCGGGAACCTACGTCATTGACCTGCTACAACCTGCTGGGACAAGACTCGCGGAATCGGACGCCATTGTTCTTCAACTGCGAGACGTCATCAATATGACAACGGGGGACTGGTTACGGCCTGTCATATTCCCCCAATTCATTCCTATCAACCGCACCGGCAACTTCGTCGACTTCCAACTTGTCATTCCCAACCGGCGGGTTGTCAATGGCGTCACCCAGAGCGACATCGTTTTCGAATTCAGAAACTTCGACCTGAGTGCTGGGCCTGGAAAAGACAGCATCCGGCTTGAAGCTTTTGATGGGGCTAGGAAGTTTGCCGAACTGAGCTTTAACCAAACGTTTTTGCCTTCGATCAACGGCAATTCGACGGTCCTTGTCGGAGAAGACGTATGGGTCACGAAGCCTTCTTTCTTCGACTCGGATTATGACGAGTTGTTCGTCGGGGTACTTACCCTGCTTAGTGGCTCTCAAAACGACCTTGCCAATCTAACTGTCGACCTCACCAATTTTGTTAACTCAAAAGCGAATCAGTTCACTGCACCGAATAGCCAACTCCAAGCACTTGATATTGAGTTAGAGGTTGCCCAGCTCGCCGGAGCCTTTCAAGGCAAACTTGTTTTGCCCAAGGGGGTGTATTCAGGTGGAACTCTCGTGGGTGACGTTGAGTACGAGCTTTTGGTTGATCCAACGAGAACCCCCGCCCTTGCCATAGCGGCTGAGGGCACAACCAAACGAGGTTGGTCAGATTCCATCGAATACGCTGTGCAGGGATTGGGTGCAAACGGCGTCCCAATGTATCTGGCTCCCTTCGCTGGTGGTGTTGGAGTCACCCTAACCCTCGGAAGTTTTAATCCAACCTTGCCCCAGGGCGGAACCCAACCTTTCAGTCTCAAGGTCGACAGGCAAGGCATCACCGACTATTTCCAAGGTTTCGAAAGTGTGGGTCTGACGGGTGGGGACGATGTAATCAGAATCGGTAGGGATGGCTCCCCGACTCCACTAGGCTGGTTAAGTGTTAACCCTCTCGGCGGGAATGACACTTTGGAATGGCGTTTACAAACCGGTGGGACCAACAGCCCATTCATCCACAACCTAAAGATCGAGTATGAAGATTGGGACGGTTATGCGACAAGGGCGATAGAAGCCAACTTCACCGGTCAGACCATCCACCGAGGCTCAGAGGCGCTCGGGAGTGTTGGCCTTAGGGATGCGGTTTCTTCAAACCAATCAGGCACAAACCTTCGAACAGCAACGGCATCAATTTCAGATTCATACGGCGGTGTTGATTCGCTGCGGTTTGAGACGGATGCATCTAGTGATGTCAACTCATACAACGGGGTTAGGATCGGGCTTGACGGAACAAAGTTCCGAGACACCTACCGTCTAAGTGCAGATGGCTTGGGGGTGGTAAAACAGTTTGAACTAGATACCTCAGGTGGTATCGACACGGTTTGGGTTACGGACGCTGATAACGCTCCGCGGAGAACGTTTCTAAAACAAGTCAGCGATGTAACCACCGTCAACAACAATCAGGTTAACGACCCCTCCCTGTTGCAGACGTCGGGATATTTGATTGGGGGCAGATTTAACGCGCTGCCCACGGAGCCGAATACCAACCCCGGACTCTACTTTGAGGTCGACTTCAGGACAGCGACGCCAGTCGGCGCCTCTGGGCCAGTTCGTTACGCAGATCTCTATGAGTTGCGATCGAGAACGGACAATTCAGGCAGTCTCGAGCGAATTGGCGTTGCGTTACAGACTGCGGTTGTCAGAGACGATGTGGTTGCTTTCGCTGAGAACCCGGGTCGGTTCGCCGCATTCTCTCTCGTAGTAACGAACCAGAATGTGATCACATCAAACGGTTCACTGGTCTTTAGTCCGACCACTGTTCACAACCTGTTTGTCTCGCCCCCCAACAACCTTTTTGCCAACGGGTTCACCGAATCCCCTCTCAATCCTGTGGTCGATCTAGACGGCTGGTCGGCCACTGTGATCGGAGAGCACGGGAAGCCAACATACCTGACATCGATTGAACGGAGGTATCAGTGGGAGCGCGACGGTGGTTACTCGCCAGACAATGGGGTTGCTTTCTACAACGGTATCGTTGACAAGAGAGGTTCAGGATTTGATCGCATCATCGAAAACATCGAGCTAGGTGTTGTCGGGGCAAGAAATTATGAACTGACCAGAAGCAACGACTATGTCGTGCAAACCGTTGGCTCAAAAGCAATTGCGATGCACTTCGACGGGTTATCGGGTGAGGATAACTTCTTCTACAGGGTTCGCAATGACGACGCAAACCAAATAGTCGTCTTTACGCTGGGCACCTACGATGGTTGGAATAGCCCAAAGGATGCAGATCGTGACGTACTCGATATTGATCTTTCGCGAGCAGAGGGGGCGTATCGAAGCACCCAATGGATCTACGTTGATGCCGTTGGAGCCAACGACCAGATAAGACTATTAGGTGCGGAGGACTTCAGAGTTACGGGCAAGACTCGTTACAACGGCGGAGACCTCAGTCCCTCTGACGGAGTAGTCCAGCTCTTTGTATACGACGAGATGGGCACTCCCGATGTCACCGACGATATCGAAGTGGCAAGAATTCAGATCTCGAGTGCGGGTTGGCAGAAAGATTGGTACACGGGGTCCTGGGCTGGAGACCTGACGATACCTCAGTTGAACAATTACTTTGCGACTGATAGATCCGCTTTTGGCTCTTTCAGCTCCATCAGAACCACCAGTGGAAACGATGAGGCTTTGGTGCTTGAAAATAATGTTCCCAACGGAGGCCCGCTTCTTTTTGGGGATGGAAACGATTACGTTATTGCAGCGGAAGGAGACGTTGATTTCGCCCTCGGTAAGGGTAACGACTTCATTTCTGTTCGAAACCATGGTCAGACTTTGTTTGTCAGCGGAGGTGAAGGATCCGATGTAATAGGACTTTCGGGGGGGGTTTTCGAGGCGAATGGCAAGATCAGCTCGACTGATTGGGAATTTGGATCTATTGCCGTGGCCACTGCACAAGAGATCCTGAGAGCGAAATACCCGCTTACTTTCACGACAACCGCAGACCCGTTTGAGTGGTCTAACACGTTGCTTGATCGGGTGATGGTCGCAACCAACCGTTACGATGGAACGACGGTGTATTTCCAGGCCGAGGAACTGGGCTTTTCCAGCGGAGATCGACGAACGGTCGAGTCCTTCCTTCCACCAATTCAGGAGACCTACAACTTTGCCGTTGACGTTTTGCCCACATCGACCGATCCACGTCGCGTGACGCTGGCGCAAAATGTTTTCGGGCGCAGGGGCACAGAGGACACCTTAACTCTAAATGTCAACAACGTTGATGAAGCCCTCAAGCACGTGGGTAGCTGGTTAGACTCAACAACCACGCCTGCGTTCCCAACCGGGATTCTCGGAGGGTCGCACACTCTTGTGATTAAGACTGAGACCGCTGCCACTAAGTGGTTTTCGACAGGTAGAAATTACCTTGCAGCCCAGTTCAATTTAGTCGATATCGAGAATATACGTCTGACAGACTCAACCGGTGCCGATGTGACGATTCGTGTCGCAGGTTCGAACGGTTACCAGGACGTGGCAACCGCAGTAGCCAGGGCAAATCGAGGGGACGTGATCTTCGTCGCCGAGAGCAGGGAATTGATCTCCAACACCGGGGTTGTGAGTGTTGAGAGCATGTCCAAAAGCGTTACCGTGGATGCTGGTCTGCGCGTGGTCTTTGAGGGCGATGCAAACAGGGCAACCAACAAGCTAAATGTCGCAACAAATGAAGCCTTCACGATTGAGTTGAATGCGTCGCACAAATCTGGTGTTTCCTTGCCGAACTCTAGTGATCTGTTTAAAAAGCATTCGAATACTCGTCTGTTGGAGGTGCTCGGATCGGACAATGTCAACGTATTCGGCTCTTCGCTCGATGATTTCATTATTGGGAACCGGGGTAGAAATACCATCGAGGGCAGGGGGGGGGATGATCTAATTTTCGGAGGGTTCGGTGCGGACATATTGTTGGGGCAGCACGGCAATGACATTGTTGTTGCAGGATCCTCCGCTCGAATCAATGGGATTTCCCACACCCCAGACGAAGGGGCCTTGCGGCTATCAGTTGATAGGGGATTTAGACTCGTCAGCGGAGCGGGAGGCAGGCAAGTGGCAGATGCGATTGATGTTGGGGAGCACTCCTTTGTCACCGGCGACAAGGTGGTGTACGGATTTAGCGGCCCCACCGGAGCAACTGCTGCCAAGTACAACGTCGCACAGTCTGGAGCCGTTGCGGCCGATGTCACCCTAACGGCAGCGACCCCACTATTTGTTATTGTTGAAAATACTCGTGGGCCAGAAGGTGAGTCATATATTCGATTTGCGACCTCACAGGCGGATGCCCTCCTCGGTAAAAGCATCTTCATAACCGATGTCGGCACAGCGACGACACAATACATTACGAGCGATTTGGGAATAGCGGCAGCGACCCAACTGGCTGGTTCGGACTATGCCTTAGGAGGCACTGGCGACGATATTATGGTGGGTGTTGGTGTAACGGGTAGCGTTACGACCTCGACCATTCGAGACACCGTGACCTTGGTGGGTGGATCGGGAAATGATCGGTTCGATCTCTTTGCCAGTCTCGGTCAGATCAATATCCTTGGGGGATCTGGTGCGGACGTGTTTCGTGCCACTGAGGGGTTCTCTGAAACAATCAACCCCACGGGGGGAACGGCGAGAGTTTTAGATTTCTCGGCGGTGCAAGATGATATTTTGGGAGCAGTTGATCCGGCTCTATTGGCCAATGGGCTCACCCTCGTGGACGAGTTAACGAGGGATGGCCTCGTTCTTAACCAACTGGTAGCGCCTCCCTTGCCTCTGGTGAGTGGATCGGGTGAGAACGGAAATTATCAAAAAGATGCCCCGGCCGTCGAAACGCCAGCGCAACAGATTTATTCCTTTAGTGATGTCACGATTAATTTACAAGACATCCTGAACATGCACAATGCCCACGCTGCATAAAAACCAGCGGAGGGAAGACCGAGCTTGCATCCTGGCTCGGTTTTTCCCCCCTCTGTGTCTGTTCTTCCTTACTGCTTACCCCGCCCTAGCCTCATCACAGGATCAAGCTGAATCGCTTTTGTCGGAGTTAGTTGCCAGCGAGAAATCAGACCCCGCCTCCTCGAATCTTCTTGAGACCGTTATTCGAATAGAGAAGGCGATTCAGTTATCAGGCTGGATAGGCCAGTCCGAAAAAGTCCCACAACGAATTTTCCAAGAGGTACTCCCTAAGCATCCTCAGTGGAATCTACTCGATACCAATCAAGTATTGGCGCTCAAATCCGCAGAGCAGGCAAAGGCCGGTCTTTTCCCGCAGGTGGGCTTGAGTGCAGATTACGGGTTGCGGTCCTTCGGTTCTTCTCCTCTGACTCGGGCACCGGGAAACGAATACACCTCTTCTCAGGGGCAGTTGACGTTCCGTCAACTGTTGTTTGACTTCGGTGCCACGTGGCGGCAATGGAAAGCTGCAGAGCGAAGTTCCCATGCAAGTTGTCTAAGGGTTGGTTACCAGCGGTCAGAGTTTCTTCTCACGACGGTCGAGCCCATACAGAACTTACAGAGGACAGAATTGCTTGCGCTTTGGACGAGCGTTCTCTTGCAACATCGTGAGCAGACGGTGTTGATGATGCGATCGAGGTTTGATGAGGGCGCAGGAACGATCTATGAAATTGCTCGCGCTGAATTGAAGCGGGCGGAGTTGGCACGTCAAAAGCTCGATGTCGACGGTCAAATCCGACGCTTGGAAGTGCAGAATAGACTCAATGGCTTTAATACTCGTCATGAGTTACCAGTGGTGTGGCTTCCACCGGTCGAACAGCAGATGTCCACGCTCGGGAAGCACCCATTGCTAGAGGAGGCAAGACTCGCTGTCGAAGCTGCGACACTTGAGTCTCAGGCGACTTCGAGCAGGCGTCTTCCGCAGATTTCTCTCGACTTAAGTTTAGCCGGGCAACGTTATGAAGGTACACGGTCCGGAGATAAAGCGGACTATTCCGCTCTGGTGACCTTGAGTTATCCTTTGTTCGACGGTGGGATGACATCATCGCGAGTTGACGAGGCGCTCGCGCGTCTTGAGCAAAAACAGTTGGATCTCGACCAACGTCTGCGGACGCTCACCAACTTGGAGTCACAGTCTCTGACCGATATTGCCATCCAAACAGAGACTTTGTTGACTAATAAACGCAGTCTCAAATCGGCGGTACAGACATTTGCGGCTTCCAAGGAACTTTTCCGTGTTAAACGGGCTGACCTTCAAGAGATTCAGAGAATAGAGGATGAACTCTATGCAGAAGGAATAAGATTGATAAATACATGGTTTGATCTCTCTATTTCTACTTATCGTTACTTGCACTTAACAGGCCGTTTATTAGGGTACTTTGGACTAAATTCAGGTGGCTGTGAGAATTAATTCTCATTGCTAATCCACCTCAATGACTGGAATGTTTAAAGGTTTCCCCGCAACGGGGATTCAAGGGCATTGGTTCTGGGGTGAGGTTTTAAAGCAAAAAAATGATTATCGTTGGGCCGCAATCGCTGCGTTGCTAGCCAACCTCTTCGCATTCTTGGTCTCACTGTTTGCAATGGTGGTTTACGACCGAGTCTTACCAAATAGTGCAAAAGAGAGTCTTGTTTCCCTGCTGTTCGGTGCGAGCTTGGTATTGTGTATCGATTACCTCGTTCGGCAGAGCAGGGGCTTCCTTATCGATCGTGCCGGCCACTTTATTGACCTCGCATTGAACCAAAAAATATTCGATAGCTTTGTACTGCGTTGGGGGGTAACGCAAGGATCGAGCGCGGGAGCCAATGCAGCGATTGTCCGTGAACTGGACTCCATTCGAGAATTCTTCGCCTCCGCAACGATCACTACATTTGTGGACATCCCATTCTCTCTTCTGTTTCTAGTTGTAATCCTCTTTGTATCAGGTCCTTTGGCCGTGATTCCCGTGGTGACGATCATCGCGATGTTGATTGTCGGGTCCTTGGCGCACAAGCGAAATAGCCCAGCGGCCAAAGAGAGTGTTGAGCTATCTCGCACCAAGAATGCGCTCGTCGTTGAATGTCTATCAAGTCGAGAGTACATTGGGACTCTCCCTGACAAATCCTATTTTTCGGATCGCTGGAGCGAGGCAATAGAACGTTACGCGGTTCAGTCGGACAGAACACGAGGGATTTCGAACACTTCAACAAATCTAGTCAATCTTCTTACCCAGGCAACCCAAGTTGCTGTCATATCTGCCGGGGTCCTGTTAGAGAGCATGACGGGAGTGCTTGTTGCAACGACAATAATGGCGGGGCGGGCTATTGCACCCTTCTCCCAGGTGGTCAGCCTTTTATCAAGGTTCTCCCAAGCCGAACAAAGCTACAAAGCAATTGGTCAACTTCTTCACAATCCAATGATTAACCAAGACAGTACTGCCGCACGGACAAGCCCCATGGTGCTTGCAGGTAACCTCCCAGGGGCGATTGAGTTTAGGTCCGTCTCGGCGACTTATGATTCAAAAAAGACTGCGACGGTCCTTCAGTCAGTTAGCTTTAAGATTGAAGCGGGCGACAGGTTGGCGATTGTGGGGAGGACGGGCTCAGGGAAAACATCTCTCTTGCGTGCTTTACTCGGCCAAACCGACATATTCGAAGGAGAAATTCTTTTTGGTGGAGTGCGGTTAGAGGATATTGATCGCGCAAGTCTTATGAATCGGTGTTCATTCGTGTTACAAGAGAATTATCTATACAAGGCGTCGATCTTGGAGAACATTAGTTTATCGAGTGCTGATATGCCAGCCGAACGACTCACGCAAGTGCTTCAGCGAACGCGACTTGAGGCATTGATTACCGCGCTCCCTGATGGACTAAGAACTGACATCGGAGAGAGGGGTGAGCGACTCTCTGGCGGGCAACGACGACTTCTTGCACTTACTAGGGCGCTTTACCGACCACACACCCATTTGGTGCTCGACGAACCAACTTCGGGGCTAGACCCGCAGACTGAACTAACTCTCGTGCAACATTTATTTAAGGAGGATCGAACCACAACCGTTGTCTATACCACGCATCGGCCAGCACCTCTTGCGTGGGCAACCAAGGTATTGGTGCTAGACTCTGGGAGGGTGATAGATTTCGGTCCCCGAGACGACGTCTTGAGGCGACTGAGATCATGACTGGTCGTCTAAGAGAATTTCTAAGAGATTTGGACGAGCACCGTAAGCGTCTGCTGATCATCCTTGTTTCTTTCATTGCACTCCTTGCTTGGATGGCGTTCTTCCATATGGAGACCGTGGCGGTAGCCGAGGGTAAGGTGATTCCATCTTCGATGGTTAAGGTTATTCAGAACTTTGAGGGTGGAATCATTAGTGGAATTCACGTGTCGACTGGAGATAAGGTTAGCGCGGGTGACCCACTCTTTTCTTTTGACCCGTTGGCGTATCGAAATGAATTTGAAGCAGAGCAGAAGAACGTCGAGTATTTGAGCCTGAGGCTACAACGACTCAATTCCGAAGTTGATGGTACTCAGTTGAAGTTCGATAGCGATCTCGAGAAGGCCCATCCAGAGCAAGCGAAGGCTGAGCGTGATGAACATAACGCTAGAATAATGCGTCTTCAAGAGCTGCAGTCTCTTCTCGCGCTCGCTGAAGAGGAGCGCTCAATATCCTCCAATCTTGTTAGGAAAGGGCTTGAGTCGAAATTGGAGTTGTTGCGAGTCCAGAAACAAGAGTCAGAAAGGCGGCAAGCTCTACGGATGTTTCAGGAGGAGGCAATCACGCAGACCACAAGGATCCGTAGTGAGATTCAGGTGAAGCTTAATCTTGTATCGACGCTATCAGAAAAGTTAAGACGAACTGTTGTTCTTGCCCCAGAGGATGGAATCATTGGTAGCGTCTCGGTGACGACAGTTGGCGGGACAGTCAAGCCAGGGGACCCGCTCGCCCAGTTGGTTCCGACAAATGCGAAGATGCTCGTGGAGGCCAAGTTGCCTGTATCAGACATCGCGATGATATCCGTCGGATCAAAAGCAAGGGTCTCTTTCTCGGCTTATGACTCCTCAATGTATGGATCTGTTGAGGCGGAAGTAATCACTATTTCCCCAGATGCATTAACAACAGATGCAGGAATGAGTTACTACGTAGTTCGAATCCGAACGCTAAAACCGTTTGTTGATCCGAAGGGCAACCCGTTGCTGATCGGTCCCGGGATGTCCGCGCAGGCTCGAATTGTTACTGGAAAGCGAACGTTCTTGGAGTATATTTTTAAGCCAATTAATCAGACAATAGAGAATTCTTTTAGAGAAAGCTAGGAGGGACTATGACCAATGTATTTTTCAACTCAATTATGGGTGCACAAGTATCTGATGGTTTGGTGAGAATAAAACTAGGCTCAGGAGAAAGGGCGGCAGACGGGGCTGTGACCGGAGCAGAGTTAGTGACCGAGTTGGTTATGCCCATTCGGACCTTCACAGACTTTGCCAATGCAACGCAGCGAATTGGAGCAGAGTTGGTTCAGCGTGGCGTATTGACTACCTCGAGTGAAGCCAGTCAAGAAGGCAAGCAAAAAGGCGATGGCCCAAGCGCTTAGCAAGCCGCAACGGCATTTTCGCCGCCTGACTGTGCCAAAGGCTGGGGCAGGCAATTGCCCCAGTCAAGTATTGGCCTTGTTGGTCTCGAGTGCTTTAATAACTGGTTGTGCGACAAAAGGTGGTCAGACGCTTGGTGTTGCGGGAGATGCCACTGGCGAGTCGACCAACCTAGCACTTGGAGATTTGTCGTTGCCAACCCAAGGCCCGCAGTTGCTAGCGGGGAAGGCGATTAACGGCTATCTTGACTCCGCGGTTGTATTCGTCGACTTAAATCAAGATGGAAGGTTATCTTTAAACGAGCCCGTCACCCTCTCGCGAAATGGTGACTTCTCAATTGTTTCTGAGCAAGCATCAACGATAGTGGTTCTTGCAGTGGACCAACTCAGTCCGCAGGAGAGATTGATTGCAACTCAAAAATTAGCCTCGGTCGGGGTTGATCTTGGGAGTGTAAACGAGACCACTTACAGATCAGAGTCAGGCGAGATTTTGAAATTTAGCGGACGGCTAGAGTCTTCAGTCGACACAAGAAGCGGCATCATGAACGTGACCCCGTTGTCAACTTTCGCGTCTAGCCTTCAGCGGTCGGGCATGTCGTATGCAGAGGCGGTAGCACTCACAGAGGACCGGTTCGGCGTTAGCCCACAGCTTGATTACATTGCCAATACTAACGTTAGTGCAAGGGCGCTTTCCCAATCACTATCAAGTTTTTATCAAGTTGCAGGGACCTTCTTTGGTGACCAAGGCGCGAAGCAAGAAACATTAGACGCTTTGACTTACAAGACGATCGAATTACTGGGGTCCTTGCCGCAACAAACGAGCATGGTGGACTTATTCGGCTCCCCTGTAGACCTTCGCTCAATAGTGACTCGTGTCGCAAGCGATTTAAAAATTGAGGTTGACTTATCCTCCTTGAGTCGGTCCCTATCTGAGTCCTTCTCCGCCCCCCTCGTCGGTGTGGAGTCCACACTTAGATTAGTAAAAGATACGGGAACCTCTGCCCTAGACCGCATCACGGCGAATCCGGAGGTGACTGTAACGCGAGCGGTTTTGGCAGATACAACAATTGAGTTCGGCTTGTCCTCAAGGTTTTTAAATGAACTCGGAGAGGATATGTGGTCCGAGGTAATTTGGTCTAAAGCCAATCCGTCGAAGGATCTCCCGGAGGGGGTTCATCGCCTTTATTTACGAAGCGATGCCGAGGGAACCGAGACCACTTTCATTGAATATGTGTACGATCGAACGGCCCCAACGGAGGTCGTCGCCGCCGATAAGATTTTTTCTTCTTCTAAGCAATTGCACTTTCCAGATTATGTTCAAGGATTTACAAACAGACTAGCATTTACCGCTACCCATTTAGAGCAGCAACAAAGATTCATTGACGGCGGTGTCGTCATGAATTACCTTATTTCAAGCTCACCAATCGATGATTTAAGTTCTATCGTTGAAGACCCGCGCTGGTCTGATACTTTAAACATTTTTGAGGTTGACGATCAAGAGAGAGGGTTTTTTGTTTATTCTAGCCTCGTCGATATTGCTGGGAATCGTTCCGAAGTAACTTTTAATCAATATCGCTTAGATAGGCTGACCCCTCTTTTGCCAGAGGTATCTGCCATGCGGCTTATTTCGGATACTGGTCTCTATGATTGGGACTGGTATACATCCTCAGTTAATTTAGAAGGAATCGCTAAGTCGTTACGAATAGGTGATTCCCCGATAGATCAGCAAGTCATTTATAGGATCGGTCACGGAGAGTATATCCTCTACGATACCGAGGGGCAACTGAATTTAAATGACTTGGAGGATGGAAGTTATGAAATTTACCTCAGTCAGATCGATAGAGCCGACAACTTATCGAAAGAGGTGAGTTTTAATTTCACGCTCGATCGTATTGCCCCAGACTTACTCTTGGAAGGCTTGGTATCTGAGTCTTCAAGGTCACGCGGGCCGTTTGTTACTACGCGGAGATTAGATGACTTCCTTGAATGGGGGCAGCTTGGTTTTTTAAGAATTGATTCTGGTGATGACCATTTTGACCAATCTGAAATTCAATGGTTTGATTATAACCGACCGATAGAGGAGTCAAGTTACAAAGTTTTTTATAGAGTTATAGACAAGGCAGGCAATTATTCGGATCACATTGATTTGGGTGTATATGATCTTGGGTCGCCCACTCTAGTTTTTGGCCCGCAGGATACAGATAGACTTTATAAGACTGTTTCCGACATTGGTCTTTCTCGATCCGATGTAGTCGCGGAGTTATCAATGTCTCCTCAGCTTGAACCTTATTCTATAGTGTTTTCCGATGATTTTTTATCTCGGACTGATGTTGAATTCGGGTCGCCCGTTGTATTTAGACGCGCACTTTCCTTTCACTCGGAGGGTTTGATTTCGGGTGCAGTCGCGTATTCATCATATCAAGATCAGGTTGAGAGAACGGTGTTGGCCTTCGACAACATGGGTCCGTTGTGGATTGCTCCGAGTAACGTTGCGACCGAATTCGAATCTTCAAGAGTTGCGGAGGATAACCTAATCGTTCTTGGGTCAGCTCAATCTGACAGAATCAGAGACCTTTCGCCTGGCGACATATTTATTGGTATGGACGGTGTGGATGTTGCAGGCGCTCGCCCCGGACTGATTCCCGTGGGCCTTGCCTTTTTATCCAATGACGAATTGATTGGAGTAGATGCGCTTATTAACGGGTTTGATCCCCAGCGCCCCCAGCCTTACCCCACGCTCGTTGCGCCGTATGCCGTGTACTTGAGTATGGATGGAACGGGTGTAGAAGGCATTGCCATTGTCGACTCAGAGATTTTCTCGTATCGAGCAGAGCAGGATAGATTTTTCACAACTGCTCATAATGAAATTTTAAACCGAAGTTTTTTTATCCATGACAATCTAGATAGCTCCTTCTATTATGGGGGACCTCTCACTGGGGCTTTGGGTAAGTGGGGCAATGATAGTCTTTTGGGAGGGGCGGGAAGCGATTTCCTAGTTGGTGGTGCTTCATTTGAAGGTGGTGAGGACAGCCTCTTCGGCTTTTCTGGAAACGATGTTTTGGTCGGAGGCGACTACGAAACTTTTACTTGGTCGAAGTACAGCATTGACGGGGGCTTTGGGGACGACCTGATTTACATGGGTAATGGTTTAGGCGTCGCCTCAGGCGGGCCTGGAAGTGATACTTTTTTTATAGCTCCAATTCCTCTTTCCACGGCCGGTATGGCCTTGACTATTCTTGATTTCGACCCAGGAGCTGATACCATCGTTTTTAACGTCCCTAATCTTTCGGAGATAACTTCATCAATATTTATAGATAGGGACTCGGAAGAGGTTGTTGTAAACCTATCGCGGCTCTTTCTTCAGTCCGGATTCTCGACTTCCGCGGACGCCTTGACCTTAGACTCGTTACTAACTATAAACGTAAATGGCTTGGGTAATGTAAGTGAGCAGATTATTGCAGAGACTTGGTTTGATTTTGACGTGTCCTACTCTTCGATATGGGCTGACCTGAGCAATGGATGGATCGGGACTTAGCCGCCTCCTTTTGGTTGGTTCGGAACCAAAGGAGTTTTCTTGGGCTTAAAACGAGCAACCTCAAGTAGTGTTCTCTCGATTTCTCTTTTGCTTCCGAGAAACACTGCCACCCGCTGATGTAGGTTAGTGGGCTGCAACTTTAGTATCGCTTCTGTTCCGTCTGTTGCCAACCCATCGGCGGATTCAATGAGCATTGACATTGGATTGGCTTCGTACAGGAGCCGCAATTTACCAGGTTGGTCAGGCTGACGCCGGTCGGCTGGGTACAGGAAGATCCCACCGCGGCAGAGAATACGGTGGACATCGGCGACCATACTAGCAATCCAGCGCATGTTGAAGTCTTTACCACGGGGGCCGGCTCTCCCTGCCAGCAATTCATTGATGTACCTCTGGATGGAAGGGTACCAATGCCGTGCGTTGGAGGCATTAATGGCGAACTCCTGTGTTTCCTCTGGAATGCGCATGGGCCCATTGGTTTGAAACCAGAGGTCCTTTTTGGGGTCGAGTGTGAAGCAAAAGACACCCAAGCCGATTGTGATGACGAGTTCGGTAGAGGGGCCATAGATGGCGTATCCGGCGGCCACTTGCTTGGAGCCGGGGATTAGAAAGTCTGCATCTTGAATGGCGCGGGCATCGGTGGGGGCCGGTAGCACCGAGAAGACGCTGCCAATTGAGACATTTACGTCGATATTTGAGGAGCCATCCAAGGGGTCAAAGGCAGCCAGCAGACGAGCACCCCCAGGAACGTCCACCGCATGATCCATCTCCTCTGAGGCCAGACCGCAAACTACTCTAGTTTTCGATAACCCTTGAACAAAAAGCTCGTTGGCAATGACATCGAGCTTTTTTTGTTTCTCGCCTTGGACATTGCCTGTCCCCGCATCGCCGTGAATGCCAGCAAGCGCCCCCAAGCGGATCTGGCCGCTGATCTCAGCGCAGATGGCGGCGATTTGAAGCAGCAGGACCTTTAGTTCGTCCGGAGCCTGGGCTTCGTCAAGATATTTTTCGAGGGTCCTCACTTCGGCGAGGCCTTTTTCTTGGGCGACCTGCTGACCGAGGGTTTTGCTGTAGCGCGTTTCCTTGCAGGGACCGTCTTGGCTGCAGGTCTCTTAGTCGCCGGTTTCTTCTCTGAGGGCTTCTTTGCTCTAGGCTTTTTGTCTGTAGATGCTTTGGATGCTGGCTTCTTTACAGGGGACTTAATGCTCGAGGGTTTTGCCACCGCAGATTTCTTCGCCGCCACCTTCTTCCGAAACGGCTTCGTGACCTCATCAAGCGGCACAGGCACCTCTCCCCAAAGGTCTTCCAGCCGGTAATAGTCACGAATGGCCGGCTGCATAATGTGCACGACCACATCGCCCAGGTCCACCAAGACCCACTCTCCGGTATCGCCCCCTTCCGTGCTGAGCACTGGTGCGCCTGCCTCACGAACCTTGTCGTGAACGCTCTTTGCCAGCGCGCGGGTCTGGCGGTTACTCGTGCCGCTGGCAATCACCACGCGGTCGAACAGGCTGGTGATGGGGCTGGTGTCGAAGACTTGGATGTTTTGCGCTTTCACATCTTCCAAGGCATCCACAACAAGAAACTGAAGGCGGGAGAGGTCTGTACTCAGGGCGAAGCTCCAAATAGGGGGATGTTAAACCGAGTTGGGGTGTTGAGATGCCCCGGCCGCCTCTGGCGGGCGATACACCGTGTGGGCCGCAAGGTAGTTGGCAACACTCGGCGGCACCAGGGTTTGAATCGGCAGGCCTGCGGAAATATTTGCCCGAACCTGACTCGACGATACCGCGTCGGCCTGAAGACTGATTGGGATGACTTGGGCGCCAACCAAGACTAATTCAGGGGGCACTCCCAAGCCAGTGGTGTCCTCAGTTACACCCGGACTCTCATCAGGTCGATTTTGCTGATCGGGCCGACCACTTGTGAGGTCTGTAGTGTGGTTCCCCCCCGGCCTCTTGCAGACAGCCAGGGCCATGTTCTGGGTCAGCCATTCCCAGCGCTGCCAACTTGTGAGGGCCTGTAGTTGGTCTTCGCCGAGTATCCAGACCCATTCTTGGTTAGGGCGTTCCTCTTGAAGAGATTGAAGTGTCTTAAAGCTGGGGTTGTCTTCGCCGCGCTCTGCCGCATGAATCTCACGCGCATCCAATTTCATACGTGGGTCTTTGAGTTCTTCAAGGGCCAAGCGAACCATTTCAAGGCGATGCTCGGCACTGGCCACAATAGACTTGTGAACCGCATTGGCGCTCACTACCCACAGAACTTCTTGCAACTGGAGTTGATCGGCCGCGGCCTTTGCCATGGCAAGGTGGGCGCGGTGAATGGGGTCGAAGCGGCCCCCAAAGATGCCAATCATTGAGAGCCTGCGACCCAAGCGACTGAGGCAAGCACTAGGGCAACCCAATCACCTTGGCCACAATGCCTAGAGCCACGCAGACCACCATGGTCTTGACCATGCCTGTTTTGAACTGAAGCATGAGCAGAACGGCCAGCACCGAGATCACCGCCGCAACAATATCCAGGCTGCGCCAAGAGAGAATGCCTTCGCCGACGGTCGGCCAGAGAATGTGTTGAGCAAAAGTAATTGAGAGATCCAGAATAATGGCCACCACCGCTGCGCTAATAGCGGTAAGCGGTGCAATGAGCGCAGGCAGTCTGCGGCTGGCCTCTACCCATGGCCCACCCGCCAGAATGAAAACGAACGAGGGCAAGAAGGTGAATACAGTCACTGTGACTGCCCCCAGAACGCCGGCATACAAGATGGGCATAAAGGCCAGATCTGGGTGCTGGGCGGCTGCAAGAAACCCAATGAAGGCGTTGACCATAATGAGTGGGCCGGGTGTGGTCTCACCCAGGGCCAGGCCATCCATCATCTGCGCTGTGCTCACCCACTGCATCTTCTCTACTGCCACCTCGAACACATAGGGCAGCACCGTGTAGGCCCCTCCAAAAGTAATAAGTGCGGCCTTGGTGAAGAAGGCTGACATCTGTACCAACATACCCGGGAAGTAGGTGGAGATGAGCCCATAGAACAAAGCCCAGAGCGTGACGCCCAGTGCAAGGGTGGAGAGCAGGTGGCTGCCCTTCACACGGGCGTGGGCTGGGGGCGGTGTGGTGTTGTCAATCAGGTAATGGGCGGCGCCTGCGGCAGGCAGTGGCGCGGAATGCAGGCCCAGGTTAATGGGCAGGCCCTTAATGGGCTCCTTGGAGAACAAGAAGACCAGCCAGCCTGTGAGTGCCGCAAGCGTGAGCACCAACACAAAGGGGGTTTTGATAAGGAGCAACAGCAAGGCGCCAATGGCAATCCCCCACCAGAGT
>Ga0169931_10005222_pt1 | contig 19847 bp, 26 predicted proteins | sample Kivu_15m_20L_FD_129675 | JGI IMG/M metagenome (GOLD analysis project Ga0169931, IMG submission 129675) | Freshwater microbial communities from Lake Kivu, Western Province, Rwanda to study Microbial Dark Matter (Phase II) - Kivu_15m_20L... | ecosystem: Environmental > Aquatic > Freshwater > Lake... | reverse complement strand
TAAGGGTGTTGATACAGGCAGGGTTATTGGCTCGAGTCAGCAAGACGCATTTCAAGGCCATTGGCATGATTTAAAGCGCCAATCCGGGAGCACACACCCTGGTGGTCATCCTTATCAAAGCTGGCATGCCACAGGCCCAAATAATCCAAGCTATACAGCGGGTGTTGTTAACTCTCCAATAGCAGACAGCTCCAACGGAACTCCTCGCACCGCATCTGAAACTAGACCGCGTAATATTGCTTTAATGTACTGTATTAAGACTTAGCAGCCTTACGAGCGTTCTTTTCTTCTTGAACACCCTTACGTGCTTCACGAGCAAACTTAATTACTTCCTGAAGGGCCTTGCGTGCACGGGTACCGGCGGAATTATTGCCACCAGAAAACTTTTCGTATTCGGCAGTAAAGGTTGCGACATGTTCTTGTAATGTAAGAGGATTAATGTTTGACATATGTTTATATTATTATAGTTGAATAAAAATGCAACTAGATTAAGATTAAATATTAATATGAAGGCGGAGCGAAAAAAAGTTACCGCGGATCAAATTTTAGACCTTTATGCTGAGGCTAAGAAAAGCAAAGGACTAAAAAAAGAAGAAATAATGAAAAAGGTTGTTCTTCTTTCAAAATATCTTAACGATTATGTACCTTTAGATAAAGTCCTCGGGTAAGACACTAGTACGCTCTTTTTTAGCCAATTCCACTACTGTTTTCATTACTCTATTGACATTATCATCAAATCTATAAGCATCGCATACCGGGCAAAACGGCATATCATACAATACTACTGATTCACATCCCTCACATACCTTATAGTATTCCGCTTCTTTTAAGATTCTTTCAGCTTTTTGTCTACGCTTTTTTATAGCATCAGACTCATCCACGATATAAATATTTAAGTGACTAAAGATATAAAAGCTATAAATGAAATGTATAAGCTAGGCATCAATAATACGGAAAGAGGTACTGATTCTTATGCTTATCCTGCTACCGATTATGCAGTGGCCAGAGACGAACAAGATGAAGGTATTACGCTTAAAAGAAAGATTGCCCAAGAGCTTAACGGATTAACACAAAAAGCATCTAGAGGGTTAAAGGAAGATTATTTGTCTATCTTAACAAGTTTAGACAAACTTAAGTCTGATATACAATCCATTATTTTAAAAGTTTGAATTTTTAATTTTTTAGTTTATAATAAATTATGGTACGTCAAAAAATTGACTGGGATACTATAGAAAAAGATTGTAAGTTGTTAGCTAGAAATATTAATTATTGTGATGTTATTATTGCCCTTGGAAGGGGAGGAATGGTACCTGGAGTTATTCTTTCGCATTTTTTAGATTGTAATGTTGTTAATTTTGGCTTAAAAAGTTATAAAGGTAAAAAAGCTGGCGATATTGTTGTTGTACAACCCCCGGGATTAAAATTTAATTCACAATATAGAGATAAAAAAGTTGTTGTTGTTGACGACTTATCAGACAAAGGCACAACTTTAGAATATGTAAAGGGATATTTAGACACTCACGAGTTTGATTATTATAGATTTGCAACTCTTTACATAAAAAAGTCTACTAAATTTACCCCTACACATTATATTAATGAATTTGCCGATAATATTTGGCTTGACTTTCCTTGGGAAGCCTCTAAACTAATATAAATATAAATACAATTTATTATTAGCCTTTTTAGGCCTCAGCCGCGTTGCGGCAAATTAATTTCCATTTATGAAAATAAACAAAAAAATACACAAGCTAGGAATAATGATAACATTATTAATGTTGTCGACAATATCTGTATGTTATACTGATTTTGCAGAAAGAAAGAAAACTATTAAAGACGTGAAAGCGGAGTTTAAAAACGTAACTCCTGTTGAAGAAAGGATTCTTGCTAAAGAAATAAAGATTAAAAATGAGGGTATTGTTTATAAGGGTGAATTTATACCTAAAACGAATAACAGTGGGTTTAAGATAATGACTGTCAGACTAACAGTTTATTGGGCAAGAGGTGGTGATACAGATTATTATTCATCAAAAAAGAAGAGTTCAACAGGCTATACTCTTAAGCAAGGTGAATCTATAGCAGTTGATCCACGAATTATACCATATAGAAAAGAAGTTATAATACCAAATGTAGGGTTGGTTAAAGCAGTTGATACCGGTAGTGCAGTTATTGCTAAAAAAGCATCTAATGGAAAAATGCCTGTAATAGATGTTTTCTTTGAACACAAAAAAGATGCAATATTATTTGCAAACCGTTATCCTAAAGTAGTTAAGGTAGCTGTAATTAATTAAATAATTACATGCATCCGGAAATTAGGCACCAGCTCTACGGTGGTGATATATCAGATTATTATAAAAAACAAGAAGTATCTGATATAAAAAAAGATAATGAAGACATAGCCGATATCTATAGTCAAATACAAAACAAAACACTTTTAGCTAAACATATAGTTAGAGAGGCTACGGATGTCCCGCCACCACCCCCACCTGCTATAGTTCAAAAAGCAGAAGCACCTATTACAAATTTAGACGTTATTGCAACTACTTTAATAGGAGAAGCAGGAGGCGAAGGAGAAGAAGGTATGCATGCGGTCATGAACGTAATTATGAACAGGGTTAAAAGCTCTAATGACCCCGTCAAAGCTGCAGTAGCTGCAGTATTAAAGCCAAAGCAGTTTAGTATGTTTAATGGTTATACTTTGGGTAATACCGATATAAGAGATATTATTAATAAAGCCAAACAACATCCTAGGTGGAAGATAGCACAAGAGATAGCTTTAAAAGGGCTTTCGCTCAAACTTCAAGATATAACAGATGGAGCGACACATTATCACGTTTCTAGAGGAAAAAGCAAGGTAACACCTAAGTGGACTCACCCTAGTGTGGGAGGTAGAAATGTTCAAGCTGTGGTAACTAATACTATCGGATCACACACGTTTCTTAAGAACGTTGACTGATTTTTTCTTTTTATAATTTTCTTTTTTAGGTAAGCTTATAGATACCATCTCCATTTTGTGAGGAAACGTGTTTGCTGGGTCACCTGAAGTCATTCCTTGATCTGGACCCGTACTTGGTGCAGTTTGATATTGAGGAGAAACATTAAACTCTTTTAAAAGCTTTATAACCTCGTTGTCGAATTTCATTAACAGTTACAACCAGATTTCTTTAATTCATTTATTTGTTTTTGTAAATCTTTTATACTTTCAATAAGATAAGGAACAAGCTTAATATATGAAACGGATTTTGATCCTGAATCACGAGTAATAACAAGTTCAGGTATTATTTGTTCAACTTCTTGAGCAATAACACCAACATCGTTTCCAACTAGAATATCATAATCAGTATTCTCTAATGCATCGCTATCCCATTCAAAAGAATATGCGTTTAGTTTTAAGATCTTTTCTAAAGGTGTCTCAAGAGATTTAAGATTCTTTTTAAAGTTTCTATCTGAAGGGAAATAATAAGCAGTTATATCGCTTGTAGATCTTATTACACCATTTACCTGAAGTGTACCATTAACTGTCATTCCACTAAACACTGTTGTTGGTTTTCTTAATTCTATTAATCCTGATGTAGCAGTGAAAATATTAGGATCTAATTTAAACACAGGAGGGTTAACTGTCTGATCAACAATTATACCATTTTGATAATCAAAGTCTGCTTCAGCTAAGATAACACTAAACTCAAAAGCTGTTAACGACCCTGTTGCTGTTCTGCCTACTACCTGACCGGGTCCAACATAAAGATCTGACGGGTTATTTGATACCGCAGTATTATTAACTTTTAAAGTCTGCGAAGGCATAGGGGCGAGATATTGATTTGTCAGAGAATTTGTTTTTACCGACATAGGTGATGCATATGTTCCTTTAAAGAGAGTTACCCCGTCAACTATGTTTAATGCTAATTGATTATTGCCTACACCACCTTGCTTAATTTGTAAGCGCCTGTCCTCTGTATATTCAAATTGTGTATTGTTGATAAGAGTAGCAGTATCTAGCTTAATTAAATCTGAAGAGAGAGGAGGAAAAGCAGTCACACTAGTAAGTGCATAAATACCTCTAGTTTCAGCATCATAAATTATATCACCTACAGAGGCTCCTTTAGAATTAAATCTTGTTATAGCATCAAAAGAAAGTCCGTTTTGCCACGTTCCATATAATGTTGTTACAAGCCCTAAATTAGCAATACCTATAGGGTTACCGCCTGAAGTTGAACCATCTCCAATAAACAATCTTTTTGTATCTACTGTATAGCCTGGCTCACCGCTACTAAAAATAACCCCCGTGCCCTCAGCAGTACGTCTTTGAACATCTGTTCCTTGTCTAATTAAAATTTTTGTTACTGTATCGGCCATATTTTATATTATTTATACATTTATTGCATTTAACAATATAAATACTTAATATGCAAAAATTATATTCTGCAGTAATTTCTGGCAAGAATAAAGTTAATGTTTTTAATGTTCTTAAAGGAATTAAGTCATATAGTATTAGTCTAGGTGATGTAGAAATTGTTAATGGACCAATAGTTACACAAGATAAAATGACTATAGTAGTAAAAGAAAGAAATGGAACGATGAAAGGCAAAGTTTATTCACTTAAAAGTGGTATTCTCTCCTATTCGTTTTCTGTAAAATAATATGGCTTACAAAAAACAAAGACATGTAACAACATCAACAGGGAGCATAAAAAAACTTCAAGAAGATGTTAAGCAAATCTACAAAACTGTTTATCATGGTAATGGTAAGCCTTCTGTAATAACTCAGCTCTCTAATATTGAAGAAAGAATAAAAACTCAACAAGAACATATTGCAATGCAAATAGATAAGTTGGATTCAGAAATGGAGTTGCGTATTGCTGATGTTTTAAATCTCGTAAACGAAAAAGTAAAGAACAGTGATAAAAATTTTGACGATAAAATAAATCATTTACAAAATGAAATGGAATTAAAATTTAAGCATATAACAGAAGTTGTGACAGAAAAATTTAATAACATAACTGATTTAATTTCTAGAGAATTTGATAGCAGAAAAGTTCATAATTCAGGTTTATGGAATTTTAAAACCGCAATTACTACCTCAGCACTAGCATCCGTAACATCTGTTTTCATTTTATTATTATCAGAACTTTTAAAGAGATGGTAGTTGATTACGGAACTACGTGTCATATAATGACTATATGACGATGTTAGATACAAATCTAGTTGATCAACCTTTAGATGTTGATTCATTTTCTTATCTGACTGATGAAGAGTATCCTTTTTTTATTTTAGGTTTTCAGCTTAAAAATTTATATGATCAAAAAAGGCTAATTATTAAAAAGGAATATAATCCTGTTGACGTTATTCATTTTGTACCCGGTGAAACAGTAATGCCTAAATTTTTTAGAGGTATAAAAGTTCAAGTTAATAAAAAATATGATTATTTAATTAAGAATTTAGAATCATACGGAACACAGACATCAGATCAAATAGATAAAAATAATTATACACAATTATTAAATGAACATAAGTTGAGCTGTAATAATTGCTTTGCATATTTAAGAAAAGGCATTTATCCAATCGACAGCGAGCATTTATCTGATTTAACTACGTGTAAAATAAAACAAAAAGATTTATATAGTGAGGTTTTAGATATTAGCGAAATTTCCACTTTTCAAGCTTTGGGTTATTTTGTTATTTATGTTTTAAGTAACAAAAACCTCTATAATATTAGCACTAAAAATTTTATTCACGCGGTAGTAAAAAATTATTCAAGTTAATATATTTTTTGTGGCTCGTAACAATAAATAATTTTTTTGTAATATATGAGTACAAGTTTAACAGTTAAAAAAAGAGATGGTGGTTCTGAAAAATTTAATATAGAAAAGATTCACAAAGTAATAAATTGGGCTATTCATGATATACAAGGTGTAAGCTTATCTGATGTAGAAATTAATGCTAATTTAAATATTGTTGATGGTATTTCTACTGCAGAAATTCATCAAGTATTAATTGAATCGGCGGCAAATTTAATTACCTTAGAGAAGCCTAACTATCAGTATGTTGCCGGTCGGCTTCAAAATTACCAGTTAAGAAAAGATGTATGGGGTGGTAGACACGCCCCCAGGCTTTTAGATATTATTTATCACGGTATAAGAAAAAAAGTTTATGATCAAAGTATTTTAGAAAAATATAGCGAAGATGAAATAAACAAAATTGGTGAATTTATTGATCATGATAGAGATTTTTTATTTACATATTCAGGTATAAAGCAGCTTTGTGACAAATATCTTATTAAAAATAGAGTAACAGGAAAAATTTTCGAAACACCTCAATTTGCCTATGTACTAATTGCTGCATATGCATTTGCAAGTTATCCAAAAGAAACGAGATTAGAATATGTAAGAAGGTTCTACAATGCAATTTCAAGACATAAAATTAACTTACCTACGCCCATTATGGCGGGTGTAAGAACTAATTCAAAAAGTTATGCAAGTTGTTGCCTAATCGGTGTTGATGATAATAAGGAATCAATTACAGCTTCTGGTACTGCGGTATCTATTGCTACCGCAAGTCGTTGCGGGATAGGTATCGACATATCTAAAATTAGAGCTATTGGTGCGCCTGTTAACAACGGTGAAGTTGTACATACCGGTGTTATTCCGTTTTTAAAAATATTTGAAGCATCAGTCAAAGCATGGCAGCAAAACGGTTTGAGAGGTGGCTCGGCAACAACTAACATTCAGTGGTGGCATTATGAAATAGATGATGTTGTGGTACTAAAAAATAATGCAGGTACGGATGATAATAGAGTTAGAAAATTAGATTATACTATTGGTATGTCAAAGCTTTTTTATGATAGGGTTATTAAAAATGAAGATGTAACTCTCTTTAGTCCGCATGAAGTACCACATTTATACGAAGCTTGGGGTACATCTAAGTTCAATAAAGTATATGAGGAGTGTGAAAGTGATAAAAAGATTAAAATTAAAAAGAAAATATCTGCTCGTAAGCTGTTTTCTTTAATTGTAAAAGAAAGAGTAGAAACTGGTCGTATATATATTTTAAACGTAGATAGCGCAAACGAGCATAGTGCGTGGTTAGATAAAATTACTATGAGTAATCTTTGCACAGAAGTTATACACCCTACAATACCTTTAACTGATTTTAATGACCCAGACGCAGAAATAGGAATGTGCATTTTATCTGCTATTAATATGTTAGAAATAAAAGACTGGAAAGACTTAGAAAAGACTGTTGATCTCACTGTAAGATTTTTAGAAGAGATTATAGATATACAGAGTTATTTTAATAAAGCAGCTGCAAATTTTGCAAAGAAAAGAAGAAGCTTAGGAATTGGTATTACAAATCTTGCAGCATTTTTAGCAAAAAATAGCGCTTCTTATAATTCTAAACAAGCACTTAATTTAGTAGATGAATATATGGAGCATTTTCAATACTATCTTTTACAGTCAAGTAATAATTTAGCTAGAGAACGTGGTACATGTGAGAAGTATGATAGAACAAAATATGCAAACGGTCTATTGCCTATCGACACGTACAAAAAGAAAGTAGATGAAATAGTTAAAAGAAAGCTTTCGCTTGACTGGGAAGCATTAAGAAAAAAGATAAAAGAACATGGCCTACGCCACTCTACCTTATCGTGCTGTATGCCTTGTGAATCAAGTTCAGTAATTCAGGGTTCAACTAACGGTGTAGAGCCAGTTAGATCATTAATAACATATAAAATGTCTAAGATGGGTAAACTACCTGTATTAGTTCCCGGAATTGGGAGATATGAAGGTAATTATGAGTTTGCGTACAACTTTAAGGACAATACAGGTATTATTAATCTTAATGCTGTTATACAAAAATATATGGACATGGCCATTTCTACCAACATTTATTATAATTATGCACACTATGCTAATAATGTGTTACCAGATGCTAAAGTAATGAAAGAATTAATGTATGCATATAGCATGGGGCTAATTAGCTTATATTATAACAACACGGACGACGGAGATAAAGAACAGTCACAAAAAGAAAATGATTGCTCTAGCGGTGCCTGTAAGCTATAATTAACCCTTATGAAGTCTGTTTTAAATCTTAAAAATATTGACCATACAAAACAGCCTTTATTTTTTGGCGAAGATTTGAATTTACAACGTTATGATAAATTTAAATACCCAATATTTTTCGAACTTTTTAAAAAACAAGAAGAATTTTTTTGGTGGCCGCATGAAATAGCTTTAGGTAAAGATAGAAGTGATTATAAGGAATTAAAAGGTGAACAAAGATTTGTTTTTGATAATAATTTAAAATTTCAAACACTAGGTGATAGTATGCTATCCCGTTCAATAAATTCGTTAAAAGATTATGTTTCTAATCCTGAGTTAGAAATATGTATGAATACGTGGCAGCGATTTGAAGGAATACATAGTTATAGTTATTCCTACCTTCTTAATAACGTACATCCGGATGCTTCTTCTTTTTTTGACAGTATAATGAATGATAAGGAAATTGTTACAAGAGCAGAACTAATTCGTAATAATTACGATAAAATTTTAGGTGATGACAGTAAAAAAGATTTAAAACAAAAAATATTTGATTGTATTCTTTCTGTTAATGTTATGGAAGGGCTTGTTTTTTATGTAAGCTTTGCATGTTCGTTTTATTTTGGTTATAGGGGTATTATGGAAGGCAATGCAAAGATAATAAAATTTATTCAGAGAGATGAATCTTTACACTATGCAATAACGCAAAATTTGCTTAAAATTTTACGCGATGAAGACAAGGAAGGGTTTACTTCTATTGTAAAGAAAAGTGAAGATAAAATTTATGCAATTTATAAACAAGCAACAGAAAATGAAATTGAATGGGCTAATTATCTTTTTAGTAAAGGATCATTGCTTGGTCTTAATGCGGATGTTCTGAGCGGGTATGCTAAATGGCTGTGTGATAATCGATTACGCTCTTTAGGCTATAAGAAAATTTATAATCAAAAAGATAACCCTATATCTGGTTGGTTGGATAGCTATCTAGATAGTAGTAAGGTTCAAGTTGCACCGCAGGAGACAGAAATCTCGACTTATAAGATCGGTGCACGTGATACAAATATTACAGAGGATTCATTTGCTGATATTAAGTTATGATTTATGGACATACTTTACGCTCTCTAACAGAAGAAGAGTTATCAGTCCTATTTTTTATTTGTGAAAAGACCCTTGAGCCTTTAAAAATAAACTCTACATTTAATTTTTTAAAAATGTTAAATTTAAAAGTTACTTTAAGAATTATAGATGTATTAAAATCTCAAGCATTAGAAGAAAAAAAAGAAGTATTTGATACCCTTAAAAAAAAGCTCACCGAGTAATATAAATAAAATTTAGAAGGAGCAATGTACTTTTGTACACTAGGGGCGGGACGGTGGGCGCCTTTTTGAAGGCGACTAGTGTAGAGATTTGGTGTGTTTATTTAATAAATAATTACATGACGAGTTTGTCGTCTGAGGATATCTTTTTAAGAAATTCTACTCTCTATAAAGAGTTTTTAGCTGAGCGAAATGAAATACTTCGGCATAAATGGTTTATGTCTGAAAGAGCAGGGCGTGATGTGGGTTTCGAAAGAGCTCTTTTAGATTGGAATTTTAATTTTAGAGAAGGCTGGAGAAAAGAAAGAAAAGTTTAAGGTACAGCTGTATTAGTAATTACACCTGCAGCAGGTTTTGAGCCTCTATTGCTTACAGGAGATATCGGGTTCGTTGCACTATTTTGATATGTTTGCGGAGCATTTACAGGCACCTCTGCGTTAATAGGAGCATACTTATCGATAATCTTAGATCTTACTTGCGCGTTTGTATCTGTCAATGTCATCGCAGGAGCTCTAAACAAATGGCTATGAGGCTCCATCATTATAGAATCAGCCTGTCTTCCTGTACCATAAAGTGCTAAAGGCATTTGCTGCGCCGTAGCATTATTAATTGAAAGAGAGTTAACGATACCCGCATCAGTTGATCCACCATTCTTTGAAAAGGCTCCTCTAATATTAGGCTCACCAGTACCATAAACAGCATATGCATCAATAGCGCCTCCCGCTTCAGTAACAGTCGGAAATGAAGGAACTACACCAGCTAGTATAGGAACTTCTATTGTAGTTGGCGTAGGTATTGGTTTACCGGTTGGATCTACATTTCCGGCTATCCATCCCCATTGAGGATTAATTGTGGTAAGAACGCCTTTAGGAATATAACCTATAATATTTGGACCACCACCATTAGGCTTTTGTGTAGGTAACCTACCGATTGTTAAGCTCATATCAGTAATGCCTATAAAAGCTGGTGCACCGGGTATATCGGGGCTAAAATAAAGGCCGCCATTCGGATCTGTTGCCTGTGAGGGATAGTTAGTAAGCGGTACACCGAACCCCATAATTCGTCCGTTACCATTATTTTGATCAGTTGCAGCTGCACCAAAAAGTTGTGTCTGCTCCGTGGCTTGAATTTGTGCAGGCATGGTAATATGATTAAAAGTACCTTCACCTTCTACATGAAGTCCACCTGCTACTGTTACATTATTTGTAATACCTAGAGAGCTTTCAACAACAACCTGCTTTTTATCTCTTTGCTTAATACTTACAACATCTCCAATAATACTAATTCTCTTACCACCGTCAACATTAACTTCATTTTCAGATGAAATATTTACCTGTGTACCTGCCATATTTGCCATTGAACCGCTTATATTAACCGGCCCGGACGATTTCATTGTCGAGCCACCTGCGCCTGACTGTACGTTAAAATTATTTGCTGCATTAATTGTATAGTTACCGCCTGGCATACTTTCAACTTGTACTGGCTCTACTAGCGGTGTAGGTGCTCTATTATAGTATGTACCGAACTTACCTACCTTGACTTCTGATATATAGTTTTTACCTTTCGGATCAACTCTTACTGAGGGATAATTATTCATTACCGTTCCAATATTTTCAACTTTATGCTTTGCAACATCAACTATATGACTGCCGCCTATACCCATTTTCTTTTCAATATCTTTTAACTCACAAATAATTTTTTGCTTTAAATTAGGTAACATTGCTTTTCTTTGATTTTTATTCCATTTACCGCCTTGAGAGCTTGAACTTTGTCCCGAACCGCCACAAGCAGGGCATTTAGAACCAAAAATCATTCCAGCTCCGTTTCTGCCTGTGCTGCCGTCTACCGAGCCACCTAAACTATCTACTGGCGTAACGTTAATAGGGTGTCCAAGATTACCTACGTGTTTAACACTCTTTTCAGACCCCACTCTAGGTAAAATTGTTTTTCCAAATGCAAAGTCGCCTTTTGAATTTACGGTAGACGGGTTAGTCTTATTTTGAAAATTATCCTTATATGAAGTGTTTACTGTAAAATATTGATTTGTATTTTTATTACACACAGGGCACTTATCAGGAGTACCGCCTCGCGAGGAACGATCCGTATCAAATTCAGCTTTTGCAGTTGCAATGTCTTTTACTTTATCTCTCCATTGCTTAAGTAAGCCTGTAATGTTTTTTCCTATTTTTACATAGTGATCACCTCTTATTATGCAGTCATAATCAAACTCTGTAAACTCGTTTCTCGTTCCTCTAATTGTTAAAAACGAATCCCCTAGTACAAGTTTTTGATCATTTGCAGTTGCTAATTCTATAGTTGCGTTATTATTAAACTCTTTAAATGAGCCTGAAAAATGGGTTAACTTAAGTGTTTCTCTATTATCAGTATTAACAAAAGCTATTGTACCTCCTTTTTGATTTATTACATACTTGTTTCTATACGTATCGATATTAATATCATAGTTTATGCTTCCACCTGAAAGCGGTGCATTTTCATATGAACCGGGGTAATCTAACCCTTCGTCGTAACCTGCGGATAGCTCTGGATTTTCTGTTGATGGTATATCAAATATACCCTTCCAATCATCAGCACCATAAGAAGAGCCAAATACAACCGGCTTGAGGGGATCACCGTTATGAAAGAAAACCCAGACGTGTGCACCGACTCTTAAAATAGGAAAGGAACCCTTAGCGCAATTACTATAGCACTCCGGTGTATAGTTGTATGTATAAACATTAACATTATTTGCACCGTATTCACTTGGATCTGCAAAAGCATCTTTTAATTTGTAATACGCTACATCATAAATAAAACCTGGCTTTTCTCCAATGTTATCTGGATTTTGACTATACTCGTTTATTTTTCCAGGATCTATTTCAACATTGTCTGGGCTTGAGTATGTTTGAGAAACATCACTACTATCACTTATTGTTCCAATATTATGAAATGCATTAAATCTCCCGCTAGCAGCTTCGCCAGCTAATGGTACGCAAACTTCTGCCCAAGGTAATATTTTTTTAAGATCATCTAAAATATCTGTTAAATCACTATAAACATTTCTTCCTAAAAATTTAAATTTTTTATCTTTTGCAGTTTCAACCCATTTGCTATAGACAGTAGGCGATATGTGAGGTACAAATACTTTGACTCTACCGCGCTTAAGAGGGTCGTTATTTTGTATAATAATACCGAGATAGTTTCCCTGATATTTTGGATATCCATTATGACCATTATTCATGTTGATCTATGTATTATTTACAGTTATAATATAATTATGCTAATGAAAGTTTCACACGAATCTCCTATATCGATACTGAATCAATCAAGAGAATATAATGATTTTGACTATGCGTTAGTACATTTATTCGAACAATATCCGGAATATTATAATTATTTTAAAGCTGCACGACATCAGTATGATAGAGAGGTGTTACTAGACAACTCTATATTTGAATTAGGAACATCTTTTGATTCTCAGAAATATTTTGCAGCCGCTCTCGATTTACAGCCAAATATGTTTATTGTGCCCGATGTCTTAGAGGATGCACAGGCCACTTGTAATAGTTTCATATCATTTTTTGATAAAATGAACGAGCTAAAAAATTCATTTACAACTAAGTCTATCGGTGCAGTACAGGGTAAAAATTGGCATGAATTAAAAAATTGCTATCGATTTATGTCCTATGAAGCAGATATGGTTGCGATAAGTTTTGATTTTAGTTATTATCTGAGTATTGGAGAAGGCGATACACAGTTAGATCGTTTTTGCTCAGGTCGTCAACGTTTTATTGAGGATTTAATAAATACTGGTATATGGAATTGGAACAAACCCCACCATCTTCTGGGCTGTTCACTTGCTAAAGAGTTTAGATATTATGTCGATAGAAACGTTTACAATATTGTGTCTTGTGATACTAGCAATCCAATTGTTGCCGCTATTCATGGATTAAAGTATGATGCAGACTACGGTCTTAACACAAAGCCATTAACTAAGCTTGCTGATTTAATTACACATGAATTTACTGACGAACAGCTTGATCTTGTTAAATATAATACTACAATGTTTAAGAAGATTATTCGAAGATGAGACCTTGGATTGCTTTTTTTTCGCAAACCGGAACAGAAATTAATAATATTTGTAATTCTTTAGGCATTTATCCGGATGCAATTGTAACTAATAGATTTAACACTGATGGTGTTAATAAAGAATTATTAGCTACCACCACATTTAGAGAGCATAAACTTAATCGAACAGTTTGGTATATGCTACCTCAAAAACCAACTCTAGAAAATTATAATGAAATATTAGCACATTTTATAAACCCTGTTATAACATTACATGGCTATCTTAGAATATTACCGAAAGAAATTTGTGATCAGTACGAAATTTATAATTTACATCCGGGCTTAATTGACAAATATCCCTCACTTAAGGGATTTAATCCTCAGGAAAGAGCTTTTAAGGAAGGATATAACGTTGCAGGGTGTGTTATTCATAAAGTTATTTCTGCTGTAGATGAAGGTGAAATACTACTTAGTCAAGGAGTCAGCATTAAAGGTTTAACCTTACCTCAGGTTTACAGCGTGCTTTACGAGGTTGCACTAGATCTGTGGAAAAGTTTTTTTACCGGGTATAAAATTTTAAAACGATAATGGATATATCTTTACATTACGAAAACATTTTTCTTAAGCCGAATTTTAATTCTGTTAAAACGCGAGCAGAGATTGATACGGATATAAATTTTCTTGGTAATACATTTCGTCTCCCAGTAGTACCGGCTAATATGAAATGTTGTGTTGACTTCGATGTATGTCAAGCGCTAGATTCTAAATATTATTTTTATATTATGCATCGTTTTGATCATGATATATTAAGATTTGTTCGCGAAGCAAACGAATGTAATTTTAACGTTATTTCAATAAGCGTAGGCATTCAAGATAAAGATAAATCTTTAATTAGCAGTATCGCTTTAACTGCACCGAGAATTGATTATATTACAATAGATGTAGCTCATGGTCATCATTCTAAAGTAGCAGACCAAATTAAACATATTAAAAACACCATTCCCAACGTAAAGGTTATTGCCGGTAATGTTGCAACGTTTAAAGGAGTAGAGTATCTTCGCGATGCAGGGGCAGACACTATTAAGGTTGGTATAGGCGGTGGATATGCTTGCACTACAAAAGATAAAACTGGCTTTACGTATCCGATGTTTAGCTGTGTAATGGAATGTGCAAAGGATCAATCAATTCCAATTATTGCTGACGGAGGCATTCGTAGTAATGGTGATATTGCTAAAGCATTAGTGGCAGGGGCAAGTATGGTTATGTGCGGATCGATTTTTGCTGCTTGTTCAGATAGCCCTGCCCCCGTTGTAAAGGATGCATCTGGAAGAAGATATAAACAATACTATGGTTCTGCAAGCATACACAATAAGATGGATAAAAAGAATATTGAAGGTACAATGAAGCTTATGGAAACAGACTCTTTTACTTATTCAGAAAAAAATTTAGAAATAATTCAAGATTTACAATCTGCAATTAGTTATGCAGGTGGTTGCAATCTTAAGGCGTTAAATTTAAATAACGTCGGTTACGGAGTAAGACTTTGAATCCTGAAGATTATATTAAGAGCGTAGAAGAAACATATCCGGAAACGTGTGAAGAGTTTAAGAAGATTCAACGAGACCAGTATGAAACGTTTTGCAAAAAACAGTTTGATTACGGGCCTCATAATATTAGCTTAGGTTCCGATTTACATAAAAAAGAAGATATTGTCGCTTCTATATCTGCTATTGTTGTTAGACTTAATGATAAGATTCAGAGACTTATTAATATGGTATTACGAAAAAAGTCATTTGAAGCTGCGAATGAATCAATATTTGATGCATTTAGTGATACAGCTGTTTACTGTATTATTGCCGAAATTGTTAAGCGCAAAAAGTGGTGTAAGTAATTATCTTCTATTAAAAAATACTTTAAATGTCGGTAGCGTTTCTTCGTCTGCTTGAGCTGGAGCGTAAACCGGTACGCCATCTTTTTTACCGGAGAAAACTAATTCTATAACATTATCCGGATTTACATTTTTTAAGAGATGCTGTGTTTGCTTGGTAGCCGCATTTCTTATTTTGTCGGGTAATGCGGCTATAGCTTTGCTAGTAGAAGCTAACACATTTGGTATTGTGCCTAGCAGTTTCATAGCAAGCTCTTTAATCTGAGGAAGAGAATCAACTAATGTTGCTTTTATTGAGGGCGCAGTTTTAATTGAAGGTCCTTCTTTTGCTGAACCACTGCCGCTGGGAGGCGTTTTAGGTCCAACCGGTTGAGATGTAGGCTTGGGTTCGCCTGGGGTATCATCTGGATTGCTAAGCATATATTTGGGTAAATCTAAATCATCTAGCACACTAGGATCATCAGCTATAAAATCAAAAATATATTCAACTACATCATCTAAATGGGGTTTTAACTCTTTAGATGAAATGGTGTCTAATCTTCTTTTGACTATATCTTTTATTCTTTTTATTTCTTCCTTATCTATGGTTTTGTTTAATCTTCTTTGTATTTCTGCTATTTTCGATCTTTGATTTTGGGTTGCAGATACGCATCCTGGGCTATCTCTGTTAATTGTACCGTCCGGATTTTTTAAAGCAAAACATATCATATCAATTTCTTTATTAAGCGCATCAAGTTCAACTTTATCCTGCTCTGTACCCCCGGTAGTATTTCTCTTACGTATTAATTCTGTATACCTTTCAAAGTCACGCTGCATGTCAAAGCCACCATATCGTTCATGTTTTAAATGTTTTCGGTTTCTTAGAAAAGATTCCAACCCGTGAAGCTCAGCTAATTCCCTAGGAGATAAATTATCTTTTTTTGAATCTAGTATTTTTTTTAAATAATTTTTAATTATTGGGTCATTTTTTAATGCGGTGGCAAACAATAGCATTGCTCTTGCTGCAGTCATACCCGCTTCCTCAATAGCCATTTCTTCCTTTGTACCAGTAATAGCTACCTCCCCAGCAGCCGTTTGTCCTACTTTAATATCTACGGGCTTGTAAATATTAGTATCTCTAACTTTTGTCGGGTTTACATTTCTTGGATTACCGCCATAATATTGTGTTCCTTGCCCAGTAGTGCCCCATAATTCATTGAGTAATAGTGTTGTAGCGGTATCAAATTTCATTAGTATATAACGTTAGATTTTATAACTTTACCGGTTTCTCTATCACCATGATCTAAAATTTTATGCTTTAAATCTAAAATCATTTTTTGCTTTGTTTTTGTAATATTGTCTTTTTCAATTTTTAAAGTATTTATTAATTCGCCACTTATACCTATATTTTCTAACTTTACCACTATATTACCTAAATCTTTAATAGCATCTTCTATCTCGCGAATTTGATCTTCATAAACTTCCCTAAATGTCTGCTTATGAGTTATTTCATCGGGATCACCAGGTCTTGGCGGCATAAATGGCGCCATCTTTAAATTCCGCTCCGCGGAGCGGGAATCATTAATAACGCGTGCTTTGTTTTTTAGATAGTTTTCAAACATAAGCTTATTGTCCAAGTTCATAATAATATTTATTATTATTATTGATAGTTTTATAATGTATATTATAATAAAAACGTGAATATTACGTTTACAGGGCCTCAGTGTTCGGGTAAGACTACTTTGCTAAAGCAAATGAGGCAGACGAGAGGTATTATGGATCAGTTTTTTTATATTGACGAAGTTACTAGATTAGTAAAGAGAGAGTTTAATGTTAAAATAAATGAAGAGGGTGCAAACGATATAACTCAATTATTAATTTTAAACAAGGAACTAGAGAATTTATTTAAATACGATTATGAATTATGGCCGGGTTGTAAAGGTAATGTACATGATAGATGTTTACTAGATGGGTTAATATTTACAGAATATTTTTACGACAAAGGATTAGTTAGTCCGTATGTTTGGGTACAGGCGTTAAATTACTGGAACAAATTTAATAGTAAGTATGATATTATTTTTTATCCAGATCCCTATGAGATCGATTTAATTGATGATGGTGAGAGAAGTACTGATGTTGCGTTTAGAAATGCAATAATAGAAAAATATGAGAATTTTTTTCTTAACCGTAATCAATGGAAAGACAGAACTTTAATTAATAGAGTTGTTAAATTAAAAGGAACAGTGGAAGAGAGAATGAGTATGATTAAAAGTGTTATAGATTTTTATACAAAGTAATATATAATATAACTAATGAGCAATACAATTTTAGACAATAGCAATATTTCCAAGCATCTGGGTAAAATAACCGGATATAAGGCCACCTACGACCCCTCTCTTCTAGTTCGTGAACCGAGAATTAATAATAGAAAGCATTTAGGTATAGATGATGAAAATGCTCCTTTTGGTGGGTTTGATATCTGGAATGCATATGAAGTATCCTGTTTAACAAATGAGGGTATGCCTATTGCTGCTATTGCCAAGATTGTTTATCCTTGTAAGAACAAATACATTGTTGAATCTAAGTCTATTAAACTCTATATGAATTCTTTCAATATGCAGAAGTTTAAAGGCAATATTATTAGCGTTTTAATGGATTTGCAGGATACAATTGCACGCGATCTTTCAAATTTATTAGAAACGACAGTTAAAGTTTATGTAAGGTTAGCAAAAGCCGTAGATGATGGTTTATATTACCCACCGGTGTTTAGTAATAAGGATTATCCTACATTAGAAAATGATATTGATGTAACAATGATTAAGCCTCTTTCATACACTGAGGATCCTAATATCTTAAATGCTATTGAGATCCCTGAGGCTAAAGTACAGAGATTCCATTCTGCTTTATTAAAAAGTAACTGTAGAGTAACTTCACAACCAGATTGGGGCGATGTTTATATACATTATAAGGGTAAATATGAGATTAACCAAACATCCCTTTTACAGTATATTGTCTCATTTAGGGATGAATGTCATTTCCATGAAGAAATTTGTGAGACAATATATATGAGATTGTTTAGTAAATTTTACCCCGAAGAGCTTGTTGTGAGCTGTTTATATGTACGCAGAGGCGGAATAGATATTAATCCTACTAGAGCAAGCCGATACGATTTATTAGATAGCTCTCTTATTGACGAATTTAAGTATTTTACTAAAACAGTTAGACAGTAATTAACCGTTTAAGTTCCAGAGTCTTTGCTTTTCTGGACCAACAGAATCATAACCGTTAAATGTTAGCGTCTGTGCTGTTGTCCCAGTATTAACTACGAAAGAATAAGAACTGCCGTCTTCTAAAAGTAATGCCATTGTTTGACCATTATAATTACCAGCAACATTAAGATTGGCTGTATTACCACCGCCGTTAAGAGTAATATTAACGTCAGCTGTAGTTGGTGTAACTGCGTTAAATAGAACGCCTTTAACTGCTGCACCTAATGAATTGGCTGATACACCGTTATTAATTAAAGATAAATTAATTGAAGCGGGAAATGTATCAGCAGGATCTGCTACTATGTTTGAGAATACTAATGATGGCATATAATTATTTATTCTTTTTAAAGTAATTTTTTATATGTCTAAACAAAAAAAAGGGCACCGCAAGATGCCCTTTTTTAAATGTCCTGGGACTTACCAGGTGAAAACGTTTTCTTTTTTTTACCCGATGTACTTTTATTAGAAGTAAACCGACTGTGTTCCAGGAGTAAACGCAGTACCGAGGTTTCTGAGAATGATAACGTGGTAGTAAAGATTTGCACCAAAGATGTTGTCAACAACACCATAGCGTGTTAGCAAGCCAACACGAGGAGCAAAATCATTAGGACCAATTGTTCTCTGAACCATTACCGGGATGTACGGACAATAGATGATACCAGTGTCGTAGAATTCCGGACCCTTGTAGCCAAGGAGAGCGTACTCTAAGCGCTGTTGACGTGTGAATGTTGATCCACCGTATGATGGGAACCCTGCACCCTGGAAATTACCAGGAGGGATACCACCAGCGTTAGAAGCTTCTGCTTGTGCTTCTGTGCGGGTATCACGGTAAACGTTAAACCTGCCACCCAGCGAGCCTACTTTAGCAACACCGACGGGCTGTGTATTGACATTGCCCTGTACTGGTGCCCACTGAAACTCAGGGAGCATTTCTAGGATAGCGCAAACGCGAGGTGTTGCAACAACGAAGTTGGCAGAACCACGGCGATTACGTACAGCAATACGATTAGCCTCGATGATTAATCTCTGATAAAAGTCACGATTACGCTCAACCAGCCAGCGACCGTCGGCTGAGATAGGCGACCAGATTGAATAACCTGTGCCGTAACCAGCGTTAAGGGCTGTCTGAATCATGCGTATGATCATTTCACGGTCGATTTCGGCCTGTAGCTCATAAGACATAGCGTTTGTGAGCTCAGTGTCGATATCAATACCGTTCATGTTCTTCAGATCCTGCTCGAGTTCAACTGACCAGCGAGCTGCGAGACGGCGTGTACCGGCTTCAACTGCTGTCTTCT
>Ga0169931_10005220_pt1 | contig 19848 bp, 13 predicted proteins | sample Kivu_15m_20L_FD_129675 | JGI IMG/M metagenome (GOLD analysis project Ga0169931, IMG submission 129675) | Freshwater microbial communities from Lake Kivu, Western Province, Rwanda to study Microbial Dark Matter (Phase II) - Kivu_15m_20L... | ecosystem: Environmental > Aquatic > Freshwater > Lake... | reverse complement strand
TGAATTGCGTGATTTGTCCTTCCACTAATAAGCTGTCACCTTCGGTTGGAGCATACCCTAAGTTGTCGCTCGATGAGAAAACGCGAATACCGCCTGTGCCATCGATGAGAGTGAACTCCAGTCCGGAAGGATTGAAGTTAACGCCATGCACAATGCCTCCAAGGGTACCATACTCATTCAGCAAGTCTAATGCACCGAGAGAGTTTTGAGCACGGGCTTCTCCAATGGTGTATGGCGGGAAGCTCTGATCGTTGTCTTGAATACTGATGGTGATAAACTGATTGACGAAAATGGCGTTACCATTGGCATCAACGAGGGTAAGTGTAATTGTTTCGAAATCTTCTTCCAATTCGTCATCCACGATTTCAAGTAAGAATGAATCTTGTGTGTAGTTCTCATCAAAAATGAACTGAACCGGGAACGTCGTATTGTAGTCCAGGCCTGCGGTGGCAGACGCCTGCACGAGTTGCACTTGCACCGGCGTTGATGCCTGAACGTTGAACGCGCTTACGTTAATGTTGACCACTCCAATGCTTTCATTCACCTGCAATGCTGCCTGACTAAACGTAAGGAACGGCTGTTGCGAGCAGGTTTGGGCCTGATGAGAACCCAGATTGCTGTAGTCTGAATTGCTGAAGTTGTCCCACTGCCCGGCTGAAAGTTCCCAGTTGGTGGTAGGTGCATTTACCTCAACCTTTCTGCGCAGCGTGCTATTCATGGTAGAGGCTAGGCCAAAGGTCCATTCGTTTACTGTATCGCCCACAACACCGATAATGTCTACCGCTGAGAGATTGTAGGTAAGAACAATAGCGTCGTTTCCGTTAAAATTATTCATGGATGCGTTTGAGTTATCGGCTAAAGCGAGGAGATTTGCATCGGCTTGTGCGCTGCAAACGACATAGGTAGCTCCTGGCTCTAGAATTCCAATTGGGGCATCGAGTACAATGAATGATGTGTCGCCATTGTTGTAAGAGAATAACTCGTAGTCGTCGAGGTCAACCGGAAACGGAGTCGCGTTATACAACTCGATAGCCTTGTTGGAACCGTTGCCTTCGATGTACTCCGAAATGATTACACGTGTGCAGCCCTCTTCCGGAAAGCAATCAATATTGCGAATGTCGATGTAGTTGTCAGAAATAGCCAAACAGCCCGCGTCTGATGTGATATTGAAAATTGTGTCGCTTGGTTGAACAGTTCCCGGCATGAGATTCCCGAAATAGGAAACGCCATAGATATGCCACTCACCAACAGCTAAAGTCGACAAATCAAATGAGCCAACGGTGAGTTCTTGATAGATGAGGTTGTCGGCATTGGTCAGAAAGTAGCGATACTGATCTGCGAGCCCCTCTTCGGTGTGGGTAAAGGTGATGACTCCCGGGTTATTCACCTGGCAAAAACTGAGGTATGCTTGTCCGTTATCAAGAGTCACAACCCCGGCATCGCAGCCTGTAAAGCCGCATTCCTCGCGCGTCACGACGATATAGTTGCTGGAAATCGAGATGCACTCAGAAGCGGAGGCATTCGCTATAATCTGGCCCGATGCTACTGAAGCATCATCTAATTGTCCGTTATAAGAAATACCATAGATGTAAAACGTTCCTGCACCATAGAGGTCCATATCAATCAACCCGAGGTCATTCCATTCGAGAATTGCATTGTTTGTGTCGGTCAAAACAAAAATATAATTGTCGCCAAACGAGCTGCTCGTGCTTAGTGAAAGCAGCATATTGGTTGAGTCGGTGCATTGTTGAGTGTTTCCGCCAATAATCAGTACTTCTGCTCCTGAGCAGTCAGGAACATTGGTGTAACCGGGAGTTGGAAGTTGGATGAAGTAACTCGTGTGATCGGAGACCAGCCCGCCATCAGGCACACGCGAAAATGAAAACGGTGAATTGCCCGGAATGTTCAAGATGGTTTGTCCGGGAGTTAATGCTCCGCTCAAAACGTCATCAGGTCCGTCATCGGAACTGTAGACCATGGCATCGACGATATTCGAAGAAGAAACAGGTGTTCCGGCCGGCCAATCTGCGCCATTGCCTTCATACAACGCAATGGCATCTTGCCCGTTTTGAATACTGCCCTGAGCATTTGGATTGAGAACTGCGTCAATACCGACCAATTGAGGCGAGCCCAAAAGAAAAAAACCTAGCTCATCGGTGGTATAGCCGTCAAGATCATACGCGTCGTAAGACACATCTCCTGCGCCGTTGAAAAACACAAGCACCAGACCATCCAATGGCGTATTCGCCGGGCCATACAACTCAACAAATTCAAGGGTGTCTATGCCGGGTTGATCCTGGTCTACTTCATTGATGCGCACATCGGTAATTTGGCCGAAAGCCAATGCGCTGATGCAAATAAGCGCAAGAGAGAAAAGGTTTTTCATGGTTGGAGCAATCGATTTAAATCAGCCCGCAATTTCAACCTTTTTTCAAAATACCAACAGCTTTTTCTTCAACAAGAACCCGTTATGATTTTACCTCCACGAGCGAGTCTATCAATCTGCACAACAATCCGTAATTATTTACGCCTCGTACATTTCCATTGGCGGGCATGTGCACACCAAGTTTCGGTCGCCGAAAGCATTGTCAACTCGACCCACAGTTGTCCAGAATTTCATATCGCGCAAGCTTGCCATCGGGTAAGCTGCCTGTGTGCGTGAGTATGGATGACTCCATTCATCGGCTGTTAGTTCTGCTGCCGTATGGGGGGCCATCTTTAATAGGTTGTCTGCTTTGTCTGCCAAGCCGGCCTCAACCTGTGCTATCTCTTTGCGAATGCTGATCATAGCATCACAAAAACGATCGAGCTCCGATAGCGGCTCGCTTTCCGTCGGCTCAACCATTACAGTTCCCGCAACCGGAAATGATACTGTGGGCGCGTGGAAGCCATAATCCATCAGTCGCTTGGCAATATCTTCCACCTCGACACCTGCTTTCTTGAAGTCACGACAATCGAGAATCATCTCGTGTGCAACGCGTCCGTTATTGCCGGTATACAACACAGGATAATGCCCCTGCAATCGTTCTTTCATGTAGTTAGCATTCAGAATCGCATAGCGTGTGGAATCAGTCACTCCTTGACCACCCAGCATTTTGATGTAACCGTAGGAAATGAGCAGAATGAGGGCGCTGCCGAAAGGCGCGCTCGACACACCATTAATAGCCTGCGGTCCGCCGGTTTTAATATGAACGTTGCCGGGTAAAAATGGAACAAGTTTATCATTCACTCCGATGGGGCCCATGCCCGGACCACCGCCACCGTGAGGTATTGCAAACGTTTTGTGCAAATTCAGGTGACACACATCTGCTCCGATATTTCCGGGGGAAGTCAAGCCTACCTGTGCATTCATGTTGGCTCCATCCATGTAAACCAAACCGCCGTTGTCATGCACAATCCGCGTAATGTCTTTGATTGCCTCTTCGAATACACCGTGGGTGCTTGGGTAGGTTACCATAAGTGCAGCGAGATTGTCTTTGTGTTGCTGTGCTTTTGAGGCGAGATCAACGACATCAACGTTTCCGTTTTCATCACACTTCACAACTACTACCTGCAAACCGGCCATTACCGCGGAAGCCGGGTTCGTGCCATGAGCAGAGCTGGGGATCAAACAAATGTTGCGGTGATGGTCGCCGCGGTTTTCATGGTAGGCCATGATAACGAGTAGGCCGGCTAATTCCCCTTGAGCACCCGAGTTCGGCTGTAATGACATTCCGCTAAAACCGGTGCACTTACACAAGTCGTCGTGCAATTCACTGATGATTTCTGCATACCCTTTTGCCTGATCAGCAGGCGCAAATGGGTGTATATCTGAGAACTCAGGCCATGTCAGCGGTATCATTTCGCTTGTTGCGTTGAGTTTCATTGTGCATGAGCCCAATGCAATCATGGCATGGGCAAGCGACAAGTCTTTGTTTTCAAGCTTTTTCAAATAGCGAAGCATCTCTGTTTCGCTGCGATGTGTGTTGAACACCGGATGAGTCATGAACGCTGAGGCGCGCTCAAATCCTTTCAGCGCTTCCGCTGTGCCGGTGCCCGCTGTTCCTCCAAGGAGGGCAATTACCTCTTGCACATCAGCGGCACTCATTGCTTCATTCACGGAAATTCCTACATGGCCATCGTTGAAATAACGGAAGTTTACTCCTGCGTCTTCTGCTTTGCGGCGCACCTCTGATTGATTGTCTACGTGTACTTTGAGCGTGTCAAAGAAGCGGGTATTAACCTGCTTGGAGCCGAGCGCTCCTGCTATGTGCAGCGCTTTAGCATGAATAGCATTGGCAATCGTTTTCAAGCCGTCCGGCCCATGGTAAACTCCATATGATGAGGCCATCACCGCAAGAAGTGCCTGTGCGGTGCAAATGTTACTGGTGGCTTTCTCACGACGAATGTGTTGCTCGCGTGTTTGAAGCGACATACGCAAAGCCATGTTGCCATGGCGATCCTTCGAAACACCAATGATTCGGCCCGGCATATTGCGTTTGAACTCGTCTTTAGCACAGAAGAATGCAGCATGTGGCCCACCAAAACCCATCGGCACTCCGAAGCGCTGTGAGTTGCCGAAGCAGATGTCGGCGCCCCATTCGCCCGGAGGTGTAATGAGCGTGAGCGACATGATGTCGGCAGCGCACGATACGTGTCCACCCACGGCATGCATGCGTTCTGCGAACGCCTTGTAATCGTTGATCTGTCCGCTGTTGTTCGGGTATTGAACTAAACCCCCGATATAGCTTGCATCGAATTGAGCTGTTGCAAAATCACCGAAAACCAATTCAATCTTCAGGTGCTTGGCTCGTCCACGCAGCACATCAACGGTTTGCGGGAAAACTTCGTTATCGACGAAATAGCGATTCGCCCCTGCCTGTTCTTTTTCTTTTGAAAGACTATGGAAGAACAGAATCATGGCTTCAGCCGCAGCTGTTCCTTCATCAAGCAATGATGCGTTCGCAATAGGCAGCGCCGTCAAATCGCTGACCATCGTCTGGAAATTAAGTAAGGCCTCCAGACGTCCTTGCGCAATCTCCGCTTGGTAAGGCGTGTATGCGGTATACCATCCCGGATTCTCCAGCACGTTTCTCAAGATGACGGTTGGCGTGAGGGTAGGGTGATATCCTAACCCGATATAACTCTTGTTGACTTTATTCTTGGATGCTTTCTCACGCATCAGTTGAAGAAACTCATGTTCTGCCAAGCCTTCGCCAATGGCGAGAGGATGTGTGCTGCGAATGCCGGATGGTACGGTTTGATCAATGAGTTGCTCAAGGCTAGATGCGCCAATGGTTTCGAGCATGTGTTTTACTTCGTGCGGACGTGGGCCAATGTGACGTGCCGCAAAGGATGTACTTGACATAATTTTTTCGTTGGTGAATGCGCCTTGCATTCGGTTGAAATTATAATTGAATTTCGCTGTGTTTCCTCTGTAAAAACGTTTCCTGCAGGAACGGTTCAAATATAGATGTACGAACCCGCTGCACACAACACACTTTTTTCAAGTATTAACGCCTTTCCACTCCTAATTTCGCCGCCATGGCCGAGTCTGTTCACATACCCGATGGAGTTTCTCGCGCAGAAGTGTATGAGGCTCTCACTCCTCAGCTCAAAGCGCTGCTGCAAGGGGAAACTGATTTCACCGCCAATGCAGCTAACTTCTCCGCTTTGATTAGTTCTGCCTTTCGTTTTCACTGGGTTGGTTTCTACCGAGTCTGCAATGGAGAGTTAGTGCTGGGGCCATTTCAAGGCCCCGTTGCATGCACCCGAATTGCTATGGGGAAGGGAGTGTGCGGAACGTCTTGGCTGAGAAATGAAACGATTAATGTGCCCGACGTTGAAGCCTTCCCCGGACACATTGCCTGTAGCGCTTTATCGCGGTCTGAAATAGTTGTCCCTGTTCGCAATGCCCAAGGCGATGTTATAGCCGTGCTCGACATAGACAGCACGGCACACAATGATTTTTCGGAAGTGGATTGTCGGTACTTGGAAGAATGGGTTGCTATCTTGTCGGAGGCTAGCCATGCATAAAATAGAAGTTCATGTTTTGAGTGTTATCACATGCCTGTTTACGCTGGGTTGTGCTCAGGTGCGCTCCATTTCGGGCGGGGAAAAGGACATTACACCGCCAACACTGTTGGCCTCAAATCCGGAAAACCAATCGCTTGAGTTTGACGGGCGTTCCTTTACATTAAACTTTGATGAATACATTCAGGTACGCGACTTACAAAAGGAGCTTCTGGTTTCGCCGCCGTTGAAATCAACTCCCCGGGTAAAATTGAAACAGCGCAGCATGGAGGTTTCATGGGATGATACACTTCGATCTGAAACGACGTACATTTTTCAATTCGGAAGATCGATTGCAGACGTGAACGAATCGAATATACTCGATGATGTCAGTTACGTGTTCTCCACAGGTAGTCAGTTGGACTCGCTGACATGCACCGGGGTTGTTATAGATGCGTTTACGGACAAACCGGTAAATGCAACCAAAGTCTTGTTGTTCGACTCGCTTCAACAGGTCTTCAATGCAGGTGCCCGCCCGGCCTATTTTGCACGAACAAATGAAAAGGGAGAGTTTCGTTTTAAATACTTGCGAAATGGTCAATTTGCATTGTGCGCATTGAGCGATGAGAATGGCAATAATCATTTTGAGCTGGGAGAATCCATTCATTGGCAAGAAGGTGTTGTGCCCGCCATGGCGAGCGACACAACTGAGCATTTTTTAATGATGAGTGCTCCGCGCGATACAGTGGTGCGAGGCTTCAACTACATCGCGGATTCATCAGGGGTGTTGAAATTTCAAGTCAATCGATGGCTACCGGCAACGCGTGTGATTGCGCTGAATAATGATTCCGTGGTGCAGTGGTTGCGAGGCGACACGCTATACGCAACAATACCTGCGCTTTGCGGAAGTCGTGCTGATATTGCCGTTGTTTGCGGTGGGCAGACAATCGACACATTAACTATTGAGCATTTGCATGATGATTTTGCTTCGATGAAATCATCATCACTTTTCAATTCTAAAATGACCTCGACAGACTCGGTGATTATTCGAACTCGTCGCCCTATACGAAAAGTAGATGATTCTTTTCTTGTCTGTTTTATTGACAGCATTGCAACGAATTGTGTGTCGAGTGTGAGTAGTCCCTGCCAGCAGACTATACTTATGGATAAAAAACCGGGAGCGGCCTGCACCATACAAGCGCTACCGGGATGGCTTATGGACGATTGTGGTGAAACGAATGATACAATCAACATTCGCTTTTCTGTATACGCATCCAAGGAATTGGGGTCCCTGCGTTTTAAATTTCCTCAGGCGATTCTTGATGATTCGCATTCTTTTTTGTTGATGGATAAATCGAAGAAGCCAGTGAGCGAGATGAATCGCATTCAAACAACGGAATGGGTACTCGACGGTCTTTTACCGGGCGACTATACTGCCATTATTGGTGACGACTCGAATGAAAACGGTTATTTCGACCCGCTTCAGCTGCAACCATTCATCCCCTCTGAACGCAATCACGTATACGGCGCAGCTATTCAGGTGAGGGCCAACTGGGAGGTTGTCATTGACTGGACTGATTTGAAGTGACAAGAGCGCCGATTTACTGAACGGGCATCAATCTAGAATTGGAAGTAGGTGCGCTTTTTATTCTTGATTTTACCCTTTTCCGCACATACCTTTTTATGGTTGTGTTGTGCGTCGCGATCCCCGAGTTGTGCGCCTTCATTCCAGTCGCTGCAGGCTCCTTCGAAGTCGTGTAGGTAATAGAGTACCTCTCCGCGGTAGTAAAGCACCTCCGGTATGAAATCGATGTTTTCCAGCCTAAGCTCTGAAAGCAACTCCAGGGCATGTTCATATTGACCCATTCCAATGAGGAGCACCGCCATGTGGAACTTGGCTCGCAAAAGTTTTGGGTTATAGGTCAATGCACTTTGAAAGTCTTCCAGTGCCAGATTGGTCTTATTGAGTTCGGCCATATTGGCTGCGCGCAAATAGTAAGCATCAGCATAGGCAGAATCGAGGTCAAGCGCTTCATCGAGATAACGAAGACTCGATTTGTTTTCCATGTTCATGTACTCAATCGTTGCGAGCCAGTAATAAGAACGAGGGTCTTCTTGATGGTATTCCAGGTGTTGCATAAGGTCGATTCGAGCCGACTCATACATCATGAGAGACACCTTACAAATACCCCGATGGAGATAAAGCTCATCATTCAAATACCCGTTGATTTTGGCGCGATCGTAATCGTCGAGTGCCTCTGTGAAATGTCCTAGTTTATGATGTGCGTTAGCCCGACAGTAGTATGCTTCGGCGTTGTTTTCTCCTCCTAATGCCACTGTTGCAGCGGCTATTGCTTGTTCAAATCGCCCCGCCTCATAATGTTGTTCAGCGATGGCAATGGCAGACTGTGCTCGATAAGCACAGGATAGAACACTGAACAAAAGGAAAAATATCGTTCGATTTGGTAACATGACGTTTATCTATACGAAACCAAGGGGACGCTGGGTTACAAAAAAACCGCCCGGGGGCGGCTTTCGTTATATCTGTTTGATTTTGATTTTCTGTCCAACGGCCAGCTTGTTTTCTTTCAGGCCTTGATTGAGGTGTTTGATTTCATTTACAGTTACGCCTTTAGCATTGGCAATTTTGGTGAGAGTATCACCCTTTTGAATTGTATAGTATTTGAATTTGGCGGGAGCTGCTGTTTTTGTGGCAGTAGAAGGAGTCTTTGGTTCTTCAGTCTTTTTTTCAAGTGCCTCTGAAGTTTGTTGGTAGTTTTCTTCTTCTCCTGACTCAGTGTTTACGGCAACCTCAGAGGCAGGCTTTTCCTTCACTGTTTCTGCGGGCTTTTCCTCGTAAATGACCTTCTTGGTACGAGCCTGAACTTTCAGTGTTTGTCCAGGAACTATGCGCGAGTTTTTAATCTTATTCCATTTACGCAAATCGGCCAGACTCACATTGTACTTGTCTGAAATGGAACCCAGTGACTCTCCCTTCTTGACCTTATGTGATTTCCAGGTTGTTTCCCACACTATTTTACCTGGTTGTCCCTCGATTGCGTTCGAGGTTGTTGCGGTTAACTCGGGCTCTGCGACTTTGATTTCACTTTGCGCATAAACCAGCTCTTCATTGGCCATGAACAAGCCTACCTTGTTCACAGGAAGAATGAGATAGTGCTTCTGGCCGTTAGCAGGTACCTCTTTCAATTTATAGGTTCCATTTAAAAAAGCAATGTTCTCTAACGGCATATCAATCACTTTAGATAGGGCTTGAAAATCGATTCGCTTGGTCACGCCAATTGTATCGGTTTCATAAAAAGTAATCAAAGGCTTTGATGGGTAAATGTTGTATTCAGACGCATAACCCATCACGTAGTTAACGGCGATAAAGGCGGGCACGTAACCTTGAGTTTCTTTTGGAAGGAAAGGTTTGATAGCCCAGAAATCGCGCTTGCCACCGGAGCGGCGAATAGCCTTATTTACGTTGCCGGGGCCACTGTTGTAAGCAGCTAACGCCAACTGCCAATCTCCAAAGGTTTTGTAAAGTGATTTTAGGTACCGGCATGCGGCATCCGTAGACTTATAGGGGTCGAAACGTTCATCTTGGTAGCTGGTCACATCGAGGCCATACATTTTGCCTGTTCCCACCATGAATTGCCACAACCCGCCGGCACCGGCTCTGGAAATGGCAACCGGGTTGAGGGCTGACTCGACGATGGCCAGGTATTTCATTTCGAGTGGAATGCCATATTTGGCGAGGTATTCTTCGAACATCGGAAAATACAACTCCGACATACCGAGTACCTTCTTCGAAATATCCCGGCGACGCACTGCGTATAAGTCGATGAACCCCTGCACGGTGCTATTGTAAACCAGGTTAAATGGCGTGTTTCTATCGAGAACAGCCATGCGGCTTGCAACAACTTCAGGGGTAAACGCGGGAACGGCTTCAGGTGAATAGCCAAACGCGTTCAGCAAGCATTCATCGGCTGAAAAGCAATAGTGATTCAGATATCCGGACACCAAAATGTTGTCGATTTCCATCAACTCAGGGTCATCTTGACGAATGGCCAGAGGCGGAATCGTATCACTAGCCGATGCAGCAACACCGACGAGTGAAACGAATAACAAAAAAATAGAGAATGCGTACTTTGTCATGATTTCCCGGTTATAGTTTTCAGAGTAAGCCAGCGCTCACGGGTGGCGTTTTCTCTGAACAGAATTTGAGAGCACAAATTGCGCGAAAACCAACTGTTTTCTGCAGTGCGTGCTCAAGGTTATCAACAGCGCCTTGCGCATGGCAGCGAAAGGCATACGCTTTACGTTGCGAACCTTATTTGGTTTCAGATTTCTCTTTAGACTCCGGCGTCTCTCCCTTACTGGCGTTTTTGAATTCTTTCACGCCTTGGCCAATTCCTTTCATCAAATCCGGAATTTTCTTTGCGCCGAAAAGGATAATGATTGCTAACAAAATCCAAAGCCATTCTTTTCCTTGTATTCCCATGTTTTTGATTTTTATTCCTTGAGGGGCGTCAAATATAGTTCTTGGTGGTCGGTTTTCAACCTATCCGATAATAACATTGTCAATCAATCGTACTCCGCCAACATAAGCGGCCACAAGTAATACGGCGTTTTCTGATGGCCAGCTTTCGAGCTTGGAAAAGTCGGTAGCCTTTACGAGAGCGCAATATTCCAAATCGAGTTTAGGCACCGCTTTCAGTTGTTCAATAGCGCTCCGCTCCAGATCTTGCGGTTTTATTGCCCTGCCTGTTTTTTGAGCACCCAAAATTATTTTGCTGATACAGGTTGCTGTTCCTCGTTCAGTTTCACTAAGGCGCACGTTTCGGCTGCTCATAGCAAGTCCGGATGCTTCGCGAATGGTTGGTGCCGAAACAATCTCAATTGGCAAGTTCTCGACTTGTGTCATGCGTTTGATGATTGCTAACTGTTGAAAGTCCTTTTCACCGAAAAATGCCTTGTCTGGGGAAACAGCCAGAAAGAGCTTTTTCACAATTGTAAGCACCCCATCAAAATGCCCCGGCCGGAAGTGGCCCTCCAGTGAATGAGTGAGCGCCCCGAAATCCCAATGCGTCGTTTGCTCACCGGCAGGGTACATTTCTCCTATTTCCGGGCAAAACAACGCATGGCAACCCGCTGCCTCCAGCATAGTGCGATCCGCTTCGGGAGTTCTGGGGTATTTCCGTAGATCATCGGGGTTATTGAACTGTGTTGGGTTCACGAAAACGGATGCAACCACTCTGTCGCATTGGCGTGCAGCCATCTCGATTAATGATTGATGTCCGGCATGCAGAGCGCCCATGGTGGGTACAAAACCTACCGAATACCCTTGATTTCGCTGAGAAATCACCCAGCTGTTGATCTGCTTAATGTGTTCGAATACAGCGAGTGACAACGTTTTAGAAAAAAATGTGAGGCCTCAAATGTAATTGTTTGGAAAATCTGTGGAAATTTTATTACTATCTTTGCACACGCTTTACGCAACCATTAACTACAGCATGAGCAACAAAACGAAAATCTTATACGTCTCTCAGGAAATACTTCCTTTCACACCGGAAACCCCCACAGCTCAACAAAGTCGATCACTTCCACAAGCCGTCCACGAAGGTGGAAAAGAAACCCGGATCTTTATGCCCCGGTATGGTAAAATCAACGAGCGCCGCCATCAATTGCACGAAGTGATCCGTTTGAGTGGGATGAATCTGATTATTGACGACACCGATCACCCACTGATTATCAAGGTGGCGAGTATTCCTCAAATCAGATTGCAAGTATATTTCATTGATAACCAAGAGTTTTTTCATCGCAAGGCATTTTTCCATGATGAAAACATGAACATGTTTCCGGATAATGACATGCGCATGATCTTCTTCACCAAGGGTGTTCTGGAAACTGTGAAAAAGCTTGGATGGTCACCGGACGTTATACATTGCCATGGTTGGTTTACTTCACTGATGCCTTTGTATGTAAAGCAACTCTACAAGCGAGATCCTCATTTTGCTGACGCCAAGGTGGTTACTTCTGTTTATGCTGATCCTTTCGAAGGTAAGCTGGACAGCAAGATTGCACAGAAGATTTCATTTGATGGTATTCCAATGGACCAAATGGAACACCTCAAGAATCCGACATATGAAAACTTGACCAAGCTGGCTCTACAGCACTCTGATGGAGCTATCCTGGCTGAACAAGGCACTTTGCCTTCTATCGAAACGTATTGCAACAGCATCGATTTGCCAACCCTGAAGCCATTCAATGAATTGGATCAGTTGAGTGCAACCGATGAGTTTTATGATTCAGTTGTGTTGGGAAAGACCGAGCTCGTTGATTAAGCAGAATTACCATCCTCATTTGAATATACAGAGCCTCAAGCAATTGGGGCTTTTTGTCGTTTTTGCCTCTCTGGTTTTTCATTCATGCAAGCGCCCCGATGAAACACTGGGAGAGAATATTCAGCCGTCAGAAGACCGGTTGTATACTGCAGTGACTGACTCCTTCCTGCTTTCCATGCAAACGGAACGGGTAGACTCTCTGAGAACCGATTTGTTTGCTAACATTTTGGTTGGCAACTATGTGGATGATGAATTTGGAGTGGTTAAATCGAGAGGTGTAATGCAGTTTGCTCCGGATAACTCGGTTCAGGCGCTCCCGGAAGGCAGAGAGGTTTTTTCTGTGGAATTGAAGCTGGCCTATCAGCCCGAAGCGTACGGCAATAACACCCCCATGTATTTTCAGGTGCAGCAGCTTACCCAGCCCATTTATTTGGACAGCTCTTATTATAACCACGACACACCTGTGCGCAGTTTGGAGAACTTGATTTTAAGCGGACAGGAAACGCATGTGACTCGTTCTGAATATGCCTCGGCATTATCGACGGGGGCGATTGAATATTTAACGCTGAACTTAAAGCCGACATTCGGTCAGTTTCTTCTTGCAAGTGACAGCGCGTTAACCGACTTTGATTCTTTTTCCGAATACTTCAACGGACTGGTCATAAGCTCAACAACTATGGACGGAAGAGTGTTGAGTTTTTCTACAATTAATTCTTCTATGACCATCTATTATCGATACCCCGGCGATAATAGAATCAACATTGGGTCTTACACATTTAAATACACCTCGTCGTGTGAGGCTTATTCCGCTATCGAACATCAATATTATGGTAGTGCCTTGCAGTCATTGGCGGTCAATAATCCGATTGCAAACCCGCAATCTGCCTATTTGCAAGGTGGGGGCGGAACCCGGGTTAGAGTGAACCTCAATGATGTATTGTGGATGCGTAATTTACCCAATGTGCTCATCAATAAAGCAGAGTTAGTTGTACCCTTCGACGCGGATACAAAGTTTGACCGACTCGATAGTGTGAACGTGGTATTTGAAAAGTCACCCGGACAGTTCGCTTTAACAGCAGATTTTGGCCGAAATGCCGGGGGCAACTTCAGGCAGGCGCCGGGGTATTATCGATTTAATATTACCAACCACGTGCAAAGCTTACTGGTCGGGGAAATTGAAAACACGGAATTGCTTATGGTTGCCAGTCCTCGCGTTGCGGGATTGTACAATTCAATCGGCGTTAGGCGAAGTTTGCTTCGGGGCACTTCCTTTAGCGAGGACCAAACCCGCAATACCCGCCTTGTCATCACTTACAGCTATTAGTGCTGTTTTCATTTATTTTTGTTTCAGACTTATACCTTATCAACCATGTGCGGAATAGTAGGATTTATCGGGAGTCAGCAAGCGTATCCCATTTTGATCAAAGGACTTAAACGATTGGAATATCGCGGATACGACAGCTCCGGAGTTGCCATGATTGAGAACAATGCCTTTAATCAGTACAAGTGCAAAGGGAAAGTGGCTGATCTGGAAGCTCTGGTCAAGGGTAAAGATCTGGACGGCACCATTGGAATTGGCCATACGCGTTGGGCTACGCATGGTGTTCCGAATGATGTGAATGCTCACCCGCATTTGTCGGGCGATGGACAGTTGGCGCTCATACACAACGGGATCATTGAAAATTATGCAACGCTTAAGGAAGCACTGATTGAGCAGGGCCACACATTCAAGAGCGATACCGACACGGAGGTCCTGGTTCATTTCATTGAAGATATCATGGCTAAAACCGGCAGCGACCTGTTCGAATCAGTTCGCTTGGCGCTGGGTGAAGTGGTTGGAGCTTATGCAATCGTGGTAATGGATCGCCGCTACCCGGAACGTTTGGTTTGCGCAAAGAAGTCGAGCCCATTGGTGATTGGGATAGGTGCAGAGGGCGATTATTTTATTGCTTCAGACGCTACTCCGTTTATCGAATACACCAAGAATGTAGTTTATCTGGAAGATGAGGAGGTAGCGTTGATTGATCGTCAGTCGGGGTTGAAAATCGTAACTATTCAGAATCAGCAAAAGGCGCCCTACATCCAGGCGCTCGAGTTGAAGCTGGAGGCCATCGAGAAGGGTGGTTATGATTCATTCATGTTGAAGGAGATTCACGAGCAGCCACGTTCTATCCATGATTCAATACGCGGCCGATTAAACCTGAATCACGGCATGCTCAAAATGAGTGGCATTGATCGTCATGAAGAGATTTGGATGAACGCCAACCGAATTATCATCGTGGCCTGTGGCACTTCGTGGCATGCGGGTCTGGTTGCCGAGTATTTGTTTGAGGAATTTGCACGCATACCCACGGAGGTTGAATATGCCTCGGAGTTTCGTTATCGCGACCCCATTATTCAACCGGGAGACATAGTTATCGCTATATCGCAATCAGGCGAAACGGCTGATACGCTGGCCGCCATTGAATTGGCTAAAGAGAGGGGGGCCTTCATATTTGGTGTTTGCAACGTGGTTGGTTCAACGATTTCAAGGGCCACTCACTCGGGAGCCTACACCCATGCAGGTCCCGAAATAGGCGTGGCCTCCACTAAGGCTTTCACAGCGCAAGTTGCCGTACTTTATCTGATTGCTCTTTCTGTGGCGGACAAGCGCGGTACGATTACTAAGGAGCGATTGCACAGGCTCATGGCCGAGTTGAGCACGATACCCGATAAGGTAGAAGAGGTGTTGAAAACGAATGCGCTGGTAGAGACGATAGCTGAGATTTATAAGGACCATCGCAATGCGCTCTATCTGGGCCGCGGTTATAGCTTCCCGGTTGCACTCGAGGGAGCACTGAAGCTCAAGGAGATTTCTTATATCCACGCAGAAGGATATCCTGCCGCCGAGATGAAACACGGGCCTATCGCTTTGATCGATGAGGAGATGCCGGTGTTTGTGATTGCGACCCAGGGTCACTCGTATGAAAAAGTGGTCAGCAATATTCAGGAGGTGAAAGCCCGCAAGGGAAAGATCATCGCTATTGTCACAGCCGGCGATAAAACGGTGAGTGAGTTGGCGGACCACTCCATTGAAATACCGAAAACGGATGATAGTTTGGTGCCGATTGTATCGGTTATACCTCTTCAGTTGCTCTCGTATCACGTTGCGGTAATGCGCGGATGCAACGTAGACCAGCCTCGTAACCTTGCTAAGAGCGTCACTGTAGAGTGATAATGATGTTATTAACAAATTCACAACCCCACTGTTGAAAAACTCGGGTTTTTGTGTTTAGAGCGGAAATATTTCATTCGATGTTTGTCTGTACAAATCCAAAATTCAATTACATGAAAAAAGTAGTTTTGTTTATTGCACTGGTTGCCACTTCTGTGGTAGGTGCGCAAGCTCAGAAGTTTCAAGGTGGTGAGAAGAACCTTGAAGTGGAGTTTAATCCGTTCGGTGGTTCACCTATTGGAATGCCTAACGGTTTCCGTTTCCGTATGTTCAACAGCGAAAGCAGCGCTATCCGCGTAGGTTTCAATGTTGGTGGTTCTAACATGAACGAAGTGTACATCCAGCAGGGCACTGAAGAAGGTTCTGATGGAGCGGTGGTTATCACACCGGAGTTGAACCAGTCTATGCAGACGTTCAATTTCGCAATCCGTCCGGGCTATGAAATGCACTTCGCGGGCACAGATCGTTTGTCGCCTTATGTGGGTGCTGAGTTGATGTACGCTATGGAAAGCTCAACGCTTACCCGTGAGTTCCACAACTCTAACAACGCTGACGACCAGTCGAAGCCTGAGAACTGGGTTACTTGGGACATGTCGGTAAAGAACGGTTCAAGCTCATTCGGTTTGAATGCGTTGGCCGGTGTTGATTTCTATTTCGTAGATAATTTCTATTTGGGTGCTGAAATCAGCCTTGGTTTCCACAACACAACTTACAAGGATCGCGAAACTTCAGCTGGTGACGAAGATGCTTGGAAATACGGCGCCGCCCAGTTGGATCCTGATTTCTACCAAGCAACATGGAACGCTGAGGAAACAGAGATTGAGTACCAGACAATCATTGGCCCAGGTGGTCTTGAGTTTGATGCAGCTTCAGGTTTCTTCTATGAGAAAAACAGCCCTACCAAGCAATCTGGCTGGGGTCCAAACTTCCAATCAACTATCCGTTTGGGTTGGTTGTTCTAACGTAAACACTGCAATTGAGATATTAAAAGGGCTGCCGCAAGGCGGCCCTTTTTGATTACAGATTGCGGATTATGGATGAGTGGTGGGAAGTGATGAAGGGTGAAAATGGACTTATTTTGCAGGTATGAAAATGCGCTTGAAATTATTGGTTTTAGTACTGTTTGTTTCCGGTGGAGTGTTGGAGGCGCAGCAAGCGGCCACGAATAACGATTATGCGAGAGCTTCGACAGGTGAGGTCGGCTTAAGTGCTGTAATCGACCAGCCCGGTCCGGTCATAGGCTGTGGTCAGGCGGTTACGCTCACAGCAACCGTAACGGGGGCGTTGGAGATAAGCTGGAAGCGTAATGGTGAGTTTATCAATGGAGCAACAACAACAACGTTTGTGGCAAATCAACCGGGAACGTATTCTGTGGTTGCCGTTTCATTGCTGTGCGAAGTTGAATCAGCGGACGTCGAAGTAATATTGGAGTCTCCTCTCAATGCCGCGATTCTTGTCCCATTCGGTAATACCGCATGCTCAGGCGATACCGTTCAACTGATAGCGTCGGGAGGCACAGCTCAATGGCAGTGGTATCGAAATGGGGTCGAGTTGGCCGATGGCAATGGCACCACATACAACGCGACACTAGCCGGCAGCTATACGGTTGTCGGAAATGAATCATCGGTCTGCGCAAGCACTTCGCTTCCGATAGAAGTCGTTATTAATCCGCTTCCTGAAGCTCAGCTTATATGGGGAGAAACGCCTCTTATCTGTGAGAGTGATAGCGCGTTGATAATTGCGCAACTGGAGCCGCAAGAATTAATAAGTTGGTTTTACGATGAATCCGAAATTGGCAGTGGCCCTGAGTCAATCTATGTTTCGAATGGTGGCCACTATGTAGCCGTCATTACCAACGCAGAAAGCGGATGCAGCGCATTGACTAATACACTTACCCTGGAAGTGTTGCAGACTCAAGAAGTGAGTATAGCTGATGTTTCAGGAACCGTGATTTGTGAAGGACAGGTGGGCGCACTTACATTAACTGCAGGACAGGGCCTCATACAATGGTTTTTAAATGATTTGGCACTTGCATCAGAAACAGGAAGCGTTTTGAGTGTTTCCATGCCGGGTGTTTATTCAGCACAAATTGCAGAGGAAAACGGATGTGTCGCTCAATCAAACGAAATAAGCATGGAGGTAGTTGCTCTTCCGAATACTTCCTTGAATTACGAAGGGGCGGGCTTTTTATGCGGCGATGAAGACACCTTGCATGTATCAGTAGAGCCGGGTCATGTATATGCGTGGTATATGGATGGCGCCTTGTTAGAGGACGAATTCGAATCAGCGCTGAGCATTGTTAATCCGGGCGAATATGCCGTTGAGGCAGTTAATTCATCGGGTTGCTCGTCGGTATCGCAGCCTTTGCAGGTTGAGATGGCGTCGGTTCCCGGAATTGAGCTCCAACCTTCCGGAGTCGTCAATTTGTGTGAAGATCAAACGCAGTATTTCGAGGCCATCTCGAGCGAAGCGATTCAATACAATTGGTTTTTGAACGGCGTTCAAATCGAAGATGCGGTAGACAATTATCTTGAAGCAACGGAGGCCGGCGTATACACGGCGCACATAATAGATAGCAATGGTTGCGAGGCACTTTCAGAGGAAACGAATCTGCAGATTTTAATCGTGGAGGATCCCGTCATCACGGACGGCGGAATCACCGCTGAAGGTCAATTATTAATCACGCAAGAAGCATCGGGCCACCAATGGTTTCTAAACGGGGAATTTATTCCGGGAGCCACGGGCGCAAGTTATCTGGCAACAGAGGATGGTGTGTACACTGTGCTCTTGATAGAGGATGTTTGTGAGTCTATGCTATCGGACGGGTTTGAGGTGATATTGAGTTCGGTGCACACGCTTACTACTAGTGATTGGTTGGCATTCCCAAATCCTTGTTCTGATCAACTGGTTATTAGAAACCGTTTGGGAACCCCTTATCAATTTCGCGTTTATAATACTTACGGTAAACTAATTTATTCGGGGCTAACAACAGATGCCACTGTTGTTATCAAAACGCAAGATTGGTCTTCAGGTATCTACACGTTTGTTACGGAGCACGAAGAGAGTATTCCTTTCTCGGTCGTGCATTAAGCGAAATTCGAATCGAAAAGATCAAATTTCTATGTGGTTGAATTACACCAACTCAATCTCGAACTCTGTCAACTGCACGAACTGCTCGATGCGCTCGTGTATTTCTTCCTTCGTAATTTCCAGCAAACGATCGGGACCAAATTTTTCGCACGTGAATGAGGCCATGGCAGAGCCTACGATAATAGCGCGCTTCATGTTTTCGAACGAGATGTTTTCCGTTTGCGCTAAGTAACCGATGAAGCCTCCGGCAAACGTGTCGCCCGCACCTGTTGGGTCAACAACCTCTTCCAATGGAAGAGCCGGAGCGAAAAACACGTTATGCTTATCAAAGAGAAGTGCCCCGTGTTCGCCTTTTTTAATGATGAGGTATTTCGGCCCCATTTCAAGAATCTTCTTTGCGGCTTTTACGAGTGAATGCTCTTTCGCCATTTGACGTGCTTCTTCGTCGTTAATGGTGAGCACATCCACTTTGGCAATCACTTGCATCAAATCATCCCAGGCAATATCCATCCAGAAGTTCATGGTGTCCATCACCACGAGTTTGGGGCGCTCGTTTAACTGCTCAATGACGCGCATTTGAACGGCAGGAGCAAGGTTGCCCAGCATGAGGAAGTCGCAGTTTTTGTATGCCTCCGGAATAACAGGATCAAACGTAGCCAACACATTGAGGTCGGTCACCAGCGTATCGCGCGAGTTCATATCGTAGTGATACTTTCCGGACCAATAGAATGACTTTTCGCCTTGCTTGATTTGCAGTCCGCCTTGATCGATACCGCGTTTGCTCATTTCATCGAGCATAGATTGCGGGAAATCATCTCCTACAACCGACACCAAGCCGGAGGCATTCACAAAATGTGAAGCGCACAGCGTGATGTAAGTGGCTGCTCCGCCAATCACGCGGTCCATTTTAGTGAATGGGGTTTCAATTGAATCGAAGGCAACGGTGCCAACAGCAACAAGACTGGTCATAGAAAAAAATTTTGCGCGAAGATATTGTGGTTTCGAGGATAAGCCTTAATATTGCAGCCCTTTTCAGAAAAACCCTTTTGGAATCGGTGTTCTAGTCTCGGCCTAGTCGGGATTGCTGAAGTGAAGAGTTATTATCGCTTGATTTTCGAAAAGAAACTCAACCGAAAATTCCTCAGTAGCTCAGCTGGTTAGAGCACATGACTGTTAATCATGGGGTCCCTGGTTCGAGCCCAGGCT